>Ga0115013_10001502_pt1 | contig 13457 bp, 11 predicted proteins | sample SouAtlMetagenome_2_FD_88686 | JGI IMG/M metagenome (GOLD analysis project Ga0115013, IMG submission 88686) | Marine eukaryotic phytoplankton communities from Atlantic Ocean - South Atlantic ANT15 Metagenome | ecosystem: Environmental > Aquatic > Marine > Oceanic | place: South Atlantic Ocean...
CTCAACTTGTAGTCCAGTAACAAAAAGTGTTGCATTAGCATTGTCCATCCATGCAACTTGGTTATTTGAAAAAAGATAATTACCAGATTGCCACGCATTAAGGGTGCTTGTTGTTTTACTAGTTTGTTTTCCTAATCCAATAATATCAACAATTAATCCAAGACCAGTTCCTTCATCTAAACTCGATAGAGAAGCTGTTTGAGCAGGAGCAGTATATGATACAAGTGTCCAAGTATTTGCTGATAAAGTAACTTCCTTAACAAAAGAAGTTTCTCCACCAGTTGTTCTTAATCCAGTATTATACGTTCCAGCGACAGAAGTTTTTACATAAAAACTAACGGTAATTGTTTGAGCATCTGAACGTCCTAGACGTAACTGTCTCATACGGTATCCTTCAATTCTATGCTCTAAAGCATATCCATATGACCCAGTATTTGTTGATGCACTTTTGACAGTTAGTTTTAGAGAGTTATGAAATTTTTTACCAGAAGGCACATCTGTAGATTGGTCAAAATCATATGTACCATTTCCACCATAATCTCTTGTTACAAACATATCCATGTTTTTTTGTCCGTCAGTAGCAATATCATCTATATCTGTGCCTCTCTGAGCTACTTGCATAGCACCGTTAATGACCATATTTCTACGACCAGTTGATGAGGATAATTGTATTTTACTTAATGGCATCTTATTACTCCGAAGGTGCAGTGGGCCACTTAACGTCTGCAAGTGACTTATATGTGTTAGTTATATCACGAAGTTCTTGACGATACTTCTTCCAATCTGCAAAGTTAGAAACCGAACCACCCTCTTCTCTTTCTTTGATTACAATCCAATCTGTTGATGCAAGCATTTCATTTCTTCTTGCACGAAGTGTCATAAGATTCTCTTCATCAGTTACAACCTCATCTGGGTCTTCTATTTCTACTATATTTCCAGTTGATACATCTAATGCTTTTGTTTTCATAACTTTATCTACCTATAATATATCGTTGCTTTACCAGCGGTTATACTGTTACTTGAAGCAAATGCAACTCCATCAAACGCAGCACCCAATCCAGTTTGGAGTCCTATCATTCTTCCAGCGCCCCCATGAGTACCATAATTTCTATAAAACACCAAACCACTAGCATGAAATGATGGGTTACTGTCAGATGAACTATGGTTTCTCAAAATAGTAATAACAGCATTATTTAATGTTGAGGAGCCCCAATTGCCCAATATCACGATACCTGTAGTATAATTGGCACCACCAGCACTTGTCCATGAATTTGACCCAGCAGTATATCGGTAATCCAATCCAGTGTAATAATTACTTGATACAATATTACCACCAGCCCGTAACCTAACTCTTATGTCACCAGTAGTTACTGCGTTAGTGATTACAAGATGAATTATTTCTGTAGTGGATGGTAGACCAGTAAATGAGTATACTGATGAACCAAAATCAATAGTTGCTCTAGTAAATGATTCTATTCCTGTCAGTGAAGCACCACTAATTGCTGGTAATGCACCAGTAAGTTTTGATGCGGCCATTCCAGTAATCTTTGCATCCGTTATTGCACTATTGGCAATCTTTGCAGTTGTTATGGTATTATCGGCAGGAATAACAGAGCTCTCATGCGTACCAGCAATATGAAGAACATAGAAGTTCAATCCACTTGCAGGCGCTTCTGACATGGTAAGTGCTGTACCGTTTACCGTATAGGCATCAGTCGGCTCTTGTCTTACGTTACCCAAGAACACCGCAATATCATTTGCGTTTGCAACTTGTTTTGATAACGTAAATACTGTTGTAGAACCGTTTGGTGTTAAATCATCTTTGACGATTGATGCAAAACCAGCGGTTGGTGATTTACCTATAAAGGGCATCAATTGTCTCCTATGTTATTTGCATTACACCCAGAACGGCGTCAAGTGCTGACCCTGTTCCAGCTTTAACTTTGAGGATATCTCCTGCCTCTAAAATATATTTTTGACCAGCGAATACCTCAAGTGTGGTGTTTGCTGGGATGGAGACATTTTCCAAAAGTTGTCTGGTTGCATTTGAGTCTGAACTGTCCGTCATCTGACACTGTACTGTCACTGCATTCGTTGTTTTGTTTGCAAGAGACAGACCCAATACAACTGTAGTCGTTGCGGCAGGAGTTGTGTACAATGTAGAATACGAACCGTTAGCGACATTTGCGACTGAAGCGTTTTTAAATGTGTTTGCCATATTCCTATCCTAAAGCGATTGCTAATGCAGTTGCATCATCTGCTGGGTCAAAACTCAATTTAGTTAAAGAGACTGAACCATCTGCAACAGTATTTAGTGTGTTTGCTCTAGCCAACTGAGTAACTTGTATGTTATTAGTTCCAGAAGGTGGAGCACTTGAAAATACAATGTTAGAACCAGAGACAGTATATGCAAGACCAGAACCAAGTCTCTGAAAAACATTGTCAACGAAAACGATGAAATTTTCGGCAGTATTAGTAACAGGAGTTTCCGACAATGCGAATGTTGTTGTTGAACCATTACCACTAAACTGGTCAAAGACAGGTGATGAGTTTGCGGTTGTAGCAACTAATAACTGTCTTCCCAAGTATACTATAAAAATTCTTGAACCGTTTGATGGTACGTCTGCGAAGTTAATCTTTGGAGTACCAGATGAAAGTGAAATAGAAAAAGCATATTCTGGTTCTTGAATAATACCATCAAGCGATACCATCAACTGACCAGCCTGTGCAACAGGATAGTCTAAGTCAAATGTTGACGCAGTACCATCGCCAGTAATTAACTGTTTTTCAAATGCACCGTATGATGGGTCTAATCCAATGTATGATTCTGACATTTCTTTTTCCTATAATCTTATTTATTCTGCATCTGCAATAGTTAATCCGTCTTCTTTAACTTGACGCATAATTTCCACATAGTGTGTATTATCCTCATCAATTGGAACACTTGTGTTTGGAACACCATCCAGTGTACAACCAATACACGTTACTACATCCTCGACATCTCCATCAGCATTCATTCGTTTGTCTGTATAGTATTTTGCATTTTCAATTTTCATCTTTTATATCCTATTATAATTCTGCATCTGCTATGTAATTACCAAAGAGGTGATAACCAGCACCAGCAGCAGAAGAAAAATTTCCACTACCAGTGTTATTACTTTGTATACCAATTAGACCGTGTTTACTGGTAGAGTTAGCAATACATCCTCTGTTGTTTGCTGCTCCGTTTTCAGTTATCGCACCAGCAGTACCAGCACCATCATAAAAGGTCACTGTTGGTTTTGCTCTCATCTCTGCTGGAAACATACTAGTTCCATAACCGTAATTCGCATACACTGAACGAGACATAGCAACTCCACCATAAGATGAACCACCACTTCTGGTGTCGATATAATAGCGATTACAAGAATGAAGTTCTTCATGGTATGGGCGATGCTCAAAATCAGTAGCGGTACTGCCCACTTCCAATTGGACACCAGTGAGATAAAAAACATTACTTGTATTATCTAAAACATTCACTTGTCCAACGGCAGCATCTCCATCATTCCATGCCTGCCATGATGTTGCTAATGTGCCATCAGTGTAATTTGAACCAGCCAACAACCAAAAATAAATCTGAAGAGAATAATTATTATCATCACCCAGAGCTCCAGTTGTGTCACCAGCATAGGTTATACTTTTCTTTTCCCATGTGTTAGTAGAACTTACTGTGTAAGATTTAGAAATGTGTCTAGCATTGTCATTGTCATATAGTTGAACAATGTGCGTACCAGTTTTAGGTGACGCCACCCAAAATGATAAAGTAAGACTTTCTGCAGCAGAAGTTCCCTTTTTAATATGTTGTAAATGTTGTCCTTCAAATCTATAACCAAGATAATGATAATCAGTAGCAGCAAGAGATGTGTCTGCTGTTGTAACATCAATATTTAATGCTTGAGGGAAACCGTTTACTCTTGCAGTACCAGAACCATCTTTTGAAACTGTTGCTCTTGCCGCAGTGTTACCAGTAAATCTAAATCTATCAACACCACCATATCCATCTTGTAAACCAGTAACCGTTCCGCTACTTGCTCCAGCACTGAACCTTTGGGCAACTTGCATAGCACCGTTGATGATAAGATTTTTGTTTTTACCAACACCAGTGGTCTTAACGGCAGTCACATTACCATCGACAATGTTTGCAGTTACAACAGAGTCATCAGCAAGTTTTGCAGCCGTCACTGCATCAGCAGCAAGTTTTGCAGTTGTTACCGAACCGTCTGCAATGTCTCCGACTGCGACTGTAGAATCTGTGTTTAAAAGTTCTGCGAGATTTTTTGCGTTAGTTGCCATTAGACTTGATACCTCACCATTATGTTTGAACTATTTAGTGGAGTAAAAGTAAATGTCAAAGTGACACCACTGATACCATAGTCCGTTGTTGGTTGCATACAAACACCATTGTAAAATACAAATGCGTCATTAACACTCACCGCATTAGAAAGAGTGAATGCTGTTGATGACCCATTACCTGTAAAGGTGTCTAAACTGTATCCTGTACTTCTTCTTTGAACTCCACGGAATCCAAGATGTTTCACTTCAATCTCTGCGTTGTTTGCTACGTTTGCAGTAAATGTTAAAGTTGCACCAGAGATACCATAGTTTGTTGATGACTTCTGAAGAATACCATCAACGAAGACCATGACACTATTTGCATTGGTTGGTGTCTCACTTAAAGTATATGCAGAAGTTGAACCATTTCCTGTGAACGTGTCAGTAGGAAATGTCTTCATGTTTGCTTCTAGTTCGTTAAGACCAACTGAGCCAGGAGCAGGCTTTCTGGTATATGTTCCAATACCATGATGTACTACATAAATCTTTTCACCGTTAGCCGGTGCAGAATCAAACTTTAGAATTTTAGGAAGGTTATCACTATCGTCAATAATGGTGTATGCAGAAGTTGGTTCTTGAACAATGTTTGATAACACGACCATAACATTATCCTCGTTACCGCCAGGCACTTCATTCGTGAGAGTGAATTGAGTGGCAGAACCAGTTCCAGTAAAATCCTCCTTGACAAAAGATGGACTTAATCTATTTGTTGCTTGTACACCAATATAAGACATTTTATGTTACTTCCTGTAGAATTCCAGCGACAATATCACAAGTGCCTGCACTTGCATATGCAATTACTTTATCATTTGAATTAAGAACTACCTTCTGTCCAGCAACTACTTTCAATGTAGCACTGGCAGGAATAGGAGCGTCTTTAACGATATGATATGCCTTGTATATTACTTTTGTACCAGCAGCAGTTCCATTTGCGGCACCAGAGTTTTGTGCGTATGTAAATGTTGTTGTACTTGGTACGGATGCTACCTTGTACACGCCATTCACAAAGTTTGTTGATGAACCTGTAACATTCACATACTGACCGACTTTTAGTCCATGTGCAGAACCAGTTGTTACTGTTGCAACATCACTTGAGGATACAATGCTTGTGATTGACCCTAGTGTCGCACTTGTGTCTTGAATAAATGCAGATATCGTGATACCAGATGTTCCAGTGTTGGCTGCGTCCAGTTCGATGAGAATCGAATTGACTCCACTTGAACCGTTGTTCGCAGTATAAACTGTTTGCGGCCCAGTTGAAGTATCTGACGCATCCGACTGATAGAACTCACCAGCAGTCACAATACTTGCAAAACTGTTTACGAAATTGTTTGCCATTTTTACCTTCCTGTTATCCTAATGCAACAGCAAGAGCAATACCAAATCCTTCAGTAGATATCACTCCACCGATTGTTGGAAATGTTAATGCTCCTGTCATTCCACTGTTTGAAATACCTGTCACGATATTAACTGTATTTGCTAATGCAAAAGTAACTTGATTGTTACCATCACTAGCGGTTGTTATTTGATTTGCAGTTCCTTGAAAGTCGAGAGATTCATTCTCACTTACAGAACCAGCAGTACCACTATCAGCGGTAAAATCCAAATCAGTATTATTGACCGCTGTGTTCAATAATGTGATTGCTTCTACAACATCTGTCGCAGATGCGATAATTCCAGACGCACCTGTTATACCAGCAATATCGCCGACATCAGTTGACAGTTCGTTAAATTCTACTCTCCACTCTTCAAAGGTGAAGGATGCTGGTGCGTTTCTATCTGCCATCTTTTTCTACCATTTGCAACAAGAGACTTTTTATCTCATGCATTTCTGACTTTAAACTATTTATCTCTCTTGTCGCATCCCTTAATTCATCTTTTTGTTTTTGTGCATTCCTTGACCTTTCGACTGCGGCAATATATGCATACCTGTTTGTATTAACAATTGCAGTTGACCCCATGTCTCTTGCAAGGTGTTCATGTCCTTCTACTTTTAGATAGTCAGTCATTACGTTGCCAATGCGATTGCTCGCAAGTCCTTTATTCTTGGTGGTTCTGAAGAATTAACCCCTTGCATTCTAATCTTGATTGCAAATGCGATAAACTCTTCTAGGTCATTTTGAGTGTACTCATATTCAATAAAGTCATCAGCAGTTGTTGATTCGTTTGCAGTAATGTCTGGGCCACCAGTTGAGTTAAAGTATCTCCAACCAATTTCGTCAAAGTCAGATGCATCGTCTGAACGAAGTATCTTATACATTAGTTGAATTTCTGCACCAGAGAAACGAACTGCACTATGAAGAACCTTAATTGAGGTGGCAGGATTTTTTAGTGTAACTCTCTTAGTGCAATAGATTGCTTCGTTACTATCACCATCTGGTTCTATTGGAGCAACATAATCTGTTGTAGGAAATACATCAGAAGCACCATCAATATTATTTAATCTGTTTGTAAATGCAACAACTGATTTTCTGTCCAAGTCAATTACAGGAGACAGGTTTTCTTTTGTTGTAGACATTGTAAAATCTAAGAACATTGACTTACTACCAGCAAGTTCATTTGTTTCGTTGATTGGTGATGCAACCAGTTTTGGAGCATCAAAGAAGAAGTTTTCACCGATAGTGATTGTTTCTGCATTCTGTTCAGTCAATGCAGCCGTACTATAAGATGATTGTGAACCACTTGGTGATGTACCAGTTGTTGCACGAATAGTACCTTCAATCTTTGTATCTGGATGTTCTACTACTGGAACAAGTGTTTGAAGACCATCCATCATTGCATTTTCGGTTGCAGTTATAGATAATCCACCACTTGTACTATCAGTATCAGATGCAGTAGTTGTAGTGATAACATAACTGTCAATTCCAATATTAGATATCGAAGTGTGTGTCTTATTGATTTCAGTCAAAGGCACATTATTGATTTGATATAATTCAACCGTTGCACCAGAACTATGTGCCGCAGCAGTTGTACCATCTTGTGCTCGTGACAGTGATGTAACATTAGTACTAGAGATAGTACCTGTCATAATCTCATCACCAATCTTCAAGTGAATTGAGCCAGAGGTTGCACTTGATGGGAATCCATTAACACTTGTAAGTGCAAGCGATGTTGCACTGTTAGTAATTGCAGCATTCAGTGTCGTTGTGATACCAGAACTAACTCCACTAATAGTGACGTTACTATCAGAGTCATACATATGGTGGTCACGATGTGTCACCTTTACTTTTTTGTTTATGTTATTAGTAGCAGAAGAGAAGAACTGTAATGGGTCTTTCTCAAGTGAAGCAACAGGCAAGTCATCGTTTACCAAAGTTAGTTTGGCATTAACATTCGTTGAGAATGATGCACGATACAATGTAAACTTCAAGTCTTCAAAATCATACGCAGTCCAAGTTGAGTTGTTCTGTGACTTGAAGAGAACACCCAAGTAAGGTTGTTCTGAAATCATACGATTAGCACCGACATCCTTTTCACCCATTCTTGAAATCCAAGCAAGGTACTTATCTGAATCTGTTTGTAAAACAATTGCAACTTCAACACCATTCTTTACATAGACAGGTGAGTCAAAGTGGAATGTAGTCGGTACAGAACCATTAGGTCTTCCCAAACTTGTATTTGTTGGTAGTCCATACTTTGCACCAGATACACTTGTAAATGCAGCTTGACCAACCGTCATAGATGTGTCACTTGCAATCGCAGTAATTCTTACGCAGTGAGTACCACCATTAAGATACGCACCTTCAATCTGAACCTCATCACCAACATGATAATCTTTAGTAAATGAAGTTCCAGAACCAGTAACCGTTGCAGAACCAGCAGTCATTGAAACTGTTCCATCGAAAAATGGTGGTAATGTTTTAGATGCAAAGGGAAGAACTTTTGTGGTTGGATAACCAGTATTCATAGTTCTAATCTGACAAGTCACAGGAATGTTTTCATCCTTCTGTGAGAAGAATACATCAATCTTTGTAATATATTCTCCACCCTCTGCTTGTGGCATAATTGATTGTGCTAAGGGATCCCACCACCCAACGACTGCATCTCTAGTCGCTGTGTCTGTAGTTGTTCTACTATCTGTCACTGCTGTTCTTACAACATCTGCGTTTCTGGTTGCAATGATTGTCTCTTGAACTGTATTTAAAATACCAGTTGCAGAATAAGTTGCCTGTGCAAATGATTCTGGTTCTGGGTCAGATGAGTTAGTGGAGGATGTTGTAAGTCTGAATACTCTTTCACCAGTTCTAAAACGTGGATTACCTCTTGTGTTAGGATTTGGAATTGCGAATACACCAGACACCGCACCAGAAGCAGATGTTACAAGATTACCACCAAGTGAACCACCTGTTGGTGTAACATATACAGAGACATTCTGTTTATCAAAGAATGGATAAACCCTCATAAGAGGTTTCATACCTGTTACAGAGAATGCAACATTTCTTGCACGAATGAAAGGAACAAGTGCTCTTGATACTATCCTATCACCTTGTGACTCCCTGTCGATACGAGGAACAACATTGGTGTTAATACCCTGTCTTGTTTGTCTAGTAGTAGTCGTTGTAGTTGTTCTTTGAAGAACCGCACGACCTCTTGGTTGTCCAAGTTGAATAAACCTGTGTTCTCTAAAATGACCACTCGTAGTAGTTGTTGTACCAGACCACTGAGTCTGCCATGCATTCCAGACCGTACCAATTGCATTTCTGTTTTGTGCAAACACAGTATCAAAGTTACCTTCACGGTTAATTACCAACGCCGGCGCTCTTTCTGTTTCAAACCACTCATCACCAGATGGTGACAATTTACACATACCTGTCCAAGTAAAGTTAAGAACAGGATTGAGGTTTTCAACCCTACTTGCATATGAGTTCTGAGCGGCAACTATATGAGTATATGGGAGAGTAATCATGTCTCCTGTTTTTTGATAGTTGTCATTTGTTCTTTGTGCATCAGTAGTATTTTCTTCTGAAAGACTTATACCTTTCATTTTATACTGTGGACGAAGTTCGGCACGTTCCATGTCCATAGAGTTTCTATAGTCTGGATGTTGAACATCACCAGTAGAGTGACCCTTAAAATTATCTACAAGGAAACCAGACTTGAATCTGTTTAGTCCATTTGCATCAAGTATTTCCAAGGACTGTGCTTCTTGTTCCAAGAGATTTAATGCAGTGTAATATTCTACGTTTTCGATACGTTGTTCCAACCTACCAATGTCACGCATTGTATATCTACGATTATCTTCTTTAGTAAGTTTTGCATCGTCAATGTCTAACATATAAGCAGGGAATGTCAACTCTGCAAGTTTCATTGAGTTCTCAATAGATTTAGGTGTATCTGGTTCTTCAGCAGGAGTACCAGATGAAATTTTAAACTCACCCTCTGAGGTTAAGAATAAACTATCAACACGACCAAGGTAGAATTCAAAATCGTATCCGATATTTGAATTATCTTTTGGTATGAGAACATTGTGACCACCTGTACCTGTAAAGGTTCGTGAACCAAAATCGAAGGACATAGATGTTACCTTCTTGGTTGCAATACCTTGACCGCTTGTTGCAGAGGTCATAGTTGCATCGGCAACTCTTGGTCTAAAGTCTATTGTATTTCTCAGGTCAAATTCACCAGAAGGTTCACGAACCTCTGGGTCAACTCTCGTTGCAGTATATGTCGGTATTTCTTTATAGTCAACACCATAGGAGTCAACAGTAAAGAAGTCACCAGCACCATGTTCAAAGTAATTGTAAACTACAAGAAGTCTACCTGTAGGAGTAACCGCATTACCCTTTCTTACAATCCTTGCAATGTCATAGAAGTTATCTCTTTGTCCAGTATCAAGAACATATCGTTCTGTAATGTTTTTAGAACCGTCTGTCAATACATCAATTGTTGCAAATGCAGTTGAACTTTGACCAGTTACCTTTTCACCAGATTGAAAACTTCTATTGTTTAATGTAACATAACACAATACACTACTGCCTGGAATTGCAAGAGCTCTTGCACCAGAAGTCGCACCAACAATAAATTCTCCCTTGGTAAATACACCAGATTGACCAGTGACCGTAAACTGTGGAAGGGTTGGGTCAGCACTTGCATCCTCTGAGTCAAAGACTGCCCAAAGTTTGTATGCGTCTGCGACACCAAGTGAAACATCTTTATGATGTGCAGATGTACCATATGCAGCTGCACCAGCAACACCATCGTTATCTACAAGACACACAGATGCAAGTTGTGCTGTCTTTGGAGTTTCAGCACTTGCAGTTCTTGTGACTGTTGTGACTAGTTTACATTTAATGTTTGCGGCAGGGAATGCATTTGTGTTTGTAATTGTAAGCGTGTTACCAGATGCATTGAATGTTGTGTTCGTTGAATTCAAATTGATAAGGTCACCAGCAGCGGCACCAGAACCACTGTTCGCAAGAACCGATACTACGAAATCTGTATTTGATTTCGCACTAAAGGTTTCATTTGAATCGGCAGTCACGATTAACTGTCCACTGTTTGTAGAGTTTACCACAAACTGTCTACGGAAAGTTGCTGAGGTGACGGATGCGTTACCATTAGTATCAGTCTTTAGTGTCTTGACATTATTCTTTCTTAATTTTCTAAGAAGAAGGTTTTTGTTTTGGTCTTGAAGATTTACACGTTTTCTAGTTGCGGGCACAGTTGTTGTTGCAACGCCAGGGGCAACGGTAACTGCAAGAGTATCATCATCCGTGATTGTGTTTATGATTCTATCACCCACACCAGCAATATTAATCACATCACCAGCACGAAGTTCAGTTACAAACTTAGTTCCAAAACCAGATACGGTTGTACCAGAACCAGCAGTTGAAACCGTACCACTTAGTGAGAATGATGTATCAAGAACTGTGTCAGCAGAAAAGTCTTGACCACTATCTGGGTCATCCATGAATACCTGTTTAACTTTATCAAAAGTATTAGTAACAATAGCAGAGATTGTCAAGTCTGTGTTTGAACCATTTTCAAGAATCTCATCTGCTTCAGCAGAAGATGTTGTAGAAACCTTTTCACCAGTATTGAAAGAACCAACAACATTGATTAGTTCAATAACAGTGTTATTTGCACTATGAATAAAACCTGTCGCACCAGATGTTGCACCTGTGACCTTTGCACCTACAGTATTACCAGCAGATGGAATACCAGACATTGTAAGTTTGGTAATCATACGAATATCAAAAAGGTAAAGGTTAAACTGAGATGTTAGACCAGTACCAGAACCACTAGCAACCAACGCATCACTAGTACCATCTGTACCAGACCGATGTTCAAATGCTCTTGCCCTTGCGACCCCAATCTCTAAACCAGCGGCCTGTCCTCTCGTTGCAGTCGCAGTATCCCTTAATGAAATCTTTTTGTATGGGTCAGTTACCTCACCAGTAATAAATGGTGATAAGTCAGGCGTACCATATACTTTAGTAACCTTTGTAAAGTTACCAACTTCAGCAGGAGTAATTGCACCTTTAAATTCTTGAGAAGTTCTTGGTTTAGAAATATCAATAAATGTAGGAGATGCGGTTTCAATTTCGTATCCACGAACATATGCCTTTCCAGGCGATATTTGAACTGACATTAAACCTTCACTGGCAGTTGCACCTTGGTCTGTAGTTGCACCAGTAGCATACACACCCTCATTCAATCCATCATCAAGTGACTCACGAATATCCACACCGAAAGGACGTACAGAGTAATCACCAGATTCATCGAATGTTCTTCTTGCAAGGGTTTCACCAAGTACAGAATATTCTGTGTTTCTAACAATCTCTTCAATGACACCATTTTTCACACGAAGGACTTCTATAAAATCCTCATCTTCAGCAGAACCAATTGGAAGTTTTGCAAGAGTAAGAGTTACCTTTAGTCGATGAGCACCCTTTGCGTTTACGTTTGAAGACCCAGCAGCATTATCTAAAAGAGATGAGTCTACTTCTGGGGTTTGAAGGGTTTCTGAAATGGTAAGACCAATTCTATAAGATGGGGTATTTGTATATTTGTCAAGAACAATTCTTTGTGCAGTTACACGAACAAACTGTCCACGAACAAAGTACACACCCTCTTCTATGTTTGCGGCAGAACCAGTTGCAGTTGCAGAGGATGCCTGTAATGTTGCAGAGGATGAGTTTGCGGCGATACCACCAACGACACCGTTTGCTTGAAGATTTTCATTATTGGAAAATACTGTTGATACGTTGTCTGAACCAGTTGCAGTATACTTGACATAAAGAGTAAGAGGGTCAGTAGTTGTTGCAAGGTCAAACCCCACAACCGTTGCTTTAACACCAGATGTTGCACCAGTGATTGTCTTACCCACATAGTCTGCGGCATAACCAGATACGGCATTTGAATTGAATGTTGACTGAAGTTTGACAGCGTAGTATTCATTAGTAAAACCAGTTTGGCCTGGAATTACCATCGCACCTTCTTTGAACATATGCGTACCAAACTTTTCAATTTGGTTTTGCAGTATGGACTGAAGTTGAGTTAACTCTCTTGCTTGAACGGCAAAGCCTGGACGAAAGAGAACACGATGAAAATCGTCTGTGGTGTCAAAGTCATCGTAATACGGTGACACATTCAAATCGGTTTTTTGCATATCTTAATATTCCACTACTACTTTAATGTCTTCTGTTTGGTCTGATGCTCTTGATATTGCTCTTCTGTTCTCTACATAAATTACTTCACCACTGTCTCTGTCAAGTTCTGGCGATGCATATCCACTTACGAATACTACACCGTTAGTTGTTGCAGAGTGTCCAGTGTCAACAGCATAACTTGCACTTGATGACCCACCAGTAACCGCAGCATTCGTAGAGAATGGAGTTAAGTTTTTATTAGTATCAAGTCCATATGAAGCATACTTTTCTTGAGCATAATACAGAATCTTATTAGTTGCATCGAATTCAATCACACGACCTTGGGCACCAGTTGTTGCCTGTGTAATGAGTTCATCTGCTTGATAAACTGTTCCAATTGTACCAGCAAGTTTTAATGCATTGGTTGTTCTTGCAGTTGCAATACTTGCCGCAGAACCACCAGCCTTTGGATTTTTCAAAATACCAACTCTTCTA
>Ga0115013_10001507_pt1 | contig 13426 bp, 12 predicted proteins | sample SouAtlMetagenome_2_FD_88686 | JGI IMG/M metagenome (GOLD analysis project Ga0115013, IMG submission 88686) | Marine eukaryotic phytoplankton communities from Atlantic Ocean - South Atlantic ANT15 Metagenome | ecosystem: Environmental > Aquatic > Marine > Oceanic | place: South Atlantic Ocean...
ACATGGCCTTGACCGAGGAGATCGAGTTAACGAATCAACAGTAGCAAAAATATATTGATCAATTGAATGGTCTAAAAAGTAAGCAAACAAAGTTAAGTCGAACTCTCTCCGAAAATTCTGATGCTATTTCAGCGATAGATAGCTTTCGCCGCAACATGACACAAAAAATCTATCAGTTAGAGCAGCGGCCTCAGGTAACAGAAACAGAAATTGTTGTTCCAATTGAGGTAACTGATCCCTGATCGATTCGCTATCCGTCAATAGGGGTTTGCTTTATTAGTATAAATAACAGTTATTACTGGCATGATTATGAGACCTTTGGTCTTCATCCCTGGAGAGATAGGCCCTCTCAATTTGCGGGACTCAGGACAGATGAAGATTTAAATCCGATTGGCGATCCATTAGTAATTTATTGTCAACCTATAAAGGATATTCTTCCTTCTCCCCAAGCATGTTTGGTGACGGGTATTACACCTCAGTTGGCAATGGATAAGGGGCTCCCAGAACCTAAATTTATCGAAAAAATATATAGGGAATTAGCGACACCAGGAACTTGCGGAGTTGGCTACAATAGCATTCGTTTTGATGATGAGGTCACCCGCCACTCTCTCTACCGAAACTTCTATGATCCATATCAACGAGAATGGAAAAATGGTAACTCTCGTTGGGATATTTTGGATATGTTGAGATTAACCCGTGCATTGCGTCCAGACGGAATTGAGTGGGCCGACCATGAGCCTGGACGTCCGAGTTTTAAACTTGAACACCTTACGTTGGCTAATGGGATTGCCCATGAGGATGCGCATGATGCTTTGTCTGATGTTAATGCAACCATTGCAATGGCAAAATTAGTAAAGCATAAACAGCCACGTTTATTTGATTATGTAGTTAATCATCGAAGTAAGCAGATAGTCTTAGAAATGCTAAATCTCAATCAAAGAAGGCCCTTTTTTCATATCTCCGGAGCCTTCAGTAACAAAAGTATGTATGGGGCCATTATGATGCCTCTTGCTCGACATCCTACGAATACTAATTCCATTATCTGTATTGACCTTTCATCTGATCCCGAATCTCTTATAAATATGACGTCCGACGAAATCAGAAAACAATTATTTACTCCAGATGGATTATTAGAGGATCATAATCAAAGAATTCGTCTTACCGAGGTTCATGTCAACAAAGCACCTGTAGTGACTACGTACAAACTTATCGATTCTGAGATTGCCGATCGGCTTCAGATCGATGTGGAATACTGCGAAGACAACTGGAATCGACTCAATCAATATGATTTTAATGCTAAATTAAAAGCTGTCTATTCTGGTTGGGAATTCCCGGAGAAAACTGAGGCGGAACAGCGTCTCTATGAAGGCTTCGTTCTTAATAGTGATCGTCCAGTATTGGATGAAGTGCGGAGGGCAACGCTTGTCGAATTCCAGCAGCAGGGATTTCATTTTTCGGATGATAGATATAATGAGCTTCTTTTAAGTTATAGGGCTCGCTATTTCTACGAATCTCTCTCAATAGACGAGCGAGCCAGCTGGATGGAAAGTTGTCGTTGGCGTCTGTATGACGAAAACTCTGGATATCTGACTCTGTCAGGGATGTACAAAGAGATAGATAAATTACGTGAAGCTGGAGATTTGTCAGAGGAAAACGATTCTGTTCTACATGATTTAAAATGTTGGGCGGATCTAGTTCATGATGATTTTTCTCAGACAAACTAGAGTGAAGCAGGTAAAAAGGTTAAACTTCCATCAAATTTTTGCCCCGAGGATAACTTTTGAATTTTACCGGTGCGCATATACTTACTATCAATCAATTTGAGCGGGAAGATGTTGAACGTGTTTTTTCAACAGCGGATAACATGGAGCCTTATGCGCTACGAAAACGCGTCACTCGGGTTCTTGAGGGTGCTATCTTAGGAAATATGTTTTTCGAGGCCAGCACTCGTACGCGTGTGAGTTTTGGTTCTGCGTTTAACTTGTTAGGCGGAGATGTTCGTGAGACGGCCGGATTTGAATCTTCGGCTCTTGTCAAGGGAGAATCTCTTCAGGACACCGCTCGAGTATTGTCTGGCTTCAGCGATGTAATCTGCATGAGGCACCCAGAAGACGGCTCCGTTGCTGATTTTGCAGAGGCCAGCCGTGTTCCAGTTATCAATGGGGGTGACGGTTCGAATGAGCATCCTACTCAAGCATTATTAGATTTATATACCATTCGAAGAGAATTATCAGATAAAGGTCGAAATATCAATGGGTTGAGTATTGCCATGATTGGAGACCTTCGTCACGGTCGGACAGTTCATTCCCTAACCAAACTCCTGTCGCTTTATGATGGTATAAGGGTAACGCTGGTATCCCCAAGAGAGTTATCATTGCCTGATGGAATAGTTGAATCTATGCGAAAAGCAGGTGTGGATGTAAGGATTCGTCATGAGTTAGCGAAAAGTATTGCTGATGTGGATATAGTGTATTCAACGAGAATTCAGGAAGAGCGATTTTCAAACAAGCAGGAGGCTGATCTTTACCGTGGAAAATTCCGTTTGAATCATGCGATTTATACTCAGTACTGCCAACCCAATACCGTCATAATGCACCCCTTGCCACGAGATTCACGATCAGATGCCAATGAACTGGATAATGATCTTGATGATAACCCTAATTTAGCAATATTTCGTCAGACTGATAATGGGTTGTTGGTGAGAATGGCATTGTTTGCTCTTGTGTTAGATGTAGCAGACAAGGTTGACAAATTTTCAGCTGATGTTAACTGGTATAATTCTCGTCAATCTTCAAAAATAACTAGATAACGATAATTGCTCCTTGGCTGAGATCATGAATGAATTTGATGATATTCGTCCCTTTCAGGATAGTGAGGTCCCAGATGCTTTGGCAAGATTGATTTCTGACCCAGAGTTATTAAATCTGCTGCTATCGAGACAATTTCCCCTTTTGTATAATTTGAGTCCCAAATTATTTCCGACTGTTGCGCGCCCATTTTTAAGACGTCACCTTCACTCTTTAACGAAGAATGTTTCGACCGTAAGTGATTTTCAAAGTCATATGACGTCTCGGCTAACTGAGGTGCTGCATAGAACAACTGACAATTATGAATTTTCTGGTTTGGAGCATCTTGATCCCGATAAAGCATATTTATTTATGAGTAACCACAGAGATATTGCTTTAGATCCTGCCATTGTTAACTTGGGCCTTGTAAATATTGGAAGAGAAACTGTTCGAATTGCAATTGGGGATAATTTGTTGAGTAAACCGTTTGCATCAGATCTTATGAGAATAAATAGGAGTTTTATTGTAAAACGGTCGGAAAAAACTCGCAGAGATAAGCTTGATGCGCTTAAGCATCTTTCGAAATACATTCGTCAAAGCATTAAGCAAGAGGGTGTTTGTATCTGGATTGCACAAGCTGAGGGAAGAGCCAAAGACGGCGTTGATAAAACTGACACTGCTCTGTTAAAAATGTTAGCACTATCAAAAGATTTGGACCAATCGTTTGCTCTGGCTGTGAGAGATTTAAATATTATTCCGGTAGCAATATCGTATGAATATGATCCTTGTGATAGTAGTAAAGCTCGCGAATTACACTATCAAAAGATGGACTTGAACTATACCAAAGACCCGTTTGAAGACTTAGAGAGTATCCAAAAAGGATTTGTTGATTTTAAAGGGAGAATTAATATTACTTTTGGGAGTCCTGTGGATGATAAGTGTGATAGCGCAGACCAGTTAGCAGAGGAGATTGATCGACAAATTCATCTCAATTACAAGCTCTTCCCTACCAACATTATTGCGTGGCAATTACAAGATAATCAATTTCAAGATGTTCACTTGGCTAGATTAAAAAATCAGTGGCCAGATGAGGACTGGAATGCTGCTGAGATTTCATTCAAAACTCGTATCAATAGGATGCCTCAAGCTCACAGATCAATCGCTATATCCGCCTATGCTGCGCCCGTTGTCAGTCAGTTGCGTTACTTAACCGACGGTTAAGGGACTTAACAGTTGTTAACTAACGAGATCAAAGCCAAAATTCAAAGTGGATATCGCCAATTTCTTGATTACAAAGAACTGAAGCCGCGTCAGGGCCAAAAACAGATGATAGCCGCTATTGCTAATAGTCTGACAAATGATGATCCTGATCATCGCTTGTCTGTCATTGAGGCGGGCACAGGGACTGGTAAAACAGTTAGTTATTTAATTGCGACCCTTCCCATTGCAAGAGCGCTAGATAAAACAGTGATTGTTTCTACAGGTACCGTTGCTTTGCAGGAGCAACTTGTAAACAAAGATATTCCAGAACTTATGGAAGCCTGTGACTGGGACTATAATTTCGCCCTTGTCAAAGGGCGAGGACGATATGCTTGCAATTTGCGAATGGAGCAATGCTTAGACTCTGCTAAAGCCAGAGACGCAGGAGTATTTAATTTTGAAAATGATCAGCAATTTAATCCTAACGCACAAACTGAAAGTCTTTATAGAGAGATGTGGGATGCTCTTGAGGATGGATCATGGAATGGTGATCGAGATTCTTGGAATACCCATGTAAGCGACTTGGAATGGCGCGCTCTTACAGTTGATAGGAGGCAGTGTACGGGAAGGCGTTGCCGATTTGTTAACCAGTGTCCTTTCTTTAAAGCCCGAGGTGATATGGAAGAGAGTGATTGCATAGTTGCCAATCATGACCTTGTAATGGCTGATCTAGCTCTAGGAGGCGGAGCTATTCTGCCCGAACCAGAGAACTGCATATATATATGTGATGAAGGACATCGTCTCGGCGATACAGCTATTCGCCATTTTGGAGCGGAGTGCCGCATTAATAGCACACTCTCTTGGCTTGAAAGAATCCCGAAACAGTGTAAGGGACAGACCACGTTGTTCGCAAAAGATAAAACTCTGGCTGAGCAATTACCCAAAATTGAGAGTGAAGCTGAAAATTTATGTGATTTGTTGGCGATGGCCTACCCAGTAATGAAGAATTACATAGATAGATCGGAGGAATTCAATTCCAGTTTTCGTTTCTCTCATGGTGATGTAGGCACGACTATCAGGGATATCGCAACTCAAATTGTCAAACATACCAGCATATGGCTTGGACGACTCGAAGTTCTTGAGGATACGCTTAGTGATGCGCTTAGCGATAAACAATATCCAGTCGCTATAGCTGATATCGAGGTATTCTATCAGCAGGCTGGATCTTGGTTATCCGGAGCTGAAAGACTATTGATGCTTTGGGATCGCTTGAGGAAAGAGACGAAAATAGGTGAGGCTCCAATAGCGTGTTGGCTTAAATTAGATGATCTTGCTGATGGGAATATGGATATTTCAATTAATGCCAGTCCGATTCAAGCGGCTGAAATACTTAAGGAAAGGCTTTGGGGGAATTGTTATGCCGCTGTATTAACTTCTGCAACTCTCCGGTCTTTGGGCAATTTTAACGCAATACAAAGAGAGACAGGAATTCCCAGTTCATCACGTTTCCTATCTGTGGCGGGAGCATTTGATTATGCAAAGGCAGCCTCTCTTAAGATTCCTCCCGATGCTGCGGAGGGAAATAGTGTTGAGCAACATACAGAATATATTATTGACAACTTGTCTAGCTTAATTGAATCCAATGTTGGTACATTAGTTTTGTTTTCCTCAAAAAGGCAGATGGAGGAGGTTTTTGATGATTTGCCAAAAGATCTCACTAAATTTGTTCTGATTCAGGGACAATATAGTAATCGGGAAATGATAAGACTCCACAAAGAGCGAATCGATCAAGGGAACACAAGTGTATTGTTGGGGCTGGCAAGTTTCGCTGAGGGTGTAGATTTGCCTGGAGATTATTGTCGCCATGTTGTTATTGCAAAGCTCCCGTTTGCTGTTCCAAATGATCCTTTACAACAGGCCTTGGCCGAATGGATTGAAGTTAATGGTGGCAATTCTTTCTTTGATCTATCCCTTCCTTTGGCGTCTCTACGGCTTGTTCAGGCCGCTGGTCGGTTACTACGAACAGAGACTGACGAGGGAACGGTTACCATTTTGGACAAGCGCCTTGTAAGCAAGCGATATGGCTCACAGTTACTTGATGCACTTCCGCCGTTTCGTCGAGAAATTTAACCACAAGAGGTTGAAGACGTGAGAGCAGCAGATAAATAAGAGCATTTAATAAATTTGTTAAATGAACTCCAAGCTGAACTAAAGCTAGCTGGACTTTGGTCTGATACCGAGCCATCAAAGGTGGCTTTGAGAAGTATTCAACCTTTTGGGCTAGATACTTTGACTTTTATCGATGGTTACAGTTCGTTCTCGTGAAAAAATTGAGATTGATTTGTGATCGACGCGAAAGGCCGCCAGATTCGAGTGATGTGACAGCAATGGCATAAGAGATTTTAAATTAGACGAAATGACTGCACCAGCTGTAATGCGAATTCTGAGCATAATAGATCGATTTATTTCACACGCTTAGGTTTTTTAGTGTAGGTCTTTTTCTTTTTTTTCAGTGGTGCGCTTCCATCAGTGACAGGTTTCTTTGATTTTGACTTTTTCGTGGTATCAAGAATCTGCTTATTTGATGCTGTTTTTTCCGCAGTGCGTTTAGTTTTAATATTTCTCGAAATGGTTTTTTTATCACTTCTATCGTCCGTGATTGCACGCTTTCTAGGTGATCTTGGTTTGTGCTCATTCTTATCATATTTCAAAGTCTGATTAGCATTATTACTAAAAGGGCTCAGCTTCATTGGCTTAGCACAAATCCTAACCTTTTTTAAATGATTGAGAAGTTCATTGGGCATTCCTTCTGGAAGATCAACCGTGCTGTAGTCATCGTGAAGTTTGATTTCACCAATATACCGGCTATCGATATCAGCTTCGTTAGCTATTGCACCAACTATATTACTCGGAGTAATTTTGTCATTGTTACCAACCTCTAAACGATACGTCGTCATAGCGATTCCATCTCTGGAATGGTTAGCAACTTGCCTTTTGGAATCTCTAGCTGATCTCTTACGCGGAGAGTCAGAAGCGTTTTGGAATTCGTTTAATTTAACTCGTTTTTCCTTTCGTTTACTGAGATCTTTGGTGCGCTCTTTTCTAGAATTTCGTTCGTGGTCTCTTCTAGATGGGGAAGTGATGTTTTCAAGTTTGGGAAATAGTGGCCGCTCTTTTTGATTTTCGAATGTCAAAGCTGCAGCGATATCACCCATATCAAGCTCATTTTCATCTGCAAATTGTTGAATGAGCGATCTGAATTTGTCCAATTTGGACAGTTCCATAGTTTTGAGAAGCTGATCGGAAAACTGTTGGATGCGTTGACCACTCACTTCTTCATTGCTCGGCATAGCCATTGGAGAAATTGTTTGACGAGTTGATTTTTCAATCGACCGGAGTAAACGATTTTCTTTAGGGGTTATAAATAAAATTGCCTTGCCCTGCCTGCCAGCACGGCCAGTCCGACCGATACGGTGGACATATGATTCATTATCATAGGGGATATCAAAATTAATAACATGACTTATACGCTCTACATCAAGCCCACGGGCAGCGACATCAGTAGCAACAACGATATCTATTTGCCCTTTTTTTAGCCGATTAATGGTTCGCTCTCGTATCGCTTGACTGAGATCTCCGTTCAATGCTGCGGAAGAAAAACCACGAGCTTCTAGGCGCTCGGCAATATCCACTGTCGAAGATTTAGTTCGAACAAAAATAATCATTCCATCAAAGGACTCCACCTCCAAAACTCGAGTGAGAGCATCCATTTTTTGATGGCTTTTACAGGTAACGTACTGCTGTTCTATCTTCTCTACAGTTTTTGTTTTACCTTCTATACTGACACATTCAGCATCCCCTAAATATTTTTGACTCACTCGCCGAATGGCAGAGGGCATTGTTGCAGAGAACAGCGCTCTCTGGCATTGATCAGGTGTTTGAGCAAGAATTGCCTCCACGTCATCGATAAAGCCCATACGCAACATTTCATCAGCCTCATCTAAGACTAATCCTCTGATTTTACTGAGATTTAAACTACGTCGGCGGAGGTGGTCTAACATTCGTCCTGGAGTGCCAACTACCACCTGGGCGCCTCTCTTTAGACCACGGAGTTGGCCCCCAATATCAGCGCCACCATAAATAGGTAGCACGTGAAATCCTCTAATAAATTTGGCGTAGCTCTGGAAGGCTTCTGCGACCTGAATAGCAAGTTCTCTTGTTGGGGTGAGAACAAGGATTTGAGGAGACTTTTGTTTTTCATCTAAATTGCTTAAAAATGGTAAAGCAAAAGCTGCAGTTTTTCCCGTTCCTGTTTGTGCTGTACCTAAAAGATTCTGTCCATTTAAAAGAATAGGAATACTTTGCGCCTGGACAGGAGATGGCTGCTCATAGCCAAGTTGTTGAACAGCTTTGAGCACAGGAGCGGAAATACCCAGTTCAGCAAAGTCATCTGATGACATTAAATTACCTTTGGCTTGGATCTTTTAGACCTCCGGTTGGAGGGTGGCGCAGTATACGCCTAAGTATTTCATTTTTATAGTTTATTTATATTGATTTTCTCAAAACCAATTAATTTAAATTTTATTATAATTTCGCGATTTGTGAATTATGGGAGTAGTAATTTTGACGCTACGCAGTCTATCTATCCTTGGTCTTTTACGTTTAAATACCATTTTAAAATGAAGGGCGATAAAATTAAGGTAAGCACATGAGTGAGCTCCATTTAGTGCGTCATGCTCAGGCATCTTTTGGGTCAGAAAACTATGATCAATTATCTGATCTAGGTCATCACCAATCTAAGATTCTTGGGACGTACTATAACTTGCGAGGAATTCAGTTCGATAAGCTAATAGTTGGTGATATGCATCGACATCATCAGACCTTGGATGGTATCTGCGAAGGAATGGGGATGGATGGTGGTCAGCGAATCGTGCTTCCAGGTCTCAATGAATATAACTTTGTGAAGATGACGGAGGCTTTCGGAAAATCCTACGGCGATGATGTTCTATTTCAGCAGGTAATGCGTGATCCGACTGATAAAAAAACTTTTTATAGGTTGCTTCGGAAGATTCTTAGTGCCTGGACATCAAATACTATTCCAGATGTACCAGAAACATGGGAGCAATTTAAGTCGCGAGTAGATGGAGCTCTCAATCTTATTCAGTCGATGGCTAGCTCGGGAAATCGAATTCTTGCTATTGGTTCAGGAGGCTCTATCAGCACTTTTGTTGGAATAGTCTTGGATATTCCAGATGAAAAAATATTTGATTTAAACTTACAGTATAAAAATACAGCCACGAGTAACTTTTTTTTCAACAAAGAAAAAATGAATCTAACTAGTTTTAATACCGTAAATCATCTTGAAAATAAAGAGATGGATGAATTCATTACTTATGGCTAATCGAGACCAAATATAAGGCGGGGATATGACAACAGAATTTGATATGACTGGAAAAGTTGCTCTGGTAACAGGTGCGTCTAGTGGGTTTGGAGTGCATTTCGCAAAAAATTTAGCGTGCCGCGGTGCGAGGGTGGTTGTGGCGGCCCGAAGATTGGACCGACTTCATAACTTAGTTTCGGAGATACGCGACTCTGGGGGAGAGGCAGCCGCTGTTGAAATGGATGTTACATGCTCGGAATCTATCATTGCTGCCTTTGATCAAGGTGAGTCTGAATTTGGCACTTTTACGGTGGTAGCAAATAATGCAGGTGTTGCAGACGTGAGAAGTGCTCTGAAAATTGATGAGGGAAGCTGGGATACTATGATGGACACTAATCTCAAGGGTGTTTGGCTGGTTGCACAGCAAGCAGCGTTGAGAATGATAGCGGCTGGCGTTGGTGGAAGTATTGTTAATACGGCATCAATTTTAGGCCTCCGTGTAACATTTGGTCAGTCTAGCTACAGCGCATCTAAGGCTGCGGTTGTTCAGTTAACTAAGGCGCTATCTGTTGAGTGGGCAAGAAAAGGTATTCGCGTAAATGCATTGTGCCCCGGATATTTCTTAACTGAAATGACGGAAGCAGCTTTCTCCTCACCTCAAAGTAAAGCATACTTGGGATCCTCTCCTGTTGGTCGAACAGGAGAGATGGACGAAATAACTGCACCTTTTCTTCTTTTAGCGAGTGATGCGGGCTCTTATCTTCATGGTGTGGCATTGCCTGTAGATGGCGGACAATCAATCGGTAATATGTAGAACAAGATAGGATGTGTTAAACCATACTATGAGCATCAAAGATAGTCGCAGAGAGTACCAATATTCTACCCTCAATAGAGAGTCACTCCTAGAGAACCCGTTTGACCAGTTTAGGTTATGGATGGAGCAGGCCATAGATGAGGATATTGTCGATCCTACTGCAATGAGTGTGGCCACAGTGAATAATGACGGTAAACCATGGCAACGTATGGTTTTATTGAAGGGCTTTGATGAGTTAGGATTTGTTTTCTATACAAACACAGAGAGTAGGAAGGCAAACGAGATTGCTCAAAATCCTCACGTCAGCCTACTTTTTCCTTGGCTATCTATGGATCGTCAAGTCATTGTCGCTGGATGCGCCGAGCTTTTGGCTGAGCCTGACGTAAATGAATATTTTACGAGTAGGCCTAAGCAAAGTAAGTTGGCTGCCTGGGCATCCAGACAGAGCACTCCAATAAATTCTAGAGAGCAGCTTGATGCTTTGTTTGAAAATACCAAGCAACGATTCGGAGCAGAAGAGATTCCCTTGCCACCATTTTGGGGAGGATTTAGAGTTGTGCCAGAGGAATTTGAATTCTGGCAGGGGGGGAAGAGCCGCCTACATGACCGATTTAGTTTTAAAAAAGAAGCCAAAGAATGGACTATTGCTAGGCTTTCACCCTAGTACTTGATATTTGTTATCTTTAGATAGCGCTCTCCTGAGGGCGTTCTAACGATGATCTCCTCCCCAATAGATTTACCCAAAAGAGCCTGGGACATCGGGGAATCGACGCTGATAAGGTTTTTACTAGCTTCAATTTCGTCGGGACCGACTAACCTATAGCGTTCAGATGTTTTATCTGATTGATCCATAATAGTCACCCAGGCAGAGAAGAAAACCTTTGATGGATCTCGTGGTTTATCCTCAATAATTTTCACCTCCTCCAAACGTTTGGTTAGAAATCGAACTCGACTATCAATTTCCCGGAGACGTCGCTTACCATAAATATAATCACCGTTTTCTGATCGATCACCATTTTTTGCTGCCTCGTGAACGACTTGGGTAATTTCGGGGCGTTCGACTCTCCAAAGCTGACGGATTTCAGAACGAATATTCGCAGCTCCTTCTGGAGTTATATAGGGTGAACTCTTTGGTTTAGGTGGTCTATAACGCGACATTTTTATCTCTAAACCTGAAGATGAAAAACATCTTGGTAGAAATTTAATTCTGATTCAAAAGACTTGATAATATTGACCGCCTTTCGAAAACCATGTCCCTCATCAGCAAATGTAATATGGGATACGTAAATACCCTTGTCGCGAAGAACCTTGACCATCATCTCAGCTTGGTTAGGGGGTACCACTTTGTCCTCAAGGCCTTGCAAAAAGATAACAGGGCAATTGAGCCCCTGGGCATGATGTATAGGAGATCGTTTTCTGTAGATATCTTTTCGCTTGGGATATGGTCCAATTAGGCTCTCGAGATAGAGGGACTCAAATTTGTGAGTATCTGTTGCCAAGATCTCAAGATCACCAATTCCATAAAGACTTGCTCCGGCCTTAAATGTATTGGTAAAGGTGAGTGCAGATAGTACGGTGAAGCCACCAGCGCTGCCACCTCTGATGATGCAACGGTTAGGATCTATCTTGCCTTCAGATGCAAGGTGTGAAATTGCATGACTAGTATCTTCGACATCGGCAATCCCCCAATTATTATTGAGTAATTGTCTATATTTACGTCCAAATCCTGTGCTACCCCGATAATTAATATCTACCACAGCAAACCCACGACTTGTCCAAAATTGGATTTTTAAGTTTAAGCCACTATCCGTAGCGCTTGTTGGGCCCCCATGTGCCAGAGCAATGGCAGGAGGTAATTCATTATCACCGCAGACATAATGTGGGTTACATGGTGGGTAGTAAAATGCATGAACGCTCTCATTACCGCCGCTGATAAATCGTATCGATTCAGGGCTTGAAAGATCTTTTGGTTCTAGCTCTAAGGATGATGGAGAATATAAAATATTTGTTGATGTATCGTCTTTGAAGTTAATAATCTCTTTTGGTTTAGCTGGAGATCCAGCAATAGCACACCATGAGTCCTTATAGACGCATGCGCTATCGATGCTTGTGTATTCATTAGTAAAGGATTGAAGAGATTTAGCTTCTGTGTCAAGCGTGCCTGCAAACCAAGATCCTTCATGGGTCCATAGACATCCGATAGTATGTCGATTAATAAAACAAAACGTTGTCATGCCGAGTTGCCAGAGAGGGAGGCCAAACTCTTTTTCGCTATCGAAAACAATTTCTCTTTGTCCGTTTTTAATACGCGATATATTCCACCAGTTATTAATATCTGTCACAAAATAGAGTTGATTATCAGGCGACCACTGAGGTTGAAAAATAGATTCATCAAAATTATCACCAGCGACAACATTCTGATTATAAATGCCGCTATGTTTGATTTCAGCTTGGTTCAACTGCGTATTTTCCCAGGGCATAGACGGGTGATTCCACTGTATCCAGCAGAACTTCGTCCCGTCAGGACTTATTTTTGGGTACGCATAGAAGTCCGCACCAGAGACAAGACATTCAACTTCAGGAGCAGTTGCAGTGAGTGAGATGCTCGCAATATAATTTTGAGGATCTTTTTCTGAGCTATGCTCCTCGCACACAGCTATAAGTCTCTGATTTTTTTGATCGACGGTAAGATCTGCAAATCTCCAATTGCCATCTGGTGTTAGTGCCTTTGGTGTGCTTTTGGTTTTAAGATGTGTTGTATAAATTCGTTGGTCTGATGCATTGACAAAATAGAGAGTACCGTTGGCTACAGTAAAAGCGGTTCCTCCGTATTCATGTACCTTGCTTTGATGACTGAAGGGAGCTGGAAGAACATCACTAATTTTTCCATCTTTCTGCTGACACATGATGACATTTCGACCTCCTTCCCATGGCCGGCTCTCAACCCAAAATAAAGTATCATTAAAATTTCTAAGGCTACTCAATCCCGGCGTAGCTTGAGTAATTAGCTCTGCACTAATCTTTGATGGCCATGTGCCATATGGTTTGATCCTTTTTTTTTGTTCACTTTTCATAAGCTCAGCCTCCGGAAAATTTAACGACATATCCCATATCTTCGAGCCCTCGTTTAACAGCATCACGATGGTCACCTTGGAGTTCTATGATGCCATCCTTGACTGTTCCTCCGGTAGAGCATCTCTGCTTAAGTTTTTTGGCAATGACCTTTAGAGTGTCTTCGCAATCCAA
>Ga0115013_10001508_pt1 | contig 13426 bp, 9 predicted proteins | sample SouAtlMetagenome_2_FD_88686 | JGI IMG/M metagenome (GOLD analysis project Ga0115013, IMG submission 88686) | Marine eukaryotic phytoplankton communities from Atlantic Ocean - South Atlantic ANT15 Metagenome | ecosystem: Environmental > Aquatic > Marine > Oceanic | place: South Atlantic Ocean...
AATAGTTGGATTAAATATTACGTGACTAATCGAATCCCGCCACCATGACCACCAAATTACCTTGGTGCAAGAAGTGCTTCTATTATTCCTTGTTTCGATGTTTTGCAAAACAACAATAGAAAGCTTTTCATTATTGAATACAACATAGTACATACAATTAAAAGTTAAGTACAATGTCGTTGAAATTAGTTCGAAAATTTCTGCAGGCAGATGACCAAGCAGTAAATAGTTCGGAAGTTGTTAGCAACAAAAAACAGTCGAAGAAACGACGGCGGCGGCGCAGAGAAAACGAGGATATCACTGCTGCGACAGAATCCGACTTACTAGAGGCGACCGTGCAAGGCATGTTATACCTGGATCGCACTATGGCCACGCATACGGGCAAGACCGACAGCAAGAATTGTGCAATGAAACGAATTAACGCGGAATCCAAAAGAGCAAAGAAGAAACGCAAAAAACTGTTGGAGAATGATACCATGATTGGAAATAGCCGATCGTCCTCATCTCAGTTGAGATTGCCGACAGTATCAACCTTCAACAAGAAAAAACATAAACAAGAATTAGAAGAGAGGCGCCTTAGAGACATTGCCAAAATACTCTCCTCAAAGAAAATGAAAAATGCGACTAAAAAGGCAGCTTTGTAGTACTAAATACTAAATATATTTTTTAGATTCACTCAACTCTATATATGATTTTTTTATCACGTGAGTAATGGTGGATTGAGTTGTAAAATCGATCGCATAGCTCTAGAACCTCGTATTTCCAATACTTCTACGGCAACCATTCGAATGACCGAGATAACTTCCTCTAGAAGTGGTTCGGCATCCTCACGCAGTCTCTCATCCGTCAACAGGTTCGATATTTCATCTAGCACCTGCCGCATTGCGAGAAGCCTTGCTTGACCATTTGCTCCCTCACTGTTATTATCTTCGGATGCTAGGGCACTTTGGAAAGTATCGAGTATCATCCTCATTTCTGACATGACCCGGGTATTCACGGGGCCGTTCATTCCTGGTAGGGGGGGTAACAACCCGTTTGTAGCTTTTAATAAGTTGGCCTCGCCCATACTAGCCATGCCGTCGATGGCTTCGGCTAATTCGTGCACCAATGGACGTTTCAAAAACAATCCCGTTTTGCTTGTGAGAAATTTGAAAAAGAGTTCGATCGTCTGTCTCGAAAGGCTCGCTTCATCGGCATCGTCTCCCTCGTCATCCGCAGGATTGTATTTCGAACGTGCTTTTTGTGCTAGGCGAAGCAGGTCTCGGAGTCGCTCCCAATCAATTTCTTTCCCTTCTCCATTTAGTGTTAACAACCGAATCAACAACTTTTGCAGGGCTGCGGGAGTCCTATCATCGACCTCGGGTACCAATAAAGAGCTCAAAATATACGGATAGCTACCACGCACCAAGCGAAATCTTGGATCGACGGAAAGTGCAACTCCCTCCAAAATAGTTAAGCTTCGAATGATGACCGTAAAAAAGGGAGGGGTCGAAAATTCTAACAAGTTTTCGCGACTTATGTCATCTAGTTCAGCTTGGAGTTTGGCAAAGTTCACATCAGATGCTTTGCCTGTACCACCGGTAGAATTTTTCAGCGCCGATCTCAATCTCGGTATTAGCTCATCTAACTGATCTGGATCCTCAATGAACCCAAGCTGAATGCCACGAAGAAAGGGAAAATGCAAAAGATCATTAGGGCATGAAAGAGAAATAAATATTTTTCATGGTCGCAAAACGCAAAACTCCATGTAGCATGAGCATTTTCTAACGCATTTTCCTCCTTCTAAATGATGTACGTACTTTTAGTAAATTTTCCGTCACCAATGGTAAATCTTTGTTTTGAAGACCAATACATAGCCCAAAAAGACCATAGCGGTCCTCTTCATCGATATCTGCCATCATTCCGAAGTCCAAAAAGGCTAGTTTGCCGTCCACTGTTTTCAATAGGTTTCCTCGGTGAGGGTCAGCATGAAACAAGCCAGTAGTCATGAGCTGGTCAACGGAACATTTCAAACCAAGCTGCACCATTTGAATGCCATCTTCGCCGGGCCAGGGTCCTTTCTGTCCGTCAACCCATTCCATAACCAATACTCTTTTTCGCGTCAAAGCGGTGCAAACGTCGGGGACCATAATGTTGTCCCAATCTTTTCCGGTTCCATAAAGATATCTGAATCGTAAGCAGTTGTCTGCTTCTCTCTCATAATCGAGCTCTCCAAAAAGTTGTATTCCAAATTGATCGGCAATTCCTAGAATATCTCCGCCTCTCATTTTGCTCAACCAAGTGGCAGTTCTCCTCAAAAGATACATATCGAGGGAAACTGAAGAAGCCACATCTGGTCGTTGAACCTTGATTGCAACGATCTTTCCACCCCATTTAGCAGCCATTTCTTTTCCAATTGCCGCTTCGAGCTGCGGGCCTTTTCGTATTTTTGCCTTATAAACCTGGCCAATCGAAGCAGAGGCAACAGCTCGAAAGTCATTTTCGAATTCAAAAAGACTCAGAATTTGGTCGTTGGCGACGATCTTCTCTAGTTTTGACTTTGCCATAGCCTTCCGCTTCCGAAACGAATCCTTCCATTGAGTTGGAGCAGCGTCCATCCTCAAAGCAACGTCTTTGAGTTCCGTGCGTATGATTTTCATCGCTTCAACGTCCGAAAAGGATCCCACAGCATCGACCAATTTTCCCAATTCTTCGGCCCATATCTTGTTTTTGATTATATCTGGCCGTAGACTTAACGCCTGACCAGACTTGATAAGCGCCACGGATTTGGATTGGACAAACGCTTCGCGCAACTCCTTTCCACGTTGACGTTGAACCGACGGAAGATCCAGGACGCCGTTCGCTTTGTCGATGAGTAGTCTACCGTACCAAAATAGTAGAGGGAAACCGATAGTATTTAATCTCCATCCCACTTGGAGTGGACGCATGTCATAATATTCTTCAATAGCTTTGGCATCGTATCCTGTAACGGGCATGGGCTTCATCTTTTGTTTATTCCGCGATCTACTCTCACTTCCACGCCGATTGTTAACACCATTGTTTCTGCTAAATCTATTTCGAATGTTTGCAACTCTTGTGGAAGATGCAGATTGAAGAGGATTCCAATAACGGCTTGTACTGTCATTTTTATCCTTCTCCAAAACTTCTGAACTACCGCCGGCCCGAGATGAAAAGAGTGGTTCCGGTTTCAAATAACGTGAGAAGAATTTACTGTAATGATGCCTCCAGTTGTGTTGTTGAAAGGCATTGGCCACGTTCTGGTTGCTACCACTCAGAAGAATTATTATAGAAACAATGCAGGTGGAAAATGATATCGAAGACTGCAAGCCTCGTATTCGGAAGAAAGAATACGCTTCCTTTCGGTCATTCTTCGTATTGTCGCTGTCTCGAAAGGCTATTTTGCGCTTTCGAGAGGGCCGTTGGGAACATGCGGCAAAATTGGAAGTAGTATTCATTGTCATTGGAATCATTGTGTATTATAAACTCGAGCACAATTGTTTTGATGACTGTTGGTTTCTTTTTCGTATGATCAACTAACTTGACTTAAAAGCCGACTCTTATGCTAGCAATATGATTATGACTTTCGTGTCATTTCTTCAAACTCCATCAATTGGATTAGATGGTTTGATTCCTTTCTGCTAGACTGTGGAATGAAGAGCTTGGTAGACGTGATGTGTGGTTTCTCGACAGATGGGTAATAATGATCTTGAGCATTGGGACCGCTTGCCTGGTGTCAGCATGAAATTCACAAAGAACAAATTTGAGGCGAGAATCGCATTTAGCTTACAAGACTAACAAACAAGATCTTCGTTCAACCAAATGTGCGTTAGAGTTAGTGATAAAGAAACAGTATTCGTGATTCATTTGTTTTTAAAAAAGACACCTGTTGTAACAATTCATCTCCTTTCATTACCACAACAGAGTAACGAGAAAAAGCGGCACACCTCAAGACTGCCATAAGATCGACGTTCACTTGTTCTCTAAAATGAGGAAACCCGGGGTCTTTTCGAATCCAACGCTTTGTTTGGCATTCAATTTATTACTTCTTAAAGTCGTTCTAAGATGCTCAATATCATACACGTTACCCGGCATTGTCGTTCGGTTCGGCCGTATCCGCCAGGGTTTTGGAATCCAAAATGTACCAGTGAATAGAAGAGCTGAAAAGGTTACTAGGATCCAATCGAAACACTTTCTCGCCAATTACGACCGACCAATCGAATATAGCCCAGAAAACACACTGGCGAGACGACGGGAAAAGTCATGGATTTTGTTTGTGGACGATGAGGAACCGATCCGAAAAGCCGTTGGTAGTTTCTTTTTGAGCGAGGGCTTTCAAGTAACTACATGCAAAGATGGAGCAGAAGCCCTCAAACTTGCCCTGTGTAAAAAAGCTGACAATACGACAGGAAAAATGATTCATCGTGTCCCCGATTGCATTGTCAGCGATATTCGCATGCCTGTGATGGATGGCCTCGAATTGTTGAGAAGAATTCGGACGGATGAGAAATATAGTATGCTTTCTCATATCCCGGTTGTTCTTTTGACAGCAAAGGGGCTGACGCAAGACCGAATAGCTGGCTATGATTCGGGGGCTGATGCATATCTAACAAAGCCCTTTTCTCCAGAAGAACTAGTAGCGATAGTCGATAACGTCATTCAACGCTCTGAAAACTTCAACGTCGAGAACGAGGATATCAATAAGAATATAAGTGTCGAAGACCTCAAGGGTGATCTGGATGAAATCAAGAATCTCCTTCTCAAAAAGGGCGGAGGAGGAGTGGGGAACGGCTGGGTGGCACAAACAAACATATTCTTGTCGAAAGACGAGCGCGCAGTTCTGGATCACTTGTCACGGGGTCTTATGACGAAGGAGATTGCGGCAAAGACGCATTTGTCCACGCGGCGGATAGAGCAGATACTAACGGGAATGTATCGCAAAATTGGAGTTAAGAATCGAACCGAGTTAGTGCGATGGGCAGTCTCGACAGGCAACGTTGAATAGGCTATGAAAATTCCATGCTGTTGAAAAAAATTAGATTTAGATTTACAAAGTATTTGATATAGTCCGGAACAAGAATACGAAACTGTTGATGCGATTGAACAGCTTTTGCCGAGTAAGGGCTGACGACAGTATCTAAAATGGTCTATATTCCTTTTCCTCTTTCAGACGTTTCACCTTTCTTAGGTCTTCCTCGAATTTCTTTCGTAGATCTTCCATGGTTCGTTTGCGATTATCCGCTCTCTGAAATCGATAAAAATCTTGTAGCTGTCCCGAACCGACAGCTTCTTTCTTTTTGCGACTGCGTTTATTCCCCTTTCTACGACTGGGGGTTGTTGCTGTTTCACTCTGCTCGAACTCGACCTTGCTTCCCACCGCATTCGAATACGAAACCGTAATGAATCCATCGTCATCCGGTTGCGACTTCGCAACCTCTTGGGCCCGGCGTTTCGCTTCTTCGGCATCTTCATAGGATTGCATCACCGCATTACATTCTTCCATAAGCTGGGATCTGCTTTTCAGGAACATACAACTCTCTCTATACCGTTGTGCGACCAACAAAAGATTCGCATATTTTTGGGGCTTCTCATTTGCATCCATATCGCCGTTTCTGCTACTATTTTCAATATCAGTGTCCGCATCAGAATCTTCTATGCTATCAAAACAATCATCTTTCATTAAGTTTCTGATATTCTTTTTTCGTTGTCGCAAACTCTCGTCCGATAAAGTCTGCAGTTCGAGCTTGTCGAGTATCAATACGCGTTTTTCATTTTCTTGCCCATCCCCCTTTTTGTTTGTTTTACCACCTTTCGAACGCCGACGAGAACCATTACTCGCCGAATTTGACATCAAGTCCTCGAGTTCCTTTTTGGCTTTTTTCATTTCTTTTGCTGAACTAAATACAACATGAGCATACTTTCCTTCGGTGGCAGATAATATATGAGGCAAGAACGTAGGTTGAAACATTTCCTGTTTATCGGTCCACGCAAGCAACGTTGATGCTGTTGATAATGACCTCGTTGTTGTAAGGTGTATGCTATTGGAAGCTTCATCTTCGGTCAAAGCAGCTGCCGATGCCGCTGCTCGTGGATTCTGCACCGCGGTGACTCGGGTTACGTCGGCGAAACGACCAAAGATCGATTTGAGCAGAAGCTTTGTAGATATACCGGGTATTACTGGCGCATTGGCGACGAACAACGTGGATCCACGTTTTGAAGTTGTTTGTGATTTTTCATCGCTATCTGCTGCCTTCCCCTGATGCTCCCGGACAAAGAAAAAAGTGTCTTCCGTCTCATCGTTGTCGTTCGAATCTTTCCGACGCAACAGTTGGGATTGCCGTGGAAGGCGAAGCCGAACAGGGAGATAACCCTTTATCAGAGGTGCTGATGAGGAGGACGATGCTGGCATTTCTTTCTTTGTTAGGTTCTATGTTCTAAAGGTTGTAGATCCGGGTTGAGATAGTCAGTTTGGCGCAGACAAAAGAATTCATAATTTTTTGTTTTGTCGGCCTGAAACTTGTGCTCTATTTGACTGGTTGGAATTTGTTTTTTCGATACATTAATCGAACGAATCGAGTCATAATTCTTATTCGAATGTGTGCTCGGCACTTGGTTTTTGACGATGACATGAAAATTATTGTGGAATAGACAAGATCGACACTTGACATAGACATGATACAACAATCTTTGCGAAGTATCTAAGATAGATTGATTCTCAAATCGAGAGTGTCACAATGGTGAAGGATGATGCCTCGTCGGATAACGATGACGAAATCCCAATGGTACCATCGTTATTATTTATGAAGAACGATGCCTCTTTCAGCAAAGACACCGATGATGAATTACCGGTAGACAAGAACATGCGCAGTCTACACCTAGACATACCATCTCTAAAAGCGAGACCCGATCATAGTGGATTGGTTGTTGACACAGCACTAGAACCAGAAACGACTGGCAGGCAAAATATCAACGGCCCAGATGGTTACGACGACTGTAGTGTTCCTTTTGATCGATCTTTTTCCCCGCCCAGGTCACCACCGACATCGAAGAAAACTGTAAGGATAGATCATTCGAAGACTCCACAGGCTGCACTTTCGGTTGTTGACAAAGGAGAAGATAGTTCGGCTATGGATTTCGAAATTTTACCGGACGAGTCCGACGAGGAGGACGAGGATTTCGAGGGTGATGTTCATCGTGACGATGATGATGAGGAGGAGGAGGAGGATGAGGAGGAGGGCGTAGCGTCTGACTCGAATGATGATCACGCCTTGGTTCGCAAAAAGCGAAATAACAAGGAGAATCCCAGTGATTCGGCCTCTACGAACAACAATAAAGACATTCAGTCGCCGGACTCCTCCGCTCATTCACAATTACCGTATTCCTCTGCCCATTCATCATCTCAAAAACCATCGAGTCGAAAACGATTTCCATTCGCTCCAAAGTCTCCTAAATCAACCCCAAAGTCACCTAAAAGCCTCTACAATATGTCACTCTTAGCGCCAAAGTCCCCCAGCCTCGCCTCTTTGAATCCAGCAACAGCCTCAGATTCGACGGGAAATAATGCCAGTGTCCAGCTGGATCGCGAAAAGCCAAGAGGTGGACAAAGGCTATCGACGATGATTCGTAAGATGAAGGCAGTAAGGAAAGAAAGTAAAAAATCTGATTCATTTGAAACTTCGAAAAGCTCAGATGCACTGGCAGGGGCAGATATAAATATGGTTGATAGTGCTTTGGATGAACAAGATTCTTCATCGGACGAGTCGTCTTTTGATGACGAAGAGAATTGGTCGGAAGAAGAATCACAACTTTTTGATGATGAAGTTGACCAGCCAGTCGATTGTTCTTCCCTCCATAGCTCCCTTCCCAAAAGCTTTTTGGATCTACCACCGGATGTGTATGATTATCTGGACTCAAATTTGGTGACAGAAATCGAAAATCAAGATGTCTCGACATACGCTTGGGAGCACCATCTTTTTGTGAAAGGATTGCTCCAGTTACTTGCGGAGCGAGACTTGATCGGTGTAGAGGACGATATTTTTAACGCACATAATGTATTGAAAATGGGCGTTTTGCGGAAGAAAGATGACAAAATTGGATGGCGTGTGAAGTACGTCGAAGTCCGAAAAGGAAACCTGACCTACTTTGATAATAAGGGGAATGAAAAGGGAAGAACAATTCATCTCCGGAAGAGAAGGTGTATGTGCCGAAAAATATCGAACAAGGAAGGGGGTCAAGATATTAGCTTTGAATTAGTTGTGGATGGAGGGAGGAGATTGCTGTGGACCGCAAAATCGGAAGAAGAATGCCACGGTTGGGTTAGGGCTATCAACCAAGCGATGATTGGTGAGGTTAACGATTCCAGAGACATTACATTGGATTTGTCATTATATAGGAATGCTATCGATGATTACCAGACCATACACTCTTCACTCAAAGAGGTTGGCACAAGACAAGAATACTTAGTTGCTATGACAACACTTTTGTACAGACAAACTTCATCGTCTGCACTCAGAGTTCCTATGAAATGGATTAGAGACAATTATCTGGAGGAAGAATCTAAGGAGGAAACAATGAAAGACAGTGAACGGATAAAATATGCTGTTCGAGAATTTTGGAAAAACTTGTGCAACACCTCAGTAATACTGAATGAGTATTCAGTAACGGCCGATGGTATATATTCTGGTGAAAGGGTTATCGGTGCTCTTTCCAGATGTATTCTGGAATTTGACAAAGTTGAAAATACAGGAGACTTTGACCAAATATTTAATTCTTTGAAAAAATCCCTCAGGGAGGGGAATAGTTCGATTACTGAACTGCAAGCAGTATTGTACGCCCGAAACATACTGAGCGGTGCGCTGCAAAGTTCTAGTAGAGGTGATATAAAGGCAGCGGTAGAGGAATTGTTCCGAAACGACGATGTAGCATACGCGGAACTCGAAAGTTCAGAACCACTTCATATCTATGTATCTTATGCTGGTGATGATTTCTCAGAGAGTAAACCTAGACAAACCGAATTCGTTGGGTGGATCGAAACGAAGTCGAAAAAGAGTAAAAAGTGGAAGATGCGTTATTTTGTTTTATCCGAAGGTGTATTAAGCTACTTCGAACGTGCCAATCCTCGTCCACACAGACTGAATGGACAAATAGTTCTCCGTGATGCCAAATTCAAAATCTTAGAGGGAAATATTATCTCACTAATTGTCCAAAATCGAGAACGACTGTTGCGATTTAGTGATAGAGGTGAATTGATTAAATGGAAGTCTATCATGGATGAGAAGGGCAGCAATGTAGATGCACTCATCGGACCAGATCTTGGAAAAAATGAGGAAGCACAAAAAGGTCTCGAAAAAATAGAGGCACAAAAAGATGCTGAAAGAATAGTAGCTCAAAAAGATAGCAGTGACGAAGAGCAAATGCCTGAGGAAACGACGAAAGAAGGCCATCTAGCTCCTTCTCGAGAAAGGCTTACTAATGCATTTTCTGAAGAAAACATTTCGAATGGAAAAAGTCAAGGTCGCGTGAGGGGTGCGGGTGCTAAGTTCCTGAAAAAAGCTGCTCTTGCAAAAAAGAGAGCTAAAGATAGAACTGGAGCCCGCATGAAATCGATCCGAACCGGTGCGGGTTCGTTCATTCGAGGAGTTCGAGGGAACTCGAACTCTGAAGAATCGATTGGACGCCGGCCAATCAACGATATGATAACAAGTAGTACGCGGAACCTTAATGATTCTATAGAAGAAAGAAAACCGACCGTGCAAGCGGTCGTTGAAATGAACAGCACGTTCAGAGTCGTTTCCAAAAATACGAGCGATGTAGGTAGGCAAGAAGAAGAAACTTTACTGTAAGTTCCAACTTTTTCATGAAATCCACTTTTAGTCAGGGAAAGAAACTTCAACATATGTACTGACCAATGACAATGTATTTTATTTATCTTTTTCTTGCTTCAGGATTGTTCGTGTAAAGCTTTATCAGGCGTTTCTTCTGTCGGGAGGAACGCAGGGAAGATTTGCTTGCGGCGATGAATTGTTGTTGATGGAATTTTCTGCTGGAGAAGGGGCAGAAGACATACCTAATGTTTTCCAGCCTCCGACTTCATTGTAATACTCTGGAACAATTCTAGAAAGCATTGAGCTGCATCAAACTTCGCCTATCATGGTTTCCTCTCTAAAACATCGAATACGGTTTCGTGATGAAACCAAAATTATCGGAAAAAATCTTCATAAGTGATAACAATAGAAAGAAAGTTTATGTTTTATATTCCCAAAAAGATACAGAAGGAAAAATTAATGGCTACATTGCTGTGTGTATAAAGATGTACTAGGTAACAGATAACTTGAAAAATAGACGTTTAATGAATAATTGGTGTAAACTTAAAACCCAAAAGGCTGTTGCTGCAATGGTGGAGGTTGTTGCCCATAGGGCTGCTGCTGCTGTTGCGGCAGGGGTGGTGGTTGTCCATACTGTCCAGGTTGCTGTGCTTGTGCTCCATATAGAGGCTGTTGCATGGGTGCCTGTGCTTGCATACCATATGCCTGTTGTTGCTGCATTGGCTGACCATATGCCTGCTGTTGCTGCATCCCTCCATAACCTTGCATTTGAGGCAGTGCGGGCGGTTGACCCATTGTTGGCTGTTGCTGCTGCCCCATAGTTCCCATGGTATTCATTCCTGCAAGACCACCATAGCCTCCGAAGTTTCCTTGTTGATTGTTTGATAATACCATAGCTCCGGGTGCGGCAGCAGGTGCATTCATAATTGACTTCTTTGGTTCCGATGGTTTCTTTGACTTTTGCATATCGGCAAGTGACGCATTTGTATTGGTCCCAGCGATGGAATTTGACGTTGAAATAGCAGTGTCAAATGGATTTTTACGAGCCTCGCTGTCCTTACTTTGCACTAAATCAAAAGCATCCATGTTGACAAGTTTGGCGTAGGCTTGGTCAGCCATCGATCCGGTAGCGGTTCCATTTGCACCGTTGGCCATACTTTCCGTTACGAGCGGTTCCGCCTGGCCGCTCAATACATTCATTGAAAGAAGAGCAGGATTGGAAGGAGGTGCAACAGTAGGTTCCACTGGTTCAGGTGCCTGTGTCTCAGCTGTTTCCACAGCTTGAAAGAGCTCTGGTTGCTGCTGCGGGACTGGTTGCTGCTGCGAAGATGCTTGTTGCTGATCATCCTGTGGCGGAAAGGGTTGGGCCATTGGGGATGCAAATCCAATGCTCGACGCTTGAGTAGCTGGTGTAAATTCTTGCTGTGGAGGACCGTTGATAGTCGATGGTGGAGGCGATCCAAATGGTGCCTGAGCTGCACCATAAGCTGACGACGAGGCTCCAACGGGGGTGGGAGGAGGACCTGCACCGAAAGGAGGTTGGTTGGCCGCAAGTGTTGGTATCCCCCCAGCATTTACATTTGCTTGATGCGTCGGCTGTGGAGCCTGAGCAGGAACTCCAAATGGATTTGAAGCCGGTTGTGTGGTGGCAGGCTGCGAAGGTGGGAGTGTTGCGGCCATGGTTGCCATTCCCCAAGGATCAGCCGCAGCTCCGGTACTCACGAGTTGCTGCTGCTGAGGTTGCGGTGCAGTCGTCGAAGGAGGAAGAGCTGCAAATGCAGGTTGCTGTTGGCTCGGTGGGGGTGCGCCAAAAATATCGTTAGAATACTGAGAAGTCGAAGGAGGCAGTGCCGGGACAGGTGCTGGGCCACTGAAAGTTCAATTTGATAAATTTGGGAGAGTGAGACGATTGGAAAGCAACGTTAGTGTGAAGTTGAGAACATACACTGGATTCGAAGTAAAGTTCGTAACTCAATCGAAACCAATACTGATTTCACAAACAAATACCGCAGAGTACTCAGACACTTACGCTGCAACAGGGGCGGGCGTCATGAAATCCAATAGAAGATTATCCCCAGGCGGTGCAGGTGCAGCAGCGGGACGACTCGGAGAAGGAGCTTCCTTCAATGAGTTTTCAATGGCTTGACGCAAATACGCATCCTCCTCTTCGGGATTATGAGGGGCTTCAATCGATGCAATATTGTTCGAGTTCATGGAACGAATAGAACGACCATCTCCTTCACCGCCATTGACATATGGAGCGAGGTTAGAACCGCCGTAATTGTTGTAGCCACTGTTGTTATATCCAGAGGGAACTATATTCCGTTCGGGCATGCCATAGTCTGGTTGCCTTCGTCTTCCTCCCGCACGAGGATCATTTGGTGCCAAGCCCAAGCGAAAAACTTTCGGGAAGGTAAAAAAGGACTGTCCGTCAACGAAGAAATCGTACTGACGAAACCCAGGTACTGCCGTCATAGGCGGCTGGGCATGTGCCACAACTTTCAGAACATGGTTTCCTTTCATTGTCCAGGTAAAGTCGAAGATGTTATTTCTACTTTTAGAATTGTGGACTTCTTTTCCATCGGCCAAGACAAGCTTCTTTCCCGAAGTAACACTCCAAACAATCGTCACATCGTGTTCTTCGCCACGGCAATCCGTTCCAGTCTGCCCAGCCGCTAACGCGTCAAGATTTGCGAATCCAAATCGCCTGGAATGATGAATTCATATGAGAATGATGATTATTATTTTGTACGATTTCCACGCAATGCGAATAGGTAAAACAACAGGATTAGAGCATTGTTGAATAACTTTTTTCTGGTCGTGATTCTATCAAAATGCACTTACCAACGGACACGACGTTTCGAACTGGCAATACGTTTACCGCTCGCGACAGCCGTAAAGTCGATTTGGTACACATGGGATTTGTTGCCCTGGCCTCCGTTGCTGGGAAACATGATTTTATACTTGAAGTCGCTATCTCTTCAAATTTGACCGTCGGATTTTTTCGTGATTCCGAAAGAGTAAAATGACCGACGAATCTTCGGCAAGTACCAATATTCCGAGCTTCGACAACTCTTTTTGCGTTATGCTGTTCAGGGGATAGGACCAAGGGGTATCGATTGATTCCTTTGGTAGCTTGATAGAGAGGGAGATTGAAGGTTGACGCTTAGCAGTGTTGGTGGTAGTCTCTCAGCACAAAGATGATGAATGACTTCGTGAAAGATTGAACACATGATGTATATTTAAACGTAGGAAAGTACCGAATTTACCGTATAGCGGGAATCGTGGGAAAAAACACATGAGAGATCTCGTGGGATTCGAGCGTTGGAAAAAATAATTTACGAGATAAGTCGAATTGATCGAGGCATATTGCCAGCGAGACTCGTCCCTCCCGGGGATCTTTTGTTTGTGGTGTAGCTTTGCTCTTGGCCACTCCCAAAAGGAGAGCAAATGGCTCTCCCTCCTTGCCTCAATCCTCTTGTCTTCTAGTACAAGGATGAACTGGCTCTCCTACTGGCATGGCCTCCCAGCAGGGCCAGCCTGTTGGTGGTGGCAGCGGTGGTGGCCCCAAGGGGTGGGGGTGTTGCAGACCAAATTGTATGTCA
>Ga0115013_10001510_pt1 | contig 13420 bp, 14 predicted proteins | sample SouAtlMetagenome_2_FD_88686 | JGI IMG/M metagenome (GOLD analysis project Ga0115013, IMG submission 88686) | Marine eukaryotic phytoplankton communities from Atlantic Ocean - South Atlantic ANT15 Metagenome | ecosystem: Environmental > Aquatic > Marine > Oceanic | place: South Atlantic Ocean...
GCACGTGCCGTGCGGCACGCTGGCGCACCTCATCCGCAGGCAGACTGGCCCTAACCCTAACCCTAACCCTAACCCTAACCCTAACCCTAACCCTAACCCTAACCCTAGCCCTAACCCTAACCCTAGCCCTAAAGCAGGCAGAAGCGGCTGCCAAAGCCGCTCGCGCGTCGTCTACTGCGCCAGCTCGTGGGCGCGCTGGCCTACCTGCACCAGGTTTGGATTAGGGGTAGGGCTAATCCTACCCGTACCCGTACCCGTACCCGTACCCGTACCCGTACCCCTACCCCTACCCCCTAGCCCTAGCCCTAGCCTTATCCCTAACCCTGACCCTGAGCCCAACCTGCACCAGCGGTGCATCGCGCACCGCGACATCAAGCTCGAGAATGTGCTCATTGACGAGGCGGGCGACGCCAAGCTGATCGACTTCGGCTTCGCCATCGTCTCACGCTCGCGGCTGCGCGTGCCGTGCGGCTCGCTCTCGTACACGGCGCCCGAGATCGTGCGCGGCTACGAGTACGACGGCCCGTTCGCCGACGTCTAACCCTTACCCTCAACCTAACCCCAACTCCAACCCCAACCCCAACCCCAACCCCAACCAGGCCCGCTCGCCGACGTCTAACCCCAACCCTAACCCGAACCCGAACCCTAACCCTAACCCTAACCCTAACCAGGCCCGCTCGCCGACGTGTGGTCGCTGGGCGTGCTCCTCTACGTCATGCTCGTCGGCAGGTCCTGACCCTAACCCTAACCCCAACCCCAACCCCAACCCTAACCCCAACCCAAACCCCAAACCCAACCCTAACCCTAACCCAAACCCTACCCCTACCCCTAACCCTAACCCTAACCCCATCCCTAACCAGGTTCCCCTTCGTGGGCAACACCAAGGAGGAGCTCTCGCGGCACATCCTCCGCGGCCAGTTCGCGGTGCCCGCGCACGTTGCGCGCGAGCCGGAGACGCTGCTGCGCGCCATGCTGGTCAGCGACGCCAGCCGACGCGAGCCGTGCGAGCGGCTGGCGCGGCATGCCTGGCTCGAGCGCGTCTCGATCTCCGAGCCCGAGATCTGCACCGAGCACCAGAAGGCCGGAGAGCTCGAGGAGGGGATCATGGCGCAGCTCGCCGAGCTGGGCGTCGGTGGCGAGAGCGCGCGGGAGAGCATCACGCAGTGCAGGCACGACCACGTGCACACCACCTATCAGCTGCTGCGCAAGAGGCAGCAGCAGCAGCAGCCCGCGCCGTCGATGGAGTCCGTCGAGCTGGAGAGCCAACCGCCGAGGACAGGGGGCGACTTAGACGAGGCCCGGATTTGTTGAGTACTACGTAGTACCCTTTTTGCGTACTACACCTCTCCGTCTACTACCGTAAAGTACACTATGTAAAGTAGTATGTAATGTGCTCTAATTTGGGTGTGGGTGTGTTTATAAATTGCGTGGCGAAGGGTATAAATTGCGTGCGCTTGCGGCTTGGTTCAATACGGTACTTTATGTGAAGCAAGCCCCGGGGAATTATTTTCTCATTACCCCTCGCGCAGCCGCAGGGAGGTACTGCTGTCTACTGTTCTGTGCGGTTGTACTCCGACTGTATCCGGAGGAGAGAGGACGGTTGAGGTACTGTAAGTATGATTTTTTTACGATATTACCGTTTACCCGCACACGCGATTGAAGAGAAATATGCACACAGCCTCACTCAACCCCTCACTCAACCAGTCTCCTCCCACACCCACGAGGCCTCTTGTGCCAGGCAGCGTAAGAAAGGGCAGAGATTCTGCGCGCCAAGGTAGGACCTCACGACGAGCTCCACGTGCGAGATCAAAACTAGCTCGCGCACACCCTCCCGGCCGCCCTGTGCCAGATGGCGAACGGACTGCAACGGCGCGACGGCTCTCGCGCTATGCTCGCGTGCCTCAGCGAGCAGCGCCGGAGGCAGCGAACCATGGGCAGGGCCTGATGTTGGAAGCCGCCAAAGGTTAGGGCTGAGCTGGGGTTCGCCCTAACTTAGGGTTTAACCCTAGGGTTAGCCCTAACTTCAGGACGGGCCACAGCATCGCCTCTCGTTTGGCACTGAGCGGCCCGGGCGGGTATCAGTTCGTGTTTACCCACGCTTGCGCGTGTACCGCGCAGACATGGCCTCGTCGCCAAGACAGCGCTTTCAACATGCGGGCCGGCAGCCGTCTGCGCGCCATCCGCCGCAGCCGACGGCGGCGTGTAGTCTCCCGAAGCGGCTCGCTACCTGCCGCGTTAGGGTTAGGGCTACCTGCCGCGTGGCAGGGGTCCGGGGTGGCAGGGGTATGCGGGGTGGCAGGGGTGTGAGGAGTGGCAAGGGCGACAGGGGTTTGAGGGGTTGCAGGTGGCAGGGATGCGGGGTGGAGTGTGTGTGAAGGCCGACGCACGCGTTGGTGTGCGCTAGCCTACACCCTCCCGGCCGCAACCCACACCTATGCCGGCAGCTGCGGCTCCTTGCTACATGCCCTTACCTGCGGCGAAAGGAAGGCTGCAGCCACCGTCGCCGCCTGTGCGGGGCCGCCCACGGCCCACTCCTCCGGCGCCACCGCCGCGAAGATAACGTGTCGCAGCCAGCACGCGAGCAGCCGCGTGCGGGTCCCCGCGGCGAGCCCCGCTGCCGGCTGGACAGAGGGCGGCAAGCCGACGGCGGCCATTCTGCCGGCGGCGAGGTGCTCGACCGACTCGGAGAAGACGTTCACGCTTAGCGAGAGCTCCTCGCCGCCGCCGACCCGGTGGAACACGTAAGGGGGTAGGTAGAGCACCTCGCCCGGCTGGAGCACCTAGGGTTAGGGTTAGGGTCAGGGTCAGGGTTAGAGTTTGCACCTCGTCGAGCACGCGGTTAGGGTTAGGGGTAGGGTTGAGGTTAAGGTTTAGGTTCGTGTTAGGGGCAGGGGTACGGGTAGCACCGCCTCCGACGCGGCGAGCGGCCCACCCTCGAGCGTCTCGCCCTCCTCTGCGGCGCCGCTCGCGTCGATGTGCAGCTGCGTGTGCCGGTTCTGCGGGTGCGCCTCCGGGTACAGTCGGAGCGGGAGGGCGGCGGCGGGGGGCGCGAGCACGAAGCGCTTCGAGCCGCGGCACTGTGCGAAGACGTTATGGTGCGCGTCGTAGTGCATCTCCGCCACGACGTCGCGACCTGCCCACAGGTTGACAGACACCGGCTCCACCGACGCCTCGCCGACCGTGAGCTGCCCGAGGCGAGGCAGGTCGGCAAGCAGGCGCGACAGGTCGTCGTCGCCCTCGCCAGACAGCCGCGACGCCAGGTACAGATGCCGTGCAGGCGCAGGCGCAGGCGCAGGTGTCTCGCTCGGATCGATGGCGCGCATGAACTCCGCGCACGAGAGGTTGAGGATCTCGCGCCGCGGCGGCTGGTGCGCGGCAGAAGGGCGTGTGTGAAGGTTGTGACAAAACGCGGGCTACAGCATGCTGCATGTGCGTTATGCCGATAGTGCGTTAGGAGTCGCTGTGCCTGCGTGGTGGCGAATGGCTTCTCCCGGTTGTCGTGGTAAAAGACGCGGCTAGTCCCGCCGAAGACGCGACCCAAATGCGGAGCGCGCGCGCACAGGTCCGACCACGCCGTAAGTGCTGGCCAGAGCTGGACGTCAGGTAGGCCCGTGACGATCACAGGCAGTCGCTCGAGCGCGAGTGCATCGAGCGACAGCGTGGCATCCCACGCACGGCGTGGTACTGACGAGGTGATGTTGAATACCTGTACGCCACATTGGTCGGTGCTCGTCATCGCCTTACGGCGGTGTTGCTCGTACCACAACCACCTGAGCGACGGGACTGCTCTCGGGCGCAGCGTACAGCGCGGGGCACGCTCGGTCGCGCTGTGTCGGCGGCGCGCGTGCGGCAAGGAAAGGGGGGGAAGTAGCGGGGAACGATTTGCAGGAATCCGATCTAGATGCCAAACAGAACATTAAAGTAAATATATGTGCAAACGACCGGCTAAGTAACTAAGTAAGTACGTAAGTAAGCAAGGGAAAGTAGCCAAACGATCTAAGCTTAGTACAAGCTTGCACACAGAAGTGTTCAGCTCATTTTGCGCGTGCGCCTCGTCTGCAATCTGCTACATCTTTCTGATGCACCCGGAGCTCGCCAGCCCGCAACCGGCATGCGCACCGGAGAGCCCACTTCAGTCGTTGTCGTCAATCGTGGAGGTGCGCTCCGCCGGCGGCGACATGGCGGGCATGGCGAGGCCGGGCGTAAAGCCGGGCGGGGGCGAGGCGGATCCAGCGGTGGCCGCCATGGTAGCACAGGTCGCACAGGTAGCAGCCAGCTCCAGCCCTAGACGGCGCTGCACGACGGCCACGTACCTGTGCAGGGTAGGGCTAGGGCTAGCGTTAACGTTACCGTTAGGGTTAGGGTCAGGGTTAGGGTTAGGGTTAGGATGAGGGTTCGGGTTCGGGTTCGGGTGCGAGCACGGCGGCCCCACGTACTTGTGCAGCGCGGGGTCGCGCAGGCGCGGCTCGTACTGCGCGACCAGCCACGTCAGCATCGGCGCGCTGCGCCGCTCGAGTGCGTCCAGCGACAAGCTCACGAAGTTGCCGAGGGGCGCCGCCGGGTCGAGGCTCGGCGCGCCACCAGCGCGGTGCAGCTCGCCTACGTGCTCGAGGAGCGTGCGCACGCTCGCGACGCCGGACGCGGCGCTGGTGGATGTGGACGGTCCGCCGGTGAGCACCCCGGACGATCCGCCTGCTAGCATCTGCGGCGCCACACACAGCGTGCACAGGCAGGCGCGGCACAGCAGGAGCTCGCCCTCAGCGGCGGGCAGGTGTGCAGCCCAGCGTGCAAGCATGCGCGCGAACGAGGCCGGCGCGTTCGCGCGGAGCATGTGCCGCTGGCCCATGACAAAGTTGCAAGCCTCGCCAGTGGTCCACGCGACGGCCAGAGCCTCGTGGAGCGTCGGAGCGCCCACCGGGTCCTTGCTAAACTCCGAACCCTTGGACGTGGCTGTGCAACGGATGGCACCCTCAAGGAAGCTCCTGGCAGCCGCTAACGTCGAGCTAGAAAACGAACTGGCGGCCGGGTGGCCGCACGCGTCTTGCAGGCACGCCGCCGCACGAAGTACTCGGTCGAGCACTTCTGGCGCGGCGGCGCCATGTGCGAGCGGCTGCAGCAGCAGGGCGCTCGCCTCCGCAGCGCCCCGCAAGTCGCCCGCCTGTGCCAGCGAGTCCACCCGCAGGACGAGCTCGTCAGGTCCTAAGCGCTCAACGGAGCCCATGGGCTCTGGCCGCGACCACGTGGCAGCTTGGCGACCACGGCGCGACGACAACTCCAGAAGTCTCGCAAGTTTGGCCGGGGGTGAAACACACGGACGGTAAGGCATCGAGCGGCCATCGTTCTTCTCTCACTTTACATCGCCATATCTATCACCGCGTTCGAGGTGTCCCGCCCGGCTCGCTGTGCGCCCTCGCACGCCTCCGCCAGGACGCCGGCGGTGGGCGCGACGTCCGCCACCCCGAGGCGACCCGCACGGCGCGCGACGCGCGCGCACTCGGCGTGCTGGTTGCTCTTGAGCAGCGCGGCGGCGAGCTTGAGCAGGCAAGAGGCGAGGCCGGCGCGGCCGTGGCCCTGCTCGTCGAGCATGGCTAGGCTGAACCCCGACCCTAACCCTGACCCTAACCCTAACCCTAACCCTGACCCTAACCCTAACCTGCTCGTCGAGCATGGCGGCGGCGCGACGCAGCAGCGGCAGCGCGAGGGCGGTGCGGCCGAGGCGGAAGAGCACCGCGCCGTAATCTCGCGTGATCTCCGCGTTGTGCGGCGCCAGGCCGTGCGCGCGCGCGAGGAGCGGCAGCGCGGCGGCATCGTCTCCGCGGCGCGCGGCGGCGAGCGCGGCGAAGAGGTGCGCCTCGGGGTGGACGTTAGGGTGGACGTTAGGGCTAGGGTTTGGGGTTAGGGTTAGGGTTTAGGGTTAGGGTTAGGGCGAAGAGGTGCGCCTCGGGGTGGACGGCGTTGCGCTCGAGCGCCGCGCCGAGCAGCGCCTCCGCCTGCGCGAGCTCTCCGCGCTGCAGCGCGAGGCGGCCCAGCCAGTACAGCGCGTCGGGGTAGTCGGGGTGGATGGCGAGGGCACGGCGGAAGGCGCGGCGCGCGCCCGCCTCGTCAGGAGTTAGGGTCAGGGTCAGGGTCAGGGTTATGGTTAGGGTCAGGCTCAGGCTCAGGCTCAGGCTCAGGCTCAGGCTCAGGTTTCGGGTTCGGGTTCGGGTTAGCGCGCCTCGTCGGCCGCTGCAAGGCGCGCCGTGCCGAGGCTGAGCTGTGCCTTGGCCGAGCCGGGGCACGCCGCGGCCGAGGCGAGCGTGATTGCCTCCGAGCTCGCCCAGTCCGCGTTACGCCTCGCCGCGCGCGCCTGATTAGGCTTAGGGTGAGGGTTAGGGTGAGGGCTAGGGTTAGTGGTTCACCCGAAACCTAACCCTAACCAGCGCGCCGCCGCCGCCGCCGTCGGTGCCGCAAGCAGCAGCGCCAGCGCCGCACGGCGGAGGCGACGGCGACGGCGGCGACGGCGGCGCGCTTGGTCTTGGCCTTGCGGTGCGTCGCTTCGCCGCCCTCGCCCCCGCGGCGCGCGCAGCATGTGGCGCAGTGCGGAGCTGGCCGCGGCGCCGAGCAGCATGCAGAAGCCGACCTTAGGGTGAGGGTGAGGGTTAGGGTCAGGGTCAGGGTTAGGGTTAGGGTCAGGGTTAGGGTCAGGGTTAGGGTCAGGGTTAGGGTCAGGGTCAGGGTTAGGGTCAGAATTAGGGTCAGGGTTGGGGTCAGGATTAGGGTTAGGGTTAGGGCTAGGGTTAGGGTTAGCAGCATGCAGAAGCCCGACCGACGGCGTGTAGAGGAGCCGCTCCGCCACCACGGTGCCCACGCCCACCTTAGGGTGAGGGTGAGGGTGAGGGTGAGGGTGAGGGTGAGGGTGAGGGTTAGGATTAGGGTTAGGGTTAGGGTTACTCACGAGCAGGTGCGAGGCTGGCACCATCGGCAGCAGCAGCAGCACGAGGCACCTACCCGCCCGCACGCCGCCGCTCACCCACGCGCCGCCCGCTGCAGCCCGCCCGCCTCCTCCCGCCGCCTCTCGCGAGCCCGGCGGCGGCGCAGCGGGCGCGGGCGCGGGCGCAGGTGCGGGTGCGGGCGCGGGCGCGGGTGCGGGTGCGGGCGCGGGCGCGGGTGCGGGCAGCGGCGAGCGCAGAGCGCGGCAGGCGGCGGCCGCCGCCCAGCCGAGCGCGGCGTACAGGGCGAGGGCGCCCAGGTTGCGCTGGTCGAGCAGGGCGTGCACGGCGGGCACGCAGTCGAAGGAGTAGTCCGCGGAGAGTGTGGCGGGCCAGAGGAGGAGCCGAGCGTACACGACGTGCACATGCAAGGCGGAGAGGAGGCGCGCCTGGGCCGTGGGCAAGGAGGCGAGGGGGTTGTCGACAAAGGAGAAGTGCGGGCTCAGCTGGCCTCCGCGCAACCAGTGCGACGTCGCAAGCATCGCCGCGCTCAGCGCCGTCGCGGCCACGCAGCGCAGCGCAGCGCGCGCGCGCCGGCGGGCGGCGCCCTCTCCTGGCGGGAGCGCGTGCAGCAGGTCGAGCGCACAGCACGCGGCAGGCGCCGTCAGGCCGGTCTCCTTGCAGAGCGCGGCGAGCGCGGCGCAGCCCATCGCCAGCGCGAAGCGCCGCCACGCGCCCGAGCCGCGCGCCGCCGCAGCCGCCTCGGGCGCCGAGCAGCCATGGTGCGCGAGGAGGCAGAGCAGATAGAAGGCGCAGCAGAGGAGCTCGGCGCGGCCGACGATGCTCGCGACCGCCTCGCAGTGGACGGGATGCACCGCGAAGCTCAGCGCCGCCACGTCCGCCGCCAGCTCGTCCGAGAGCTGCGCGCGGGCGAGCAGGTGCACGAGAGCGGTGCACAGGGCGTGCAGGAGCACGTTGACCGCGTGATAGCCCCACACGTCCAGGCCGTGCGCGGAGAAGTTCCACCGAAATGTCAGCACCGTGAGCGGCCGGTAGCTCTTGACGCTGGTGGGCGCGTCGATCGGCCGGCCCCAGAAGTCCCGCACGAGCAGCTGACTGAGCGGCGTCTCGGGCCGCAGATCTTGGTTCGTGCGCACGGCCGATCCGTCGTCGATGACGAAGGCGCCGTCGAGCGAGTTGCTGAAGGTGAGCAGCGAGACGCAGACGGGGAAGAGCAGGCGGGACGCCCGGCGCGACGCGCTCGCCTCACCCATGCGCGCCGCGTACGTAGCGCCAGTGGGACGCGTCGTAGGGGCGGTAGCCGCGGAACATCGCCGTGGTGGCAAAGCCTTTTCGCAAAAGGGGTTTATTAAGAATCAACCAACGGCACCCGCAGAGCAGGACGCACACCACACTGCGGCGCAGTGAAAAAAATGACGCGCTACCCCTCCCTCCAACCCACCCCCCGATACCCTCAGCGTATGTGCACAGTGCTGTGGATGGCGACGAGCGTGTCCCACCAGGTCAGGTTGTGCCAACGGCGCGGCACCGACTTGCCCGTTCCTTTGACGACGCCGCTGGCCCAGGGTGATGCTGTGGTCTTCATCTTCAGCACGGCTTCGTTGAGCCGCGCCTTTTGCTCCGCAGTCGCCGCGCCAACCGAGAAGCGCATACCCGCGGGCGGCGGCGACGGCGGCGGCGGCGACGGCAGCGGCGGTGATGGCGGCGGCGGCGGCGGCGGCGGCGGCGGCGGCGACGGCGGCGGCGGCGACAGCAGCGGCGGTGATGACGGCGGCGGCGCGGGGGGAGGCGGCGGCGGCGGCGACGGCAGTGACGGCGATGGCGGCGGCGGCGACGACGACAGCGTGGCGGGCGGCGAGGGCGAGTTGCCGTCGCGGCTGAGTGCCACGATGCCCACTACCAGGGAGGCGACGGACACGATGCCCAGGAGCCCTATCGCGACGTGCGTGGCGGACAACACCCGTGACTTGGGTGCGGTGGCGGTGGCAGGCGGCGGGTCTGCTGGGATGGTAAGTTCGACGTTGCTACTCATCGTTCAGACTCAACTGCCGAACCAGGAGTGTGGGAGGTATCGTGCGTGGTGAGGCCTTTTTGCGTGCTCGTGTGCCGGTGTTTGCGTGGCTGCTGTCGGGACTATCAGGACAGCGCACACCGCTGTCTTGTTGCTTGCCTGGCTTGCCGCAAAACAGCGCCCAAAGTTGCATCTTAGCTAAACGAAACTCAACTCAGATACACCCAGATACACATCTGCCGCAGGCAAGTTTAATTCTTGGAGTTGTCGCAAAAGTATAGTCCTGCGTTAGCACTACCGTAAGGCGGTGCTGGTGTGACGGTGACACGGTGTTTGCGTGGCTGCTGTCGGGACCACAGCGCACCTTGTGTTGACATTGCTTGCCACGAACACCGGCAAAAAAAGGACAGTGGAATTCGAGCCTATTTTTTAGGTTGAAGTAGTCCAACTGTTTAAGTACTTCTTTCCAATCAATTCTGCGCGCATCAAACTTGCCAAGAGGGCGCCTGGCGTCGGACGCCCACTCCGACGCCCGCAAGAGGACTCGCCGACTCCAGCGCCCACAAGATGTACTCGCGCCTGGGTGTGCTGGTCATCGGTGGCACGGGCCTCATGGGCGTACCGACCGTGACACGGCTGCTGGAGGCCGGCAGTCATGTCGTCGTCATGTCCCGTGGCAACACGCAGGGCCAAGGCACCTGTGGCCGCCGGCCGAAACTACCGTCCGGCGCGGAGACGCTCGTGTGCGACCGCACAGACGAGGAGGCCTTCGTTGCAGCGTTGTGCGAGCCAAGCTGCCCTCGCATCGTCGTCGACTTCACAGCGATGGAGCCGTCCCACGTGGAGAGCGTATACCGGGCGCACGAGCGCGTGCCGCTTGCGCACTACATCTTTGTGTCGACGAACATGGTGTACCCGGGCGGCGTTGAGAGTATGGACGTATCCGCTACGGATGGGCGCATTGCGGAGAGTGCGGCGAGGCGAGGGCAGTCCGAGCAGGCGCCTTGCAACTACGGCGGCAACAAGCTCAAATGCGAGGCGCGGCTCATGCGCTATGCCCGCTCGGTCACACCACTGCGATCCAGGTGAAGGGTTAGGGTTAGGGTTAGGGTTAGGGTGAGGGTTAGGGTTGGGGCTAGGGTGAGCTAACCCTAACCCTGACACGACTCCGCTCCAGCATCGTGCGCCCGCCCGCCGTCGTCGGTGCGGGCTGCGACCCGCGCCACGAGAAGCTGCAGCGGCTCGTGCTCGGCTTGCCGCCGCTGCACGAGAGCAAGGCGCGCCTGCCAGCGAAGCGTCCTGGCAGGCGCTTCCGCGTCGCGTGTGCCGATGACGTGGCACAGGTCGTCGCGGGAAGATGGAATAAACCCAGGGTTAGGGTTACCGTAGGGGTTAGGGTTAGGGCTAGGGCTAGGGCTAGGGTTAGCTAACCCGAACCTGAGCCCGAACCCGAACCAGGTCATCGCGGCACTCGTCGAGCGACCAGCCCCCGCCTGCCGCGACGACGCGCGCGCCGCCGCCGAGGAGATCGGGCCGGAGATCGAGACCGGCCCGGAGATCGAGACCGGCCCGGAGATCGCCCCCCCTGCGACGGGTGGCAGCCAGCCAACGCTGCGGTGCGAGGCGTTCAACGTGGCGTCCGGCGCGGCCGAGGGCTACGACCTCGATGAGTACGTGGCGGCGCTGGCGGCGGCGCTCGGCCGCAGCAGCGACAGCGGCGGCGGCGGCGCCCCTCTCGCGGCCCCTGACGTCATCCCTGATGCGCTGCGCAACTACGAGAAGCAGGGCGTCCTGGACACGTCGAAGGCGGAGGCGGAGCTGGGCTTCGTGCCCACGCCACTCAGCGCGTGGATGGCGGAGACGGTGGCGTGGCACACGCCTCTACTCATGCCTCTACTACGGTCCAGCGAGTATGAGTAGAGCCGTAGCGCGTAGGGGCGGCGGGTACAATGTCTGAATGTCATTGACATTGTCAATGATCAAAATCTGATCAAAATGTGAAACAGAGAAAAGAAAATAATGGCTGAACTGCAGCTGTTCCCGTGCACCGACGTCTCAATCATGTTTGGATATGACTACGAAGCTCGGCCCATGTCACGCCCGTGTTCTCAAACCACAAGCGGGAGTTCTCAAAAAACGCAATACGCATTCTCGCAATCGTGCGTATCGTGTCGCATGCACGCCGGGCGAGTCCGGTGACTACTATGCTCCGCCTCAGGCTCAGCGTGGGAGGGGGGCTGCGTGGTCGAGCACTCCAACTGAGCCGCCCGTCGCGAGCATACGCTCGAGATCGCTGCCTTTAGGCGGTTCCTGTGATGAACAAAGGGCAGCGGTGCAAGCGAGAGGTTGACAGGCGGCGGCGCCAGACCTATCAACCTGCTCATGTACCGGGACCGGTATGGCCGAGCGCGCCTTCTCCAGCTCGGCCTGCTCCTCAGCACTTGCCATCTTGATCGGTGGCCGCACCTATGCCGAAGGAGCTACCGCTGGCTCACGCCTCGGCCAGCCGCTGGCTCACGCCTCGGCCAGCGGGCTCGCTGGAGGCTCGCCTCAGCGCCAGATCATACCTCGGGCTGCCCAAAGCTTCGGCGAGCCTCGGCAAGCTCTTAGGCCGCGCTGGGCCGGCCAGATTGGCCTTGATTATCCACATAGTGGCCGGGCGACGACTGCGGGCGCGGCGGCCTGCTCGGCCTGCTTGGCCTGCTGAGCAAAAGCTGGAGTGGAAGCAAGCGATGTGGCAGCCGCCAGTGAGAGCAGGGCGCGCCGAGTCGTGACAGGAGGCGCAACCCGCAGCGCGTCTGCTTGGTGGCAGGCCGCCGCGAGAAGCGCACCCAACATCATGAGGCCGCTCCGCCGCATGATGAGCGCACGCGCCGTGTCGGCATGAGTTAGCAAGATTCGAGGAGATACGCGAGCGGACAACATGCCTACCACTATCCTACTGTAGGTCATAGAATCAGAAACCGCATCAGTCCGCTTTTCCACCCTGCTGCAAGTTTCCCGTGGCTGGCTCGAGCATGCATCTCTCCGCCGCTCGGCTCGCGAGGTTGCTGGTGCTGGCGAGGTGCGCGCTGTGCTTGTTAGTGTCGCCGGCGTCGGTGGAGGGCCGACGCGCCGCCCTCGGTCGCGTGACAATGCTGCATGGTGCGCCATGGGTGGGGCCCGCTGCCGGACCAGCCGAAAGCGAGAGCCATGGCGACTCGTTCATGAGCGACGAGACGATCAGGTGGTACATGGGCCAGATCACGGAGCACGTCGTGCTGACCGAGCAGGAGGAGCAGTACCTCACCTCCTCGGTGCGGGTGCTCATGGAGCGTGAGGACACGTACGACCAGCTGCAAGAGCACCTGCAGCGCCCGCCGACCGAGCTGGAGTGGTCGGCTGCAGTGGGCTACGAGCCGGTGCACCTGACGTACTTCTCCGACGAGATGGCCCGGCTGAGGGACGCCAAGCAGCAGATGATCACGGCCAACCTGCGCCTGGTCGTGCTGATCGCCCGCAAGTACCGCAACCGTGGCCTCTCGATGCAGGAAGACTCGAACTCCAACCCCAACCCCAACCCTGACCCTACCCCTAAACCGTAACCGTAACCTTAACCCTGACCCCTAACCCCTAACCCTCTCTCCCTGCAGGACCTGATCCAGGAGGGAACGCTCGGGCTGATCACAGCGGTGGAGAAGTTCGACCCCGAGTACTCGAACCGCTTCGCTACCTATGCGCAGTGGTGGATCCACCAGCGCCTATCGCGCATCGTGGGGACCACCTCGCGCAGCATCCGGGTGCCGGTGCACCTCTCGGCCTCGCTCTCCAAGGCCAAGCGGATGCGGTACGAGTTCCTGCGTGCGAACGGCCGCTTCCCGACGGACGCCGAGCTCGCGCAGGTGGTGGGCGTGACCGAAGAGAAGCTGAAGCTGGTCTTCGACAGCAGCCGCGCCCTGCTGAGCCTCGAGGCGCCGATGGACGGGCGTGCAGAGAGCGGCGACAACAGAGCGACGCTCGTCGACTTCCTCGTGGATGACCAACCCGGTCACCCAACCCGGACCCGAGCCCGAGCCCGAGCCCGAGCCCGAGCCCGAGCCCGAGCCCGAGCCCGAGCCCGAGCCCGAGCCCGAGCCCGAGCCCGAGCCCGAGCCCGAGCCCGAGCCGAACCCGAACCCGAACCCGAACCCGAACCCGACGCGCACCCTAACCCTGACCCGAACCCGAACCTTAACCCTGACCCTAACCAGGGCCCGTCCAGCACCTCGAGCAGCACGACCTGCGCCAGCTGCTACGCGTCTCTCTACGCCGCGTGCTGCAGGTTAGGGTTAGGGTTAGGGTGACCCTAACCCTGACCCTGACCCTAGCCCAACCCTAACCCTAACCCTGAACCTGATCCTACCGCTAACCCTAACCCTACCCCTACCCCTAACCTCGCTACGCCGCGTGCCGCAGGAGCGCGAGGCGGACATCATGGACCTGCTCTACGCGCTGGACGGCC
>Ga0115013_10001512_pt1 | contig 13411 bp, 11 predicted proteins | sample SouAtlMetagenome_2_FD_88686 | JGI IMG/M metagenome (GOLD analysis project Ga0115013, IMG submission 88686) | Marine eukaryotic phytoplankton communities from Atlantic Ocean - South Atlantic ANT15 Metagenome | ecosystem: Environmental > Aquatic > Marine > Oceanic | place: South Atlantic Ocean...
AGTGGTGTTTCTGGGGCGGGGGGACAAAGTCCCTTTTGTCCCCCCCGATGTTTGATGTCTCAGCATCCCTCTTCCAATCAAAAACGTCACCATCGATCTGAGGACAAATCCAACTCTCGTGCCGACACGATACAACACCACAAAATTCTATAATTCCGCGGCGTTAGTGCATGGAAGCAGTGTCGAAAAGGTATAGCAACCAGAGTAATGTTCCCAGCAAGAAGGTTGGCGCAAAGAGCAACAAGCAAATTGTTGCACAAACCAAGTATTAGAGGAGCCTACATTTCGTCCTACTCGCAAGTGAAAAAGAACGATGCTTGGTCCGGCGGCGGCTCTTGGTGGTCTTCGTCATCGGCAGTTTCGGCCGCCTTTGCAGTGATGGGTGCCGGTTTTGTCGTGTCGCTTGCAAATACGAAAGATTCGGTCTTGGAAAATAATGGCATTTCGTTGTCGAAACTGTCGAGGGTTATAATACCAACGGAGCTATCTCCTACCAAGACCGAAGAAAACAGGGAGGAAGAGCCGGAGGATGAAACGACAGATGTCATCAACTGGAGCGGGACCCATCAGGTTAGCGTGTTGAACAAAAATTACTGGGAGCCAGAATCCGTCGAGGAAGTCGAAAAAATTGTCAAAGGTGAGTGCAGTGAAGTGCGATGCAGAGCGAGAGCTCCTGGCTTAAACATTCGTGTCTACCGTTGTGATTTCCTTTTCGTTCTCTCTTTCTTGTTACCCCATGGGCAATGTTTCATTTATCTGCTCATTATTGCACTATTTTTCTCGATTTCTCTTTCGTCAATTTGTGAAAGATTGCCAAGCAAGAGGCCAAACTGTTCGCCCCCTTGGATCATCATTGAGTCCAAATGGTATTGCTTTGAACAAAGACGGTATGATAACCTTGGCAGGACTGGACAAGATCATAAAAATTGATGCGGAGAAAAAGACTGTCACGGTCGAGGCAGGGATGCCAGTGAGAGAGGTTGTCGAGGCTTTGCGACCTTACAATTTAACTCTTCCTAACTTGGCGTCTATTGCAGAACAGCAAATGGGAGGGTTTACGCAAGTTGGTGCCCATGGAACAGGAAAGAAGATTGCGCCCGTAGATCATTATGTTACACGTTTGAAGATTGTGACACCCGGACAAGGAACAATTGAATTGACGAAGGAAAAGGATGGAAGACTTTTTGAACTAGCTCGACTAGCAATTGGGTTGTTAGGTGTTGTTGTAGAAATTACGATGGAGTGCGTTCCAGCTCATAAGCTTATCGAGCATACGTATGTACTTACCCGAGAAGAGGTGGCATTGAATAAGATTAAGTTATTGGAGGAACATAAGCATACTAGATTTATGTGGATTCCTTACACCGACGCCGTCATCGTTGTTACGAACGATGAATTTGACCCTGAGACACAAAAGATTCCTACAGATCTGTCATCTTCGAGAAGTGAAGAACAGAAAAAGAAACCTCTAACAGATCTCCTGAAAGAATTAAGCAATGAAAGCGGAAAACAAATTGCATCGGATGATTTGAAGGGTATGGGATTTGGAGAGCTCAGAGGTAAGCTAACGAAATCGAGAACTCAGTGCCGAGATACGATAAATTCCAATGTGAACCCAACACATTTTCATCCATTTTATTGTTGAAATAGATGCGCTTTTAGCGTTTGCCCCCCTGGACGTCGAGCATGTCAAAAGATGTAACAGAGCAGAGGCAGAATTTTGGAAAAACAATGAAGGGTATCAAGTAAGGCCTAGTGATGAGTTGTTACAATTTGACTGTGGTGGTCAGGTAAGTGTCCCCATTGCCCAAAAATTATCTCAAGGGTTTTGTTGGCTAATAAAACTCAGAATACCATGTGAAATGGTGTACGAGTGTTCTCTAACGAATTTTGCAACTTTCTCCTGACTTTGAAATCAATGTAGCAATGGGTTTATGAAATTTGTTTTTCAACTGGAACACAAGAAAAGAATAACAACAACGACATAAAGTTTATGGAAGACTTGCTTCGAAAAATCGAGGAAAACAATATTCCTGCTCATTCACCCATTGAACAGCGCTGGTCTTGTGGTTCATCTTCGCCAATGTCACCAGCATCGGGGACCGAAGAAGATTTGTATACGTGGGTAGGTATTATCAATTACTTGCCGTCAGATGATCCAGTGCAGCGAAAAGCTATAACAGATTTGTTCAATACAGATTACACGGATCTTGTTCGTCATATTGGGCGTCCTTTAAAAGCAGTCAGCCATTGGGCAAAGCTTGAAGAACCCACGTCTGTATGGAAGGCAGTTGAACTAAAGACCCTTTACTTGGAACGTTTTCCTTTGTCTGAATTCAATACTGCGAGAGGAATATATGATCCCGATAACATTCTATCAAATGAGCTCTTGAATCTTGTGCTCGGAAAACCCATACCACCCGATGAGTAAAATTGAAACGATTGATTATAAACTGATTTTTTCATCTAGACGGAATGAATTCTATATTATCATTTATCATTAAAGGCACCAGAGTCTTCCAACATCTCCATAGCTGTCTCGAACATATTTGCATACATTTCGACATCTATAGTGGATTCGTCATCGTCATCATCATCGTCATCGTCATCGCAAGTATTATTATGCTCATCATTGCCACTTGAAGCTAGTGTTTTTTTCGTTTTTGAAAGAGCTTTTCTCCAGTCGAAATCAGATAATTCCGGGTGATTTGAATCAGATTCATTGTGTAAAACACGAATCACAAAGTTCCTAACCCAATCCATCGCTCCATCTGTGCCTTTCCATGCACCCAGTTGTTCACTATTGCAATATTCTATTGCCTGCTCTAATGGGGAATCATCGTTGGCATCCTCTATATCATCGGTAAATTCCATCACTTCAGTGAAATTGTCGAAGAAAGCGAGATAGTATGCACAGAAGATATTTGATTTGATTGCGTCAATCATTCTATCTTCGCATTTCTTCTCGCTGCTGCCTTCTTCTTCAAGAATTTTGAAGCTCACAAACTCGATCAATACCGCAGAATATCGAATCCAAACAGCAGGATCATTTGGTGGAAGCTTCTCCCATAGTCGTCTAGCAGAATCAGGTCTATTTGCCTCCATGTATAGTCGCATGAGCTGGCATCTGGCATTTGTGATAGGACTCTCAGATGATTCTAGCTCCATACATTCTAAAAAGCATTTTCTTGCACTTTTCATTTGTTTTGCGTACATGCATAAATTTCCAAGCTGCATTAACAAAGAAAGATATTCTCGGCATTCCGGCTGTGGCACTTTGTTGTCATTCTCAACTCCAAACTTTCCCTTACACAAAACCAAAATATTTCTACATCTTGCAGCTTTTTTCTTCGCTTCTTCGTGCGCTTTAATATGCGGATCAACATACCTCGTGTCAAAATCATAGACAAGGTGAGCTGGCCTAGCAGCACCCTTCAGCTTCCAAGTTTCGGGTCCTTTTCTTCCTTTCTTTACCTGAACCTGTCCTTCGTTTTCTTTCTGTTTTCTCTTCTCCAATTCTTCGTTTTCCTTTTTTCTTCTTTCTTCGACATCATCCCACCTTTCAAGCCTATCTCTTAATTTTTCAAGTATGCGTGTCGTTCGTTTGATATGTAACCGATGTTTTCCCTCTTCCTTTTTTTGCTTTGAACCCCGTGTGAGTAGTGCTGAGCGCCTTGCTCGTTCTTCTTGTTTTTCTGATAGTCCTTTTCGTTGTTGTTTCGCCTTCCGGATTAAATGATGATTCGACGACCAGCATACATCATCTGTCTTTTTCCCGCCGGACCCCTTTGAGGTTTTTTTCGCCATGATAATTATTGCTCGGATAGTTTTGGTTTGGTATTCCCTCGAGAAAGAATAAAAAATGATTTCTTTGTCAACATTTTTTCTTCTTTTGGTGGCATGTTTCATGTGGATGGTGCACAACCGCAGAAATAATTCATTCACGAACTGAAAATTTCGCATGAATCAATTTTATTTTCGGGTTAAGGGTAAAAAAGTATGTACTTCGCCACAAACGCTCCTGATGTGATACATAATGCCTTTTCATTGATATCCAATTTGTATTTGCATACTATTACCTGACATTATCTCATTCGTTCGGACACAATACCAAATAGTACTGACATTATGACCAACCAGGTAGACTCCAAGATGACAAATGGCACGGAAAACAGAGGACGAAGCGGGACTTCACGAACGCATGCGTCCAAGTCACCAGCGAGGCGGACGCAAGGCTCAAGGTCTCCAATGAGACAAAAAACACAACGGGGTAAGAAGCAGTCTAGGTCTCCCAAAAGAAACCAGCAAAAGAATATGTCGCGATCTCCAAATCGTGGACACGGTAAGAACAAATCAAGATCTCCAATGAGGAGAGGCGGAGCTAGAAAGAAGAAACCAGCTGCCATGACCGTGATTATCAATCGGTGCGATTTGTGGGACTCCGCTGCTCACTTTCAACCGGATGAATGTTTTCAACCACAAAATCAGCAACACATTGCACGCGCTCTCCCTTTTAGTTTTAAAACTGATGAGCCGTCTGCACCGTGTTCGGCCGACCGGTGTCCTCCTGGTATGGAGAAGCAAGATGAGGTCAAATCCATGTCAGTCGCCACTGCAAGGGTGCCACATCATGTCGAATCTATACAATTTCCCGTTGTTAAGCAAGATAATCTTCAGGGGACACATCATTGTGATGTTATTGACACGACGATACCTAATCCGCATGATCCTAATGTGGTACATGATAAGTATTGGGCACAACGACGGTAAGTAGATCCTCCTTCATCGTTGAACATAATGTCGTTGAACACAATTTCGTTGAACACAACTAATCTAGTATTTCTCACTGCATATCGAATCATTTAACTTTGGGTTTGTCGAACGATGGAAAATAGACGACTTTTTGCGCGCTTTGATCGCGGTATTCAGCTGGATGCTGAAGGATGGTACTCTGTCACTCCAGAAATCATTGCTGATCACGTGGCAAAAAGGGTTTCAAGTCTTGTCGACAACTCTCCAACCTTCAAGACAAAAGCAAACGGAACAGCTGACAATGGAGTCGTAATTCTTGACGGATTTTGTGGGTGCGGCGGAAATGCAATAGCATTTGGGAAAATTCCGTCCAATATCGTATCCAAGATTGTTTGCGTCGACACAGATCGGTCGAAATTACTCAAGGCCGCCCACAATGCTTCACTTTATGACATACCCAGGGACAAGCTTATTTTTGTTGAATGTAACTCGGTTTTTATTCTCAAATACTGCTACAAAAACGGCGAATTTATTCTTGACCAGCCCCAGCCCAATATGCCTCAGTACATGCCTCCACCAGTAATTCCAACCATTCACGCTGGATATCAAGTTGGTGGATTCGAAATTTTGCCTCGTCACATCGATCTTGCGTTTTTTGATCCCCCCTGGGGTGGTATTGACTATGAAATCCTCGGTAAAAATGGGTATGACCTGGAAAAAAATATGAAAATTCAAGTCAATCCGGTTGAAGACGAGAAAGACGACGAGGTCGAAGCAGATAGCTGTGGTCTCTCGGATGACTTTTTTGACACATTCGCAGCTCCAAAACCTCAAGGGTCAAAGAAGTCGAGAAAGAAGAACTTCAATAAGAAAACGGAAGGAGAATTCGTGAATGGCAAGGAACTAGTGAAGTTGGCGGCGGAAGCAGTTCGCTCACGCGTAGTTTTGCTTGATTTGCCGAGGAATACAAGCAAAACTTCTCTAGGATCTTGCGCCTTAGCCGCAGGGTATCGTGGAAATTTGAAACTGGAAGAACATTACTTGAATGGTCGTTTGAAGACAGTCACGGCTTATCTGGGAAGTGACTACAGTTCGTTGATCAACGATAGCGACGAAGTGAAACAATCAAATGACACGAACTCGTGATTCATTCTATCATGGTGCATTTCACTTTTCAATAATAATGCAGAGTAGACATAAGGATAAAGTGGTAAATATGCTGTTGGTCGCAATGACACAGTAGCTTCTGAAATTTATACACTGACAAAAGTAGATGGTTTTAACTACTTGTAGGCAAAATCGAGAGAAATAATGCGAATATGGGAGAAAAATCTTTATGTATTGTTTGTATGTATCCGGAGTATCCATGAAACATACGTACATATCAAAATAAAGGCAATAAAAGAGTTCTCAAATTGAGCGCCGTCATGATTTTGACACCCATCACCCTTCTTCTCCAAAGAAGTAAAACCAACCAGTCACAACAGCAAACAAAAAAGTTACGATTTGAACCACCTAATCTGATTGTCATCTCGTTATATCAGAACCGTCACAGTAAAATGCTTAGAAAAATCGCCACGAGTCGTATGGTTTCGACATCCTCTTTTAGAGGATATCGTAGGGTTGTAAACTCCAATGTATTGACGTCTATGACTTTGAAATCTATTTCGTCGACGATGCCGTCTTACCCCGCTCGCTTTCAGTCATCGGTTGCTACGGAAGAGAGATCAATGGGACACCAAGGCTCTGCCGCTATCTCCAACGAAGAAAAGGAAGTTTCGAAGTTTGTCCCCACAGCCGATAGAAAATACAAATTTTTTGAAAACATCGAGTTCACACCGGAGGGTGTTGCTGTAATCCGCTTTGATTGTCCCCAAAAAGTAAACTCGATCAGTTTTGCACTTTCTGAGGAAGCCAAGGATATGTGGAAAGCAGAAATTCAAAACAATTCCGAAGTCAAGGCGGTCGTCTTTTCATCTGCCAAACCGGATATGTTTATTGCCGGTGCAGATATTTTCGACATTAAACGTATAGAAGATAAAAGTGATCTTGTTGGACTAATCAAAGATGGAATTGACTTCTTCAAACATATGCGAGAGAAAAATGTTCCATTGATATGTGCAATAAACGGACCCGCACTGGGAGGAGGTCTCGAATGGGCAATGTGGTGCGACTATAGAGTTTGTTCGAATTCTCCCAAAACAAAGGTAAAAGAAATATGACCTTTCAGTATGAGTCGATACTTCTTTGCGTCATTTTAATGCTAATCTATTTATTTTCATTCTGTTACGAAAACTTTTGCAGCTTGGTTTGCCAGAAGTGAAGCTTGGATTGCTTCCTGGATTTGGAGGAACACAAAATCTTCATGAGCTTGTAGGACTTCAAAACGCGATGGATATGATGTTGACGGGAAAAGATGTGCGCCCAGAAAAGGCCAAAAAAATGGGTCTCGTAGATTCGATCAGTGCTCCACACTCTGTCGAGAAAGACGCGATAAAGAAAGCTGTCGAAATGATCAATGGGAATCTTAAGCGAAAGAAAAAACCCAAATCCTTCGTGAATCGCCTTTTAGAAGACACCGCGATTGGACGAAAGCTTATCTGGAACCAAATCGATAAGATGGTGCAGAAGAATACGAATGGAAATTACCCTGCACCATATGCTATCATTCGTTGTGTTCAGCATGGCATTAGTAATCCGAGTAGTAAATTCGAAAATGAGCGCGAAGAGTTTGCCAAACTCGCAGCAACAAAAGAATCAGAAGCCTTGATAGGCATTTTCGAAGGGATGACCCAAATGAAAAAAAATCCTTTCATTGACAACGATGTAACACCAGTAAAAACAGTGGCCGTCATGGGTGCTGGTCTAATGGGAGCCGGAATCGCTCAAATCTCCGCCGAAAAGGGCTTGTCGGTTCTACTTAAGGATCGTGATGACGGAGCTATCGAACGCGGTAAATCATACATGAGAGAAAACTGGGATAAAAAACGCAAACGAAAGCGAATGACAAACTTTCAGCACAACTTGAATACCTCAAACGTGGTTGGCTTGACTGATGATAGCCCCAGTGTCAAGAATCATTTTCAGAAGGCTGACATGGTGATCGAAGCTGTCTTTGAAGACTTAGACTTGAAAAAGAAGATTGTTGCCGATGTCGAGAATTTGACACCAGAGCACTGTATTTTTGCCACCAACACATCAGCAATACCAATTGAAGCGATTGCACAAGGCTCAAAACGTCCTGAAAACATTGTTGGTATGCACTACTTTTCGCCAGTGCCTTCTATGCCACTCTTAGAAATCATCCCACACGAAGGAACAAGTGATGTGGCGACGGCTACTGCCTTTGATGTTGGAACAAAACAAGGAAAGACATGTATTGTAGTGAAAGATGTGCCTGGATTTTATGTCAATCGATGCCTTGGACCTTTCTTGGTTGAGGTCAGCGCTTTGGTGTGTGATGGCGTCTCTTTGGAGGTACTCGACAAGACCGTTCGAGATTTCGGTATGCCGGTTGGTCCGGTAACATTGGCCGACGAGGTTGGTATCGATGTTACTTCTCATGTTGCAAACTTTCTTTCTAATGCAGATTTAGGTGTTCGCATGGATGGTGGAAATATTGCACTCATGGAAAACATGATTGCCAAAGGATGGCTTGGCAAGAAGTCGGGACAGGGCTTCTACGCTTATGACAAAAAGAAAAAGAGAGTTGGAGTCAACCCCGATATGAGTGAATACTTAAAGGATTTCGTCGATGAGGATTTAAAACTTGGCAAAGAAGAGATCCAGAATAGGATAATCTCGAGACTAGTCAATGAAGCCGCAACATGTCTGCAAGATGAAGTGATTCAAAGCCCAACGGTTGGTGATATTGGACTGGTGTTTGGAACCGGTTTTGCACCATTTCGAGGTGGACCGTTTCGATACTTGGATCAGGTTGGAGTCGCAAACTATGTTGATATGATGAATTCATTTGCCGACAAATATGGAGCTCAATTTGAACCCTGCCAGCTCCTGAAGGACTATGCTTCAAGTGATAAGAAATTTTATGCAGATTAGTAGAAATGGAACTACTTGGATTGTTATTTCCATTCAATACATACCAATACTTTACTCGGACTACTTCAATAGAATTTGATAGGCATAAGATACCTCTAGTAGACTACTGAATATTAATATTTTTCCTAAAATCTGCTCTTCACACAAAAACCCAGTAACCGGTCCGTCCATCGTCCGTTATGCGAGTTTATCATTTTTCGCCCGAATCGTGTGACAACCTCGACAATGAACACACGGTTCAGCAGAAGGTGAATAGGTTAGGAGAACGGCATCATTTCAATAATATTTCAGCGTGATCCTATCATTTTACAATGTCATCGGAAGATGTGATTGAGCTTTCGGTAGAGGAAACCAACAAACTTCGCGCAAAGCTTGGGTTGAAACCATTACGGATAGGAAACGAAGTTGTGGGAGCAGAATCGTCTAATGTGTTAGGAGAAACGCCATCACAAGAAGGTGGTAAAGCCGAAGAGGAAGAAGCCTTAGAGTTATCGGTTGATGAAACTAATAAATTAAGGGCAAAGCTAGGTCTTGCACCACTCCGTGGCACTAATAATACTGGGAAGAGCAAGGAGATTCACAAGCCGGCTGAGAACACGGGATCTCTAGATGAAGCAGCGCAACGAATCGAACAAGCCAAACTTCGACGACAAGTTCAAGAAGGTGCTGTTAAAGTATTTGGGTCCTCGACACTGAACGACGACGACGATGACGACAAAGCATCTTTGTCGTGGGCCGAGAGGATGCGACAGCAAGCAAAGGCACCTAAAAAGATAAAGAAGGATGTTCAGCCGAAAAATGGTGGATCAGAAAAAGGCAATAATGACTACAATGAAGCTGATTTAGAAGGGATGCAAGTTAGGAATTCTATGGCAGGCCTTGAAGCTGGGGAAGATGCCGTACTTACTCTAGCGGATACGTCTATTCTTAAGACCGATACACTTGTATCCAACAAAGTGGTTGGTATCAATGATGAAGAAGACGCTCTTGAAAACATTAAGTTGACCGAGAACGAAAAACAACGTGACGGCCTTAGGAAAAAAAGAATGCTAGAAATGGGTATGGGCCGAGCAGGTGGCTATGCTGGATTTGATGATGATGAATTTGAAGAGCTGGGAGGAACACTTGGTCCATCTTCCCAGGGGCGTCACTCCGGTGAGGGCAACAAGAAAGTTGGTCGGGGTTTTCGTTTGGGTTCTCAAATAAATGAGTCAGAGGATACTTCTCGGACTGACTTTGACAAAGTCATGAGTGGAGAGGCAATTTCTTTGGTTTCGAAAGGAGATGTTGTGACGAGTGACTACATGACAAGAGAAGAGGAATTAGAAGCGAAACAAAAGAAAAGAAAGAAAGAAACAAAATTCAAAAAGAAGAAAAAGATCAAGAAGAAAAAGAGACGAAGGGTTGAGACCAATGATGAAGAAGACGAGGATACATCCATCATCATTCCGAATCCAGCGAAAGAAACCATATCTGATGCAAATTTGTTGTCAAAGCTGGAAAGAACGGCCGACTCGGATCAGTCAATTAGCCTACAAAAACGTCGTACAATCGATGATGATGGGGACGATGAAATGATTTCGTTAGGAAACAGTAGCAATGTGACTGCGGAGAAAGATTCATTACAACAGTCTCTGGCGAAGCAAACCGATTACAACAAAATTATGGAAAAGGGAAATGAGAGGACCAAAAAAGCCTTCAATACCGATGTGATGGCAGAGAAAAAACAGGTCATGATAACAATGGATGACGAACCGGATGACTCCTTCTTAGATGCCGCGTTAGCGAAAGCAAGAAGACTAAATCGGTTGAGAGAAATGAATAAAGTGTCATCAGGTGGAGCTGCTGCGGTTGCTGAGGCTGTCAGATCAACCACAATGGAAAACGGAAGTGCAAAAAAGCCTTCTGGAATTTCTTTTTCGATTGACGACACACGTGAATTTTCAAGAGCCATGAGAGCTCGCACACAACAGAAAGAAAGAATGAAAAAGGTAGAAGCAGAAGCAAATACTACCGACGCCGGTGTGGGAGCTAAAGATGGAGATAGAACAACGCAAGTAAACACTAGCACAAACTCTGATGAATTAATCAAACAAGAAAGTATGGAAGACGACAGAGAGATAGAAGATGAAAATATAAATATAGAGGAGCTTGCTAAAGAAGTTAAAGAAGATGACATCCACCATGGGTTTGATGGATCAAATGCAGATTCAGTCGGAGTGGGTCGTGGTCTTTCCAGCTTTGTCTCGATGCTCAAAACCACTGGCGAGATCACTGGGAAGCATGGTGGAAAAGAAGAGTTACGAGGAAGGGCGAAAGATGAAAGAAATTATGACAATTATGAGCCCTTGGATCTATCACAGGTGGTTTCAATTGGAGAAAATGCGACAAGCAAAGACCGCGAGCTTGCCAATCGTGAGATTAAACTTGAATACCGAGATAGTCACGGTAGATTACTTACCCAAAAAGAGGCGTATCGTGACCTATGTTATCAATTTCATGGTCATGGAGCTAGCAAGAGGAAGGAAGAGAAACGCCTCCAGCAAATTGCTCGTGAACAAGCAGAGGCTCGGATGGCCTCAAGGCAAGTATCTGCAGCTCGGGATGGAACCACTGCTGGCACTCTAGGCGCACTCAAGGCGACCCAAAAGGCGACTGGAAAAGCATTTATCAATTTCAGCACGTGAGGTTGAAGGTCGACTCGTTTATTTGTACAACGAATAAGAATAGCTCATCCCATTTGACATCCCTTAGTTTTGTTGATATCGATCAAACATAGTATGTTACGTTCTACAACAGCCTCGCTGAGCATCTGATATGGTCTTTCGATTGAATTGTGAACACATTCGTTTCCAGAGATATTTCGTGCCCTATTGTTTCCCATATGATTTTCCAGCTATTGTCATGATACCCTAAATTGCTAAAAAAACCAGTCACTTGAGAACTTGCACATGGTGTGTGGTATCCAAGCCTTATCGTGACGAGATCAATAGATGTTTGAACTTATATACTGAGCAATCCCCAGACTACTTGTTAGTCCAGGACTTTCGATGCCAAATAAATGGAATACTTGAGATTCAGTAGCTCTTTTCTCGATAATTAAGAAATCGTCAAATCTCATATTCCTAGAGGGTGATAACGTTCCAACAGATCCTGCTAAAATCGAAGGGTGACTTAGTTTTGGTCGAACTCCTGGAGGAAATCAAATAAGACAAATTAGTTTGAAATGTAGAATGAAAAATTCAAAAGTCATGGAAAAAGCTCCTGTGTATTCTTACCGACGTAGTCGGGCTGAAGTCTCTCTATTGGGAGAGTCGGGTAGTATTTTTGGATTGCTGATACAAATTTATCTTTACGACTTAGATCTGGTTCATAATCGATTTCATGGGGACGAGTGTTTGGATCCAACCATTCAACATCTGGGCCAAATTTCGTGCTGTTTCCACTGCAATCTATGGTTGCGTGTACGCCAAGACCACCAGGTTCTGGCACGGGATACACAAGATGTTGAAACGGCGATTTCCCATCGAGACGAAAATAAGTCCCCCTTGCAAAAAATTGCTTGGGTGGCTGCCATTTTGACGATGAAGCAGGATCATCGGCTTCGAGATTTTGCTTGTGGATTTTGGCGGCGACTTCATGTGCATGCAATCCAGCGCAGTTGATAACTACATCCGAACTCATCCAGCTACCGTCGATATTTAGACATATCTTGTTGTTGATTATATTGGCATCCTCTACCTTTGAACGGAGTATAACAGTAGCACCATCATCTTCGCAATCAGAGAGTAAATTGAGATAGAAAGAATGAGAATCAACAATGCCCGTAGATGGAGAAAAGAGACCTCCAAAACATTCGACGCTTGGTTCTAGAACTCTAACATCTTCTTGCGATAGTATTTTAATGTCATTGACTCCATTTCGCAACGCTTTTTCATGCAACGAAGGTAGATCATCAACAAGCTGGTCTTTGTTCGTGGCTAAGACGAGCTTTCCGCATCTTTGATGTGGTATTGCACGTTCTTCGCAATATTGATAAAGTAATTGTTTTCCTGAAACACAAAATTTCGCCTTCGCAGATCTATGAGGGTAGTAGAGCCCTGCATGGATGACTTCTGAATTCCGTGACGATGTTTCAGTAGCGATAGCCTTCTCCTTTTCAAGGAGAACAACCTCCTTTCCCGCCTTGGCTAGGGCCCTTGTTATCGCAAGACCAATTACCCCAGCCCCGACCACAACAACCTCCGAGTGAAAAGACGGTAGTGCTTTCGAGATCAGCATCGCCTAAGAAAGAAATGGAGCACATGAACGGCAAATAGGGATCAAGTTCGACTGTGTTTTCGGAAAAGATCGACGAGCACGAAACTGACTATTTTTGTTCGACGGCATGAAGTTTAAAGTTTTTACTGAGAATTGCTCAGAGAGACATACGCATGCGCGGCATGACGGACGACCCAAAAGACACACAGCAGCCACTCCCTGCTTTGGGGCTCCAATGGTACCAAGCTTGCAATGCCACCGGCCCAACACCCCAGAGCCCCACCAGCGCTGCTGCTTGCATGCCAGCGGGAGGCGCCACCGGGGGGGGGGGGGGGGGGGG
>Ga0115013_10001513_pt1 | contig 13392 bp, 12 predicted proteins | sample SouAtlMetagenome_2_FD_88686 | JGI IMG/M metagenome (GOLD analysis project Ga0115013, IMG submission 88686) | Marine eukaryotic phytoplankton communities from Atlantic Ocean - South Atlantic ANT15 Metagenome | ecosystem: Environmental > Aquatic > Marine > Oceanic | place: South Atlantic Ocean...
AACAAGCCTGAGGCTATTCAGGCCCTACAAGCCCTTCTTACGGTCATTGCTGACAGCGAACCGCTCGCGAGCGTGACTCTGAAGATAATCGAAACCCGCTACCCCAGCGGCGGAGAGCGCCAGCTGATTAAAAAGCTGCTGAACCGAGAGGTGCCTAGCGGTGGGCTACCGGCGGATATCGGCGTGCTATGCCACAACCCCGGCACGCTGCTCGCAGCGCTGCAAGCGGTACGCGACGGACTACCGCTGGTCGCAAGGGTCGTTACCCTAACTGGTGATGCCATTACCCAGCCCGGCAACTACTGGGTTCGTGTAGGCACCTCGGTAGACGCGCTGCTGGCGCAGGTTGGCGTGGACGACGAGCAGTTGCATCAAGTGGTGGTCGGCGGGCCGATGATGGGCACGCCGCTTGCGTCATTAGAAACCCCCGTTACCAAAACGACCAATTGCCTGATTGCCGCGACAAAAGAAGAGCTGCCGCCAGCACCCGCGGAAGCCCCCTGCATTCGCTGCGGCGCTTGTGAAAGTGTGTGCCCTGCTCAACTGCTTCCCCAGCAGTTGCACTGGTACGCCCGTGCCGAAAACGATGCCGCCCTTGAAGCCCATCATCTGTTCGACTGCATTGAGTGCGGTGCCTGCAGCTACGTTTGCCCCAGCGCGATTCCTTTGGTGCAGGACTACCGCTCCTCCAAACAGCGTATTCGGCATAAACGCATCGAAACCGCCAAAGCGGAACACGCCAAGCACCGCTTTGAGTTCCGCCAAGCGCGGCTGGTCAGGGAAGAAGCGGAGAAGAAGGCGCGCCGTCAGGCACGGCTCGCCCAGCAGCAGTCCGCTTCCAGCGACGCTACGGGCACTCAAACCGCTCCCGTGGCAGACCTTCGCAGCCTACGCATCGCTCAAACGGCAGCCAAAGCCGCCGTGCGAAAAGCGGAGAAAGTGTTGGCACGGGCCGCCGCTCAAGACCCGCAGCAGCGCCACGACGATTTGGAGACCCAGCTCGCCACTGCCCAAGAAAATCTAAAAGCGGCAGAAGCACGATTGGCCGACGCTCGCGCCGCCAGTGAACAGAAGGAAGCGCCATGAGCATGATGCACGCCCCCCAGCTGGGAAAAGCACCATCAACAGCCCATGTGATGCGCTGGGTCATCGCCGCCACGCTTCCGGGCCTTGCGGTGATGACGCTCTATTTTGGGCTAGGGATACTCAGCAACGTACTGATCGCGGCGCTTTGGGCCGTCGCCGCTGAGGCGCTCGTTCTACGCCTGCGCCACCGCCCCATTTGGCCGACGCTCAACGACTCCAGCGCCCTGCTCACTGGCGTGTTGCTAGGCGCCTCGTTGCCACCTGCGAGCCCCTGGTGGCTGATTGGCGTTGGGGTGATCGCCGCCGTCGTCGTCGCGAAGCAGCTCTATGGCGGCTTGGGCCACAATCCTTTCAACCCTGCGATGGTGGGCTATGCACTGCTGCTCGTGTCGTTTCCCACCCATATGACGCTCTGGGCACCGCCCCAATCGCTTTGGCCCGACTCCCTCTGGCCACAAATAATGGGAACACTAACCACGTCAGCGCTCGATGGCCTGAGCGGAGCCACTCCTTTAGATGCTTTCAAACACAAAGGTGAAGCGGTCATGGCCAGTGAGTTTTGGGCATCGTCGCCGCTCCCTGAAGGAACGTTGTCGGCTTGGCGTAATATCGCGCTGGCATGGCTGGCAGGGGGCATGGTGTTGATCGTCAAGCGACTGATAAGTTGGCATATTCCGGTCGCGATGCTGGGCAGTATAATGCTGCTCTCAGCGCTGTTTTACGCCAGTGACACTAGCCACTTTGCCTCACCGCTGTTTCATCTGCTCACCGGGGCAACGCTGTTTGGTGCCTTCTTTATTGCCACCGACCCGGTCTCAGCGGCCACCAGTCGTCAGGGGAAGCTGTTATACGGTGCGGGGATTGGCGTGCTGGTCATCCTGATTCGCAATTTAGGCGGCTACCCGGATGCCGTCGCCTTTGCCGTACTGCTGATGAATCTCTGCGTGCCGCTGCTGGACATAGTCAGCGTGCCACGCCCGGTCGGTCAAGCTACCGCTCGGCCTGATGAGAGGAAGAGCGCGCCATGACCACTCAACACGCTATGCTGCGCGGTGCACTGGCCCTTGGCCTGTTTGCCCTGGTCACTGCCGGCAGCGTCGCCCTCACCCGCGCCGTGACCGCGGAGCGTATTGCCGAGCACCAGCTTGCTTATCAGCATCGTCAGTTGCAGGAGGTGCTGCCCGCTTCACTGGCCTCGGTGCCGCTTCAGGCCGTGCTGGAGAGCGCGTTTTCGCTACCCAACCCATTGCCGTTGGGGCACCGCACGCCTCAAGAGGGTTGGCGGGTACAGCAAGGTAGCGAAGCCGCCACCATTCTGCCGGTCGTAACACGCCAAGGGTATAACGGTGACATTCACTTGCTTGTCGCCATCAACCAAAGCGGGCAACTCACCGGGGTGCGTGTGACTCACCATCAAGAGACGCCGGGGCTTGGCGATGATATCGAGCGGTCACGCAGCGCCTGGATCACGTCATTCAATGGCCTAAGCCTTGAGAGCCTGCCCCCAAGCGGCTGGGCCGTGAGCAAAGAGGGCGGCGAATTCGACAGCTTCACCGGTGCGACGATTACCCCACGGGCCGTCATTAACGCCGTTCATGAGGCGCTGCGCTACTATCAGCGCGAACTCGTTCAGCAGGAGCCCGCACCATGAGCCTGTGGACACAGCTTTCCCGAGAAGGGCTTTGGACCAATAACCCGGCGCTGGTGCAGCTACTGGGGCTTTGCCCGCTGCTGGCGGTCAGCGCCACGGTGGTGAATGCGCTAGGCTTAGCGTTGGCCACTCTGCTGGTCTTGGTAGGGGCCAGCACAACAATCTCGCTCATTCGCCACCAGGTGCCTAGCGCCGTGCGGCTCCCCGCGTTTGTGATGGTGATTGCCGCCTTTGTAACCTGCGCTGAGCTGCTCATGGCCGCGTTCGCTTACTCGCTCTATCAAATATTGGGGATTTTCATCCCGCTTATCGTGACTAACTGCGCCATTTTGGGCCGGGCGGATGCGTTTGCCTCCCGCCAGCCCGTGCTGCCCGCGGCAATCGATGGGCTGATGATGGGGCTGGGCTTTGGTGCGGTATTAGTGCTGATGGGCGCGATCCGCGAGCTGGTGGGCCAAGGGACGCTGTTTAGCGACATGGCGCTGCTGTTTGGGCCAGTTGCCGCTCACTGGCAGATCACCCTGGTGGCGGATTACCAGTTTCTCTTTTTCATCCTGCCCCCCGGCGCGTTCTTCGTTGCAGGGCTTTTGATCGCGCTGAAAAACGTGCTGGATCAACGGCGCGCCGCCCGCGCTCAGCCCGTCAACGTCGCACCGCGAGCCGAGCGCCGTGTGCGGGTCACCGGCACTATTAAATAAGCACCATTCAATAACCAAGAGAACACGCTATGAATGCTCAAAAGCGTCATGAGATATTTGCGCGCTTCCAGGCGGAAAACCCACACCCCACCACCGAGCTCAACTGGAGCACGCCGTTTGAGCTGTTGGCAGCGGTCCTGCTCTCCGCCCAAGCAACGGATGTAGGCGTGAATAAAGCCACGGCCAAGCTTTATCCGGTCGCGAATACCCCTGAGGCGATCATTGAGCTGGGTATTGATGGCCTAAAGCAGCACATTAAAACCATTGGCCTGTTTAACACCAAGGCAGAGAATTTAATGAAGACCTGCCACCTGCTGGTCAATCAGCACGGCGGCGAGGTTCCCAACACCCGTCAAGCCTTGGAAGCGCTGCCCGGTGTGGGGCGTAAAACCGCCAATGTGATTTTAAACACCGCCTTTGGCCAGCCCACTATCGCGGTGGATACGCATATTTTTCGCGTTTCGAACCGTACCGGTATCGCCAAAGGTAAAGACGTGTTGGAAGTCGAGCAGAAGCTGTTGCGCCACGTTCCCAGCGCCTTTAAACAAGATGCCCACCACTGGCTAATTTTACACGGGCGCTACACCTGCATTGCGCGTAAACCCCGCTGCGGTAGCTGCATCATCGAAGATCTATGCGACTATAAAGAAAAGACCGAGCTTGCCTAACGGCACACCAACGCCAGGATCACTCTATGCCGAGCAGGTCATTAGTTGCCCCTCCACCAGCAGCTGACGATACGTTTCTCGCCAGCGCGGCCACTGCCATGGCTGAGTATCCAACTGTGCGGGCTGGCTACCGGGGTCTAACAGCCACGCTTTCAAGCGCTGATAGAGCCCCTCTTGTGTACCATCGTAGCGATATTGGGCGGGATAAAGTTCAGGAAAGCAGAGCCTATCCGGTACCAGCGGCGTGGCTCCTCGCTGGGCAGCCTCCATGATCGCCAGCCCCTGAAACTCATGCCAAGTGGTTGATACCACAATACCTCCACCGTTGAGCAGCGCACGGTATTCCGCCTCCGGCTGCGGCCCCCAGCAGATAACATGCTCAGCCAGGCGCACCTGCGCCTCGGCAAATATCGGTGGCACGTCGCGAAACTGCTGGCCAAGCACCGCCAACTCAAAGGGCACCTGCTGCTCGCTTAGCTTGAACAGCACCGCGAAGAAGTCCTCCGGGTTTTTGTCATACTCCCAACGGTGATTCCAAATCAGCCGCTGCGGGTTTGAGTTACCAGCGGCGGCACAGTTAGCAGGCGCGATGGGCACGGGCACCACGCGAGCGCTTTGGCGTAGCCGTTCTAGCGGTTTAGCAGCGGGCAAGTTTTCCGGCATTTTCTTTAAAAAACGCCGCGCACCATCAAAAAAAGAGTCCCGGTTATAGGCCGTGTTGAACACCAGCACATCTGCCGCCAGTGCCGCATACAAGTTGACCATTTTGGCTTCTACCTGGGGCATCTGCTCGCTGGATTCGGGGTAGGCAAACTGATTTTCGTGAAAATAGACGATCTTTCTTGCTCGCCCCAGATGGGGAAACAGCCCCACTAAGGTGGCGATATCTACCATAGACGTTGCCAGCACTACATCGTAGGGCTGATTTAGCCGCTCGTACTCTTTTAACCACCAGCTCAACGGGTTGCCACGAATGCGCCAGGAGAAGTAGCGAGGAGGCAAGCTTAGCAGCGTCCAGGCTACCTCGTTCACTTCAGCCATTAAGCTGTTAGCCCAATAACGGTGGCTAACCGCTTCATAAGCCGATAACAATAAAACGCGCATCATCCTGTCTACCGGTGAAAGGTTCTCTTTATACACAGCATTCGGCCAAGGTCGTCTTGGCCGAATGCTGTACGCTACATACACTTAAACCATCGCAGCAGTCGCACTGCTCATCTAACGCCGCTGAGGAAACCGTAATGGCCAACGTATTAGTGGTCGATGATGAACCCAATATCCTACTCTCCCTTGAGTACCTCATGTCCCATGCCGGGCTGACGGTAACGACAGCGCCCGACGGCGAAACCGCGCTGCAGAGAATTGCCGATTCATCCCCTGACCTACTGCTGCTAGACATCAGCTTGCCGGGCATCAGTGGCTTTGAAGTGCTGGAGCAGCTGCGCCGCTCTGAATCCGAACGGCATTTACCGGTGATTATGTTAACGGCTCATGGCCGTGAAGTAGAGCGGGAAAAAGGCTTTGCGCTGGGCGCAGATGACTACGTTACCAAGCCTTTCTCTACCCAGCAGCTTGTAGAGAAGGTCAAAGCCCTGTTAGCTGAGCGTGCACCATGACACGCCAGGGCCTTCCTAAGCGCCAACGCTTGGTCGGCGTGTGGCTGCTGCTAAGCGGCGTTAGCCTAGTAGGGGGAGCGCTCTTTGCCGCTTGGTTAGATAGCCAGCTGGCACTTTCCGGCGTGGCGCGTGCGGCTCTATGGCTAGGCAGTTTTTCAGGCGGCATCACGCTTTTTTTAATGGGCCTGCTGCTGGAGCGCATGCTTTTTACGCCCCTTCGCCATCTTCAAGCGCAGCTGGCGCGTTGGGTAGCCAATCCAGATGCCCCAGACGAACACACTGTAGAGGGCTGGTTAAAAGGGCTTGGCCCAGACCTTCGCCGCGTCAGTCACAGCTGGCGCGCCGACCGCTCACGACTCGCCACCGCCCATGCAGAAGGAGCGCGTAGCGCATCGCGTATACGCCAAGAGCTTGAAACGCTGCTACAGGTGCTTGAAACACCGCTGTTACTTTGCGACCGGCACCGGCGGGTAATGCTGTTTAATCAGGCTGCCGAAAACTTCTTTGCGGGTAATACCGGTCTGGGGCTTGGTAAACGCCTGGATGCCCTGCTGCCAACAGCTACCCTCGCCAACGCCATGGCACAACTGCCCGACGATGGCTCGCCTCGGGAAATGCTCGCTCCCAGTGACCAGCGCTGGCTAAAGGTTGTCATTCGCCGGGTCCCCGGCAGTGAACGCGAAACGCTGGTAACCTGTAGCGATGCGACCACCACCTGGAATAATGAAATGGGCGTGCGGGCCGAACTTAATCATCTATTGCCGCCACTTCGCCAGCACTCCGCCAGCTTAAGCAGCGCCGCTGATGCGCTACGTCAAATCCCCCCCTCAGAAACGTCGCTTGAGCTACGAGCACGTTTAGAGCAAGTAGTGCACGATGAGAGCCAAGCATTAAACAAGCACGTCGCGGAGATTGGCTCGCTGCTGGACGATCTTCAGTACCACGGCGAACGCTTAAGACCCATTTGGTCCAACGATTTTTGGCAATCGCTGGATGAGCGCCTTGACCCGGCCCACCGCTTAATCACCCCTATCGGCGTGCCCGCTTGGTTTAAAGGCGATGCGCCAGCACTCATTGAACTGTTTGACTCGTTGGTAGACCACCTACGCTGCCACTTGCCCAGCAGCGGTTTTGAAGGTGAGATTACGCTCAACCCAAAACGCGCTTACGTTGACTTGATTTGGCAAGGCTCACCCGTCCCCGAAGGCGAGCTCACCATTTGGCGCGAGCACCCGCTGACTACGCTACCGCTTAGCCCCTCAGTCGCGGATATTCTGCGCCAGCACGCCACCGATATCTGGAGTGTTGCCGATGCGGATAAACGCCACGCACGACTGAGACTGCCGCTACCAACGATTGCACAAGCCCAAGCGCCTCGGGAGCTCGCCCCTCCGCGGCCGGAATTCCATGACTTTGGCATCGCACAGCTGCCTGCGCCTGACGAGGCTCTGGCTAGCAGAGCTCTACGCTGCCTGGATATCGTGGCGTTTGATACGGAGACTACTGGCCTTGAGCTGCGCCGAGGAGACACGGTGATTAGCCTGGGCGCCTGCCGGATCGTCAATGGTCGTTTACTGGCGAATGATGCGTTTGATCATTTCGTGGACCCGAAGCGCGCCATTCCTGCTGCCAGTACGGTGATTCACGGCATTACCGATGCGGATGTCGCAGGCGCTGCCCCTCTTGAAACGGTGCTTGGCCTGTTTCGAGACTACATTGGCGAGGCTGTACTGCTCGCCCATAATGCGGCTTTCGATATGCTGGCCATTAGCAACCGTGGCGTTGACTTTACGATGCCTGTTTTAGACACACTGCTGATTTCAAAAGCGCTCGATGAAGCATTGGATGGTCACGATTTAGACACCCTTGCCAAGCGCTATGACCTCCACTTTCCACCGGGCACTCGCCACACGGCGTTAGGTGATGCCCGCGTTACCGCAGAGCTATGGCTAGCACTGCTGCCACGGCTCGAGGCCCGGGGCATTGATACGCTGGAAGAGCTGCTTGTCCTGCAGGCAAATGCCTTTGATAAAGAGGATGCCAGCGCACCATGAACCCCTTCAGCGCTCCTTCCCGCAGGCGTGAACGGCTCATCGCGCTGGCCCTGCTAGCACTATTTATGTTTTGCCCGCCGATGCTGCTTATTGTTGATCGTTTACCGGGCCTGCTAGGTTGGCTACCGCTCTACCTATTTGTCGTTTGGGGAGCGCTCATTGGATTCACCGCTTGGCTGGTTGAGCCCCCCAAGGAACCATGACCATGCGCGGCGATTGGGTAGTGATTGGTACCGCCTTTTGCTATTTGGCCCTGCTCTTTATGGTCGCCGCCTGGGGAGACCGGCGCGCCGAACAGGGCCGCTCGCTGATTGGCTCGCCGACGGTCTATGCCCTCTCTATCGCGGTTTACTGTACTGCCTGGACGTTTTACGGCAGCGTTGGCCGCGCAGCACAGTATGGCCCTAGCTTCCTACTGATTTACCTGGGGCCGACACTGGCGATGCTGTTAGCCCCTTTTACACTACGCAAAATGGTGCGCATTGCCGCACAGCAGCGCATTACCTCGATTGCCGACTTTATCAGCGCCCGCTACGGCAAAAGCTCCCGTTTAGGGGCACTCGTGGCCATCATGGCGCTCATCACCATCACCCCTTATATCGCGCTTCAGCTAAAAGCTATCACGGTGAGTCATGCGGTGCTGATGAACTACCCACTGGGTGCCGATATCACGCTAGAGAACGAACGCTTCTGGATGGACCGCTCTTTTTGGATAGCGATGGTGCTGGCGGTGTTTATTATTCTTTTTGGCACCCGTCACTTAGATGCCAGCGAGCGCCACGAAGGGATGGTGGCTGCCATTGCCGTAGAGTCCCTGGTGAAACTGATCGCCTTTCTGGCAGTAGGCGTATTTGTCACGTTCATCATGTTTGCAGGGCCAGGCGCCCTCTTGGCCGAAGTCGCTGCTACACCAGCATTAATCAATAGCATGCGCCTAGAAAACGTACCTGGCGGCGCAACGGGCTGGGTGGGTATGCTGCTACTGGCATTTCTGGCCTTCTTTACACTACCCCGGCAGTTCCAGGTTCTCGTGGTGGAGAATGTCGACGAGCAGCACCTCCATCGCGCCAGCTGGCTATTCCCGCTCTATTTGCTGTTGATTAACCTGTTTGTCATCCCGATTGCCTTAGCCGGGCTGCTACTTGGCGAGGGCGATCCCGATAGCTTCGTGCTCACGCTGCCCCTCTCTGCGGGGCTAGAAGGTTTGCCGCTGTTAGTCTTTATCGGTGGTCTTTCAGCCGCCACCGGCATGGTTATTGTTGAGACGATTGCCCTCTCTACCATGGTCAGCAATCAGCTCATTATGCCTCTGCTGTTGAAAGTAAAGCACCTTTATATTGAGCGCCATGGCCGGCTTGCCGACTGGCTACTCAACATTCGGCGCATCGCCATTTTACTGATTCTACTCATGGGCTATCTCTACCATGCGCTGATCGGCGATAGCTACAGCCTGGTAACCATCGGGCTGGTCTCTTTTGCGGGAGTGGCCCAGTTTGCCCCTGCACTGCTCATCGGGCTTTACTGGCGCGGGGCAACGCGCCAGGGGGCAACGTTAGGGCTGCTCGCTGGATTTTTTATCTGGTTCTATACGCTGCTGCTGCCGGGGTTTGCACAGTCGGGCTGGCTGAAAGAGACGTTAATTACCCAGGGCCCTTGGGAAATCAGTTGGCTATCACCTTACGCGCTGCTGGGGCTAACCGGATGGGATATTTATACGCATTCACTGTTTTGGAGCATGCTAGTTAATGTTAGTTTGCTGATTGGCGTATCATTATTCACTCGTCCTACACCACTAGAGCAGACTCAGGCCGCACTATTTACCGAGGCAATGCACCCCAATCTGCAAACCACTTCACTCTGGCAAGGTGAAACCACCGAAGGCGCACTCCATGCACTGTTAATTCGGTATTTGGGAAGTATGGCAACTCAGCGTGTCTTTGCATCCCAAACGGCACAACCTGATACCGAGACCGATGCTTATCAGCGGCCAGCGTCTAAGGCACTAATCACTCGTGCTGAACAGGCATTGGCTGGCTCCCTGGGTAGCGCATCCGCCAGCGTATTAATCAACTCGGTCTTACGTGGTGAAGCAGTAGATGTAGAGTCAGTGCTCACTATTTTAGACACCACCTCCCAGGCCTTAGAGTACAACCGCCAATTAGAGCAAAAGTCCCAGGAACTAGCTCGTGTCGGTGAAGAGCTACGCAGCGCTAACGAACGGCTACGTGAGCTTGATCGCATGAAAGATGAGTTTGTCGCTATGATCAGTCATGAACTTCGCACGCCACTAACATCTATACGATCATTTGCAGAAATTTTACGCGATACACCCGATATCGCGGCCGATAAACGACAACAATTTCTCAGCATTATGGTACTGGAAAGCCAGCGCCTTTCCCGACTTATTGAGGAGATCTTGGATTTAGCGCGACTTGAAAGCGGCCGATTAACCATGAAACCAGTGGCGGTTGACTTAACCAAGCTAGCCAAACAGAGCAGCGATGCCATTTTCCGCTTACATGACGAACAGAGTGTCGAATTTGAGTTCTTTGCGGAAGCGTCACCTGCCATAGTCACTGCCGACCCGGACCGTCTTGAACAGGTGATTATTAATTTACTGGAGAATGCACGGAAATTTGCTGCTCCCCAGCACCCAAACATTAGGTTATCGGTTTATCCGGTTGATAATACCTTTCAACTAAGCGTCGAGGATAACGGCCCAGGCATTCCCCCGTCAGAGCGTGAAAACGTCTTTGAAAAGTTTTATCAACTCCAGCTGAGAGAGCACACTACGGAAAAAGGCCGACCCAAAGGCAGCGGTTTAGGCTTGCCCATTAGCCGCGCTATAATTCACCACCTGGGTGGCAAACTATGGGCTACCGAATCCCCATTAGGTGGCACCAAAATGGTATTGGAACTTCCGAAAGCCTCTTTTATGTAAACAATGAGGCGCGCGCCCTAATGGACGCCCATAATTAGCTAGCCGTGCTGCTATCGCGGCGGGGGTCGGGCTCGAACATGGCATCCCCCACTTCATCGATATAGCGCTGCGCTTTAGACACCATTAGCGCATCACAAGCCTCACGACCCGGCACCATATCAGAACGCTCAAACCGGTGCTCTTGCGCGCCACCTTGGCTATCGGGTTTGCGTATCCAGCCGCTCACGCGGTACTGGCCGCTTTGGTTATCAGGCTGGGAGATAATTAAATACTCTTTATACTCCACCGATTCAGCCGCTTTGGTGCCAACACTCGCGTCACTACTGCCTTGCGATCCAAATAAGCCTGAAAGCAACTTCTTAAACATAACGGCTCCTGTTACGCAGTGGCCAGCCCTGAGGCTGGCCACGAACGTTAGCTCTGCTGACGACCTTTGCCCGCGGCAATACGAAGACGCAGCGCATTCAGCTTGATAAAGCCTTCGGCATCTTTCTGATTGTAAGCGCCCACATCGTCTTCAAACGTTGCGATAGACTCATCAAACAGCGACTGCTCAGATTTACGACCGACTACCGTAGCGTTACCTTTGTAGAGCTTCATGCGGACAACACCCGAGACATTTTTCTGCGTCTCGTCAATAGCAGCTTGCAGCATGCGGCGCTCTGGGCTCCACCAGTAGCCGTTGTAGATCACTTCGGCATACTTGGGCATCAGCTGATCTTTCAGGTGAGCCTCTTCACGGTCTAACGTCAGTGACTCGATCGCGCGGTGAGCGCGCAGCATGATCGTGCCTCCCGGCGTTTCATAGCAGCCACGCGACTTCATGCCCACATAGCGGTTCTCAACGATATCCAGGCGGCCAATGCCGTTATCGCCACCCAGCTTGTTGAGTTTCTCCAGCACTTCATGTGCCTTCAGCGCTTCGCCGTCAATCGCAACGATGTCGCCTTTCTCGTACGTCAGCTCAACGTAAGTCGGCTGCTCTGGCGCGGCTTCAGGAGAAACGCTCCAACGCCACATGTCTTCTTCGGCTTCGGCCCAAGGATCTTCCAGAATGCCGCCTTCGTAGGAGATGTGTAGCAGGTTAGCATCCATGGAGTAGGGAGATTTCTTCTTCTTGTTGGAGAAATCGACCGGAATATTGTGCTCTTCACAGTAAGCCATCAGCTTTTCGCGTGAAGTGAGATCCCACTCGCGCCATGGCGCGATGACTTTAACGCCTGGCTTCAGCGCGTAGCCGCCCAGCTCAAAACGCACCTGGTCGTTACCTTTACCCGTCGCACCGTGAGAAATAGCGTCTGCACCGGTTTCGTTAGCAATTTCGATCAAGCGCTTGGCAATCAGCGGACGAGCAATAGAGGTGCCCAGCAGGTACTCACCTTCATAAATAGTGTTCGCACGGAACATCGGGAAGACGTAGTCACGCACGAACTCTTCGCGTAGGTCTTCGATGTAAATCTCTTTTACGCCTAGCGCTTGCGCTTTGGCACGAGCAGGCTCGACTTCTTCACCTTGACCGATGTCGGCAGTAAAGGTCACTACCTCGCAGTTGTAGGTCTCTTGCAACCACTTAACGATTACGGATGTGTCCAGGCCGCCTGAATATGCCAGCACAACCTTTTTGACATCGGACATTCTTTGCTCCTTGTAAAAAGCAGTTCACCAGAAAGGGTAGCGCCCTTAAGCCAGCGCTACCTGTTTATTCAAACCGTCAGTATAGCGTTCTCAATGCTCAGCGAATACCGTCAACGACGCCTTAGGGGTAAAGCTGCTAGAATCACCCAACCATAGCGGCAAACACTCGCCGCTGATTCTGACCGACTACTCGCTTTACTAAGGAGAGCTGCATGAGCGAGGCAATTGCCCGCGAATTGATGGCCCAGCGTTTTCGCAGTTATTTACCGGTTGTCATTGATTTGGAGACGGGTGGGTTTAATGCCCAAACGGACGCCGTATTGGAAATTGCAGCTGTCACCCTCACCATGGACCCGGACGGTAACTTACTGCCTGACGCGACCTATGCGTACCACCTCCACCCCTTTGAGGGGGCCAACGTGGAGCAGTCGGCTTTAGACTTCACAGGGATTAATCTGGATGACCCGCTGCGTCGCCAAGTGGCACTCAGCGAATCCGAGGCGCTGGGTGAGATCTTTCGGCCCATTCGCAAATCGTTGAAAGCCCACGGCTGCTCGCGAGCGATCCTCGTCGGCCACAATGCCGCTTTCGACCACGGCTTTCTGAATGCCGCAGCCAACCGCTGCAACATCAAACGCAATCCGTTTCACCCCTTCTCAAGCTTTGATACGGCGACGCTCGCAGGGTTTGTGTATGGTCAAACTGTGCTGGCCAGAGCGTGCCGTGCGGCAGGCATTGAGTTTGATAACAAAGCAGCCCACTCCGCGCGTTACGATACCGAGCGCACGGCTGAGCTGTTTTGCGCAATGGTTAACCGCTATAAAGATTTGGGCGGCTGGCGACTAGCCCAGCGTGAACAAGCGCTGGACGGTAGCGATGAGTAATCCGCGCAGGCAGCTAAAAACCCCCGCAGCGGCGGGTTTGAAACAGCATGTAATGCAGCAGAAATAGCTTTACGCTAAACTTTGTGTCAATTAAGAGCGCTTGGTTCACAGGGCGACTTTCAGTGCGCCTGTGAAGCATCGGCAAGCAAGGGAGCGAAC
>Ga0115013_10001515_pt1 | contig 13379 bp, 11 predicted proteins | sample SouAtlMetagenome_2_FD_88686 | JGI IMG/M metagenome (GOLD analysis project Ga0115013, IMG submission 88686) | Marine eukaryotic phytoplankton communities from Atlantic Ocean - South Atlantic ANT15 Metagenome | ecosystem: Environmental > Aquatic > Marine > Oceanic | place: South Atlantic Ocean...
AATGTTTAATTTTTCAAAGTAGATTGTTTTCGTCAATACTTTGTAGAGAGAGTATAATAGAATTAGTATTTGTCTGTAGGGTGCGACTACGCTAGCTCCCACGTGTTCTGTTTCAGTAGTAGCCATCACAATCGTGTGACTCACAACAAAATTCACACGTCCATCCTGTCCCTGAAACTTGACAAAAGAGAAAAAAAATACATCATCGTTTTGTGAAGGAAGCAAGAACAAAAGCAAGAACAAAAGCAAGAGCTACGCAACAACCTAATCTTTCTTTATGCAAATATTTGTATTTTTTGAATTCAATTCAAGTTGCTTTGAAATTATCCAATTCGAGGTTCTGTACCCCTATCTCACTCAAGGGAAGACGCTTTTGCGGAAGAATGGCACGGTTCTTTTATCTACGCTACGTCCCTCAGCTGCAACAAATTTCATGTTTCAAAGGGGCAGTAACCACTTTTCTTCATCTCGTGATTACATCTCTCTTTGTGTTCATAACTGCTTCACAACAAAGTTTGTCTTTTATCATTACGGAGAATGATACAGTTGGTTCCTCCCTTTTCGACAGAAAGCATCGATTCTCGGTGGGATCGAGAGATTTTTCCTTTGCTTCCAGCAGAAGCAGCATTGACGAACAAAATTTTGTGCCGAGTCTTTCCAAAGAGAGAAATACGCGTGCAGGACAAGACGGCTTTTCTCTTTTGAGACAACCTTTACAGCGTGACACTTGGGATTCATCTAGAGATCCAAAATTCAAAGCGCCGAAGGAGCTAAACGACGACGGAAGAAAATCTGATAAAAGAGATTCTGATTGGTGGTCATCGAAGAAAAATGGTGCAAGGGTTGATAGAACGAATGCGGTTTCTTACAATGATGCTAGATCCAGTGAAGTCCCGTTGCCGTCTGCGATACCAGATGGAGATCAAACGCTCGATTTATTTCAGCGTTCATCCGACACATTGGATTTTCCAATAATATTAGGTGCATTGCGAGCTCAGTGCTACACAATACCTGCTAAAAAAATTGTTGACGATGCAGCTGATCAATCAGAGAAAAAGCAATATGCAAATACAAAGAAAAGTCCTAAGCCAAAACAGAAAGGAAAGCAGCCACTAGAAGCGCAATTTCTTCTTGCAAACAACCCCCAAAAGGTTAGAGAACAGTATCAAGCTGTTTCTGAAATGCAACGATTGCTAGACACGAATATGGTCACAAAAAATGATTTACGTGGCGCATATTATAAGAATCGTCGCGGAATAAAAGTCTCAATAGGGAATGGAAATCCCCCCCCGTTGGATGGGGTTTCGTTTGACTTGGAGTCGATTTTGAAAATTTGTTCTGAAGACGGAGAGGTCTTGGAGGGACCAGAAATCCTCGAAATCTCGACCATGATGAACGCTATAGAAGACATCCAACTATGGGCTCGCGCTCTAGAGAAGATCGTTGATGATTCAGAAGGAGGGGACGAAGAACTTTCGTCCTCGTCGTCAAATATGTTTGTTGAAATTCCACGCATTGTCAATTCCATAGATCTCAACACAACGCTGCAAACATTATTGGAGGAGGCTTTCGATAACGAGGGACGACTCTCGGGAACTACATTCACTGAATTAGGCCTACTTCGTGCCAAGGTTCGAACACTCAAAGCTGACATTTTACAAACTCTGGATAATATCGTGCAGTTACCATCGATCAAGTCAAAACTGGCCTTAGAAAGTGGCGGTCCATTATATTCTGAGGTTGCGTCATCACGTGACGATAGTTCTGGAGGCCGGCTTGTGCTGCCCATTGACCCAAAATATGCATCCGATGTAGGTATCGTTCACGATTCTAGTCGATCAGGCAAGACCGTGTATGTGGAACCAAGTGAAATCGTGGGACCTACGAACGAACTACGACAAATTGAACGTGAATTGGAAGCAGAAGAGGTTCGTGTGTGGAGATCACTTACAGAGCAAGTTTGGAACAATCAATATGGCTTACGGAAATCAATTCAAGCCATTGCACAATTAGATTTATGCGTTGCTCGTTGCACTTTGGGCCAAGCTTTTGAGGGTGTCATCCCAATTGTCAAAGATGAGGGCACCATCTCTCTAAATGATGCGAAGCATCCAGTTTTATTGCTGCGGAAGCTAGAAAAGGTTGTGGGGAGCGATATTTCCCTTGGAGCTAATGGAAATCAGGGTCTGGTTTTGACGGGTCCAAACTCAGGCGGCAAAACTGTGATTTTAAAACTGTTGGGACTCTTAGCCCTAATGACGAGAAGTGGCATCCCCATTCCAGCTGCTCACGGCGATTCCAATAGTGGGTATTTTCCACGAGTTGACTTCTTCAACCCCGTTTTGGCCGATATCGGTGACATCCAAAGCGTCGATTCCGATCTTTCAACTTTTTCTGGTCATATGCTTGTCTGTAAGAATGTTCTTGAGCTTGCACAAACTGGGAATGCCTTAGTTTTAATGGACGAGCTTGGATCTGGCACAGATCCGGTAAGTAGTGTTCGCCAACGCTTGTTTTAAATTTGCCTCATTGTTTATCAATAGCGAAGATCTAACTCTCTACAATTTTAATTTTTTATTGTTTTTTCCTTTCCGAACTTCAATTGATGAGTAGAACCAAGGAGTGGCGATAGCTCAAGCTTTATTAGAAGCGTTAATGGGTACCGGTTGTCGTGTGGCTATCACCACTCACTATATGCAACTGAAGCAGTTGGCATCATCTGATCATCGATTCTCTGTTGCTGGTATGCAATTTGTCGGTAATCGACCAACCTACAAACTCCTGCCTGGAGTAGTTGGTGAATCTTATGCTCTTGCAGTTGCCGAAAGGCTAAAGCTTCCACAAGCTGTGCTTGACCGTGCCAATGAGTTATTGGATTCGGATACTCGCCAAATGGGAGATTTAATCCGAGATCTAGAGGATCAAAAATTACTTATTGACAAGCAGGTTTCAGAGATTGAAGAGCGGAAAAAAGAAATCGCCCAGATGGAGTATAAAATGAAAGAAAGCAAAATCAAACTTGAGAAGAAAATGTTAACTGCCCGCCGAGATGAGGCTAGGAAATTTGCCAAAAAACTCGAGGAGAAGGAACAGATTTTAGAAGATGTGCTTGATAAGCTCAAGTCAGATCCATCTCGGAAGTTAATTACAAAAAGCTGGGAGGATATCAAATATGTCAAACGAGATGCAATTAATGAAGCTGAAAACGTTCCCAGCGTTCTCAAGGCGAAGAGAAATGCTGCAAACGCACTAAATAAAGCGATAGAAGAACTCGTTCCTTTAGCAGAAATTCGGAATCGCCCATTGCTGAAAGAAGGTGATAAATTGAAAGTATGTAAGCCTGGCAACCTTTTTGGACGAGAGGCTATAGTCGTCAAAGACAGTGGTAAACAAATCCGGGTACAGGTAGCTGGTCTTTCGACTTTGCTGAAGCACACTCAATTGTCTATGGTGTTAGCAGGTGGCGAAAGAATTACGGAAAAGCAAGGCACTGCAACTAAAAACGGAAGTAAATCGTCACGTGCGTCAAAAGCTGTTGATAGAGCTTTGAAGAGCGAGAGTAGAGATAGACGAAGCTCTCAACATGAAGAAAAGAAAGCTCCGTCTTCTCTTGCGATGAGATTCGAAGGGAATACTATTGATGTGCGTGGATCTAATTTAGAGGATGCGAAAGATAAAGTCATCAACAAAATAGGTCAATGCAAAAGGGAAGGTCAAAACTCCATTTTTGTTCTTCACGGTCATGGATCTGGTGGAGTATTAAAAGCAAAATTGCGGGGTTGGCTGAAAACGGAAAGGCGTTTGATTAAGAGGTGGGCTCCAGCCGATAGTTCTGATGGAGGTGATGCCTTCACCCGCATCGAAATATAGTTGTGGAAACATTTGTTAATTTAAATCCAAGCTGATCAGCCCAACACATTTGGGATCAGCCATCGCCAGCTTACACACCAAAAAGGGTGCTTGTTAATAAATTGAAAATTAGAGCTGTGTGTGTGCATGTGTGTGTGCATGTGTGTGTTTCGCAGTGCATGCTTGTGTGCCTGCAAAGGCACCCAACCAGAGCCCTTTGCTAGAGCAACTGCAAGTGCTGCAAGTGGCCAATTTGCCACCCAGCTATGCCATGGCAAGCAAGCGCTGCCAGGTGTTGCAAGCAGCCTGGTGGTGCCCCTCACTACCTTTCGAGTGAGGGGTGCATGCTCACAAGTCAGAGTTGGCTGGTGCCCCCTGGCCTTGCCGCCATGCACTTGCTGGGGGTGTTGCTGGTGGCTGGCGCCCGTGTGCAGCAGGCCCAGCTGCCGCGATTGGCTGGGGGCAACAATGGTTTCCCCTTCTTTATCTCTGGAGTGGTAATGCAAAATCGGCAAGAATGTCCGCACAGAGCATGTGAATGTGGGTGTTGGTTGTTTGGAGTGAGGGGACTGTGGGAGACTGGGAGAACTGAATTAGTCCTTTCCGAAAAATAATTGCGTCGTGGCAAACATCATTCGAACTTTTCTCAGAACTTCGCGTGTGCGTAATTCAATCGTCGGTGTTGTGACCACAAAAATTCGTAACCGTCATTTTCGAGAATAAAAGAAGCACTACTCTACAAAACCAACACACCTGATAAAAGAAGACAAGAATAAGACGCAAACGATGATGGTTCTCAATACCATCAGATCGATGATTCTCGGCTCTCTAGCTTTTGGAGCCTGTTTGTTTCTGTCATTTCCTGGAGCGGTTTTGGCCCGTCCAGTAGTGCGAAGCATCCGCTCTGCTCACGGTCAGTTAACAAATGCTAATGCCACTCGTTGCTAATGTTTCACACACTTCTACCGATTATTGTAGCAATTCTTATTAATTGAGGTATCTTACATATTTGCTTTATTTTATTTTCCGATTTCAACTCTGATTCTTTCGCAATTGAATCAATAGAATTCGACCGTCTGTTGAAAAAGCATTCAACCGAAACAGGGCTGCCTGTTGTTGTAGATTTTTATTCCGATGGCTGTGGCCCATGTCGAATGATGGCTCCGATTTTTAAGAAAGTCGCTAAGGAGTTTGTAGACAAGGCTGTCTTTGTTAAGATTGACACTAACGCACAGCATGAATTATCCAGTCGCTATCACATTCGATCATTGCCTACCTTTCAGTGGTATTCAGGCGGTCGAAAAATACAAGAGGAAAAAGGGGGGATTGGGGAAGGACCACTGAGACAGCTGACTCAAAAGGCTGTTAGGCAGGCTGAGACCGAAAATATCAAACTTGAACTCGAGGACTTGAAAGCGTTCTATGCGGAAGTTGATCCAAGCAAGTCTGAAGAAGACATTGAATCTGTTTATGCCAAGTGCAAAGGAACCAAAAAGGAGTTTTGCCAAGGATCAATTGCCAACACTTTGATTTACAAACTAAAGAAAAAGTATAAGAAAAAACCTGATACAAAAAAGTTGTTCGTACCTGAACCCAAGAGTGAAGGTGACGCAAAATCTTCACCATCTGCCACACCTACGAACAATCAAAGAAAAAACCAGGGTAATCAGAAATCAAGTTCAAAGTCAAATAACAACGTTCCAAATTTGCATTTAGCCAGCAAGGAAGAATTGCTTGCAGAGCTGGAAAAGCGTCAAGACGAAGAACGAGACGAAGAAGTCGAACAAGAGGATTGCGAAGAAGAAGATTGCCTGGAGGATAACAGTAGTCGATGGATTGCTGGTTCATTTCCTGAAAAAGTAGTCGTAATTGGTGGCGGTCCAGCAGGAATGGCGTCAGCGATTTATGCTGCTCGTGCTGGTCTATCTCCGTTGGTCATTGCTCCAAGCATGGGAGGACAATTGCAAGGAAAAGGTGTGGACGTGGAAAACTATCCCGGTTTACACAATTTGACTGGGCCAGCTGTTATCGCTTCTATGCGGGCACAGGCAGTGCAGTTTGGAGCCGTTTTCGAAGAAGATGTGGTGACAAAAATTGATGCTTCGTCGCGTCCTCTCAAAGTCTTCGCTAATTCTACTGGTTTCATCGATGCCCACTCCATTATCGTGGCCACTGGAGCAGATAGCAAATGGCTCGGTATCCCTGGAGAATTCGAGTTGCGCGGTGGAGGTGTTTCATCGTGTGCAACCTGTGATGGCTTTTTATATTCTGGGCGACACGTTGCTGTGGTAGGCGGCGGGGACACAGCTATGGAAGACGCGTTGGTCTTGGCGAGAACTTCGAAGAAGGTAACTCTGATTCATCGCCGGGATACTTTTCGAGCAAGCAAGGTACTTGCCGATAGAGTCATAAATCATCCTCTGATTGAAATCCAATGGAATACCGTGCTTGAAAAGATCGAGGGCAAAGCTTTAGATAATAATAAAAACGTACCTGACGATGAGGGAGACGAGATGGACTTGGACGATACATCTACCAGTAATGACGAAGCAACTGAAAAGGTTGTATCCTCTGTTGTGTTGAAAGATGTTGTAAGTGGAGAACAGAGGCGTCTAGATTGCGATGCTGTTTTCGTTGCAATTGGTCATTCCCCAAACACGGGCTTTTTGGATGGTGTTGTTGAGTTTGACCCAGACCATGTTGGATACGTTAAGACTTTTGGACAGAGCACGAAGACATCCGTTCCTGGTATCTACGCTGCCGGAGATGTTTCGGATGCTATTTATAGGCAAGCAATCACTTCTGCCGGAAGTGGAGCAGCAGCAGCTCTAGACGCAGAGCGATATCTTAGTGAAGAGGGTATGTTTTTATTGTATTGTATATTATTGATGCTATCAAGCCTTTATCTGTTTTATTGATTTAATTGTTTGACTCTCATTCCAATTCTTCACCTTACTAAATTTTAAGGACTGGGCAATGAGGAGGCAGAAATGGAAGCAGAGCTTTTGCGAGAATTAGCCGATGAAATGAATGATCCATCCATTCAATCTGATAGCGGATACAATGCATACGAAGATGCTGGTGGCAGAGTTCATGGCGTGAAGGAAAGCTTAGGTACAGAATTGTAAACTCAAGTATCTAAACCTTATACTGAGTGTTAAATTTTAAAAGAAAAGTTGTATTCTAATTTCCAGTAATTTCACTACATCGGATGTCGAATACTCTTGCGATGTAGTTTTTCAAAGTTTACTACAATTCTGTTTTTCCCACACTGAACGAAGTTGTTTCGTGTTACAAAGCGCAGGGAAAAAGTGAACTTGTCCTTTCACAGCGCCTCGAGCAATCGCTTCGTCGCTGTTTGCACTTGCACCGGGCCCTTCATTCCACTTGTCTTTTTCATGATTCATGGTTGCAAATTGTAAAGGCGTCGATTCAGATAGATACAAAAAATTATTAGTTAAAAGCAGATGAAAATATATGGTCTTTCTTCAAATCCTAATGCACTAGCGATCACGTGATCTTCTTACCTGAAGGGGTTTGAGTCTCCTTAAAATACACCAAAATAGGACCTTGGGGTTCATCGATCCATCCCGAAGGGAAAAAATCATAATTCACGAACGAATCGTAGGTCCAACGATTTTCACCACCAACCACGATATTTTCTCCAGTTTCTTCTGATGAAGACTGTTCCAACGAAAAAGTACTATCGTCACAGACGAAATTCAATCGAAAGGTTTGGACCAAGAACAATACTCCCAACAATGTTACAACCGGCCCCAATGTAATTTGCAAATATGGGATTTGATCCAAGAGTAATCCTCCCACCAAGAAGATGGCACTCAGACGAAAGTCTTTGTCGATTGTTACTTTGTTTTCTCCGTTGGAGTCCGAGGTCATCTGGAGTTTTGTCATCCTAGAAGTGAGCTTATTACCCGGGAGGGGATCGGCTTCTCCGAAGGAAGTGACGCTAAGATTACGACGATTGGTATCAGTTAGCGTTGTGGCCCGATGCACTACCCGTTGGATCCCAAAGGCCTCCGCACTGGTTGTGACCACTGCAAGACACGCCAGAGTAACGCTAGAAAATTTCATGATTCGGTATGTGTAGTATGAAAACAAATATGGCAATGCACCAAAGGAAAATGAAAGATACTGTTGCTGAAAAAAAAAAAGTTCGAAATGCCTTTTACGAGGGAACTTTTTGTGACACGCACTTGGCACTTGCTTTCTCGTTGCAGCACTGGCGCGTGGATTTCGCTGGGAATCTTGGTGCCAACACATGAGCTCACAAACCCATGGGCACGCCAACCCATGCCCCTCCAACCCTGCATGTGCATCGATGACGAAACACCCCCCCCTCCCAGCACACACACTAGCCATCCTACCTCACCCCCCTCAACCAGTGGCGCGCCCCCCCCCCCCCCCCCCAAAAGCCCAGTGGTGAGGGTGCTGGCAAGGCACCCCAATGGTGCACCAGCCAAAGGCGTGTGGCAAAGCCCTCACCCAGTGCAGTGATGCAGGGTTAAGGGTCGCATTTGCAGGGGGCCGAGCATCAAGCCAGGGGGGAGCTTGAGGGCTCCCCCGCTACTTGTTGGATGACAGCAATGCAGCGGAACGCAAAACGTACATGACTCCTCAAAGTGCCCAGAAACATGCAGCCTGATATATCTCGTTGAAATCAATCTACAATGCAACTGCACCATGGATAAAAGTAATCGCAATTCGTACTATAATGTTAAGAACACCGAACAATGCTATCGTTCTTGTCGTCATTTTCACCCGCTGTTCATTGAGGAGGAATTTTTCCAGTGTTAAATTTTTGTCCTTGTTTTGTCCCATCAAATATGTATTTTGCCATAACAATTCAGCGTTATCATTCGTAATTCGCATTCGTTAACATCACATCACAACAGATTTACGGCGAACTTCACTCAAGCATCTTTGGGTCGCTTCCAATTACATTATCAACAGTGTCCAAAAACTTCGCACCAGCTTGGTTGACAGTGGCACCAATTTCGTCGCTGCGAAGCGAAAGGTATATGGCAAGACCTCCTCCAATGAGGGCGGAAAAGACGAAATCAATTAATGCGGAAACAGCAAATTCTCCCAAAACGCTTGATGCGCCAGTAAGAAGAGCTCCGGGAAGCACGAAAAACGCCAGAGTCCCGGCAACAGCTGCTCCAGAGTAACCATCATAGTCTTGCTCATTCATTGAGTTAGGGTTCACAAGACCAAGGTCGCCGGTCATAACATCGGTGACAGCACTCGGTAGATCGTATCGAAGAGTCCCAATACCGGTGGCATCTTTAACCGCCGAAAGCAACTTGTAACCGTATTCACGTACCGTCTCCCCAATCGAATCGCTTCGAAGCGATAGGTATATCGCGAGGCCACCTCCGATCAACGCCGAAAAGGCAAAGTCAAGAACAGAAGCGATAGCAACAGGGCCGAGATTGCCATATAGGCCAGAAACAAGTGCTCCTGGTAAGAGGAAGAACAACAAAGTACCGGCAATGGCTGCACCAGAGTAACTTCTATACTCCTCAGCATCCATGTTGTTTGGATTTTTGAGATCGAGTTCCATTAGCTGATCGGCAATCGCACCGGGCAATTCCAAGCGTGGAATATTCACATTTAGTGCCGACGTGGTACGATCAGCAACGGATAGTCGTTGGTGACGATGACTCGGTGCGAATGCGTTGACCCCTCCACCGATCAAGCAGAGGGTTCCAAGAACTAGATTAGCAGGCGAAATCTTCATCTTACTTCCATAAAAATAGCAGAACTAGAATTGAGTTTAGGCGTGAAATATGTCTTTTACAACAATGGACGATTGCCTGCTGGAGCGAGTCGGGAAAAAAGAACAGCCTTTGACACCATTTTGAAAAAACACTTGAATTTGATCTTTTAAAAAATTGACCAATCAAAATCGTCCTCTGCTTTACATCAAAGATACCACTTGGCAAAAATAAATGAGCCTTTTTTAGTACCAAATATTGGCTCGAAAATAAGGCCATGAAGACCAAACAGACTTGTTTCAATTACGGTTTATTTCCTGCTTCATAGTACCACAACAATGATGATGATAACTAAATAAGTAACTTTTGTCTGTTTCATGGAATTTCAATTCGAAGCATACTTGCAAGAGCTTAGAAAGTAAAAGTCTGTTGAATAAATTCTCTATGATTTCTACTCTTCATTTACTCTAAAATACTTTCATCTTCATCGTTTTCGTCACAAAATTCGGCGTCGATAGAAACCATTAGCTCATGAATACCCCAATTTTGCATCGATGATGTGACATGGATGAAAGGTGATTGTGCAACGGTTGTGTGATGATGCTGTTGGCTGGAAAATCGTAAGCAAAAATCATTGACTTGCTTTACTACTATGGGCACCGACACCCTATCGGCCTTGGTCAAAACGATGGTGAAAGGAATTTTGGCATCATCAAGCCATCTCATTATGATTCGATCATGTTCGTTAGGTCCATCCATTCCTCGACGAGCATCCATCAACAGAAACAATCGCCGAAGGACACCGGCCTCGTGACGCCTGTGCATAAGCAAATCTTGAGTATCTTTTTGCCAGTCTTCGGTGATATGTGTGGGAGCTCTGCCATAGCCATATCCTGGTAAGTCTATGATAAATCCTTGAGCCGACTTTGGATCTTTTCCTTTGGATCTATCATGCTCTTGTTTCTGAGCAGATACTTTTTTTGGGACTAAACCGTAATAATACGGCAGTTGTGTTCGACCCGGTGTTCGAGACGTCAGGCAAAGCTTTTTTCGCATAATAGAATTTATCAATGATGACTTTCCGACATTTGATCGTCCAAGGAAAGCAATTTCTGGTCGACCATCAGTGGGGTAGTTATAGCCCAAGTCTGTTTTGGGAGAGAAATATTCAAAATCCCCATATGCAAAGAGCGGAGGGAGAGTCAGATTTCCATGGTCTTCGTACGCCACTTCGGAAAAAAGTGTGGCCGGATCAATTGCTTCTTCCTCATCTTCGCATTCGAGAGCAGTTTGGGAAATGTAGACGTACGGGGAGGCGGTTGATACCAAGAAAGCGGGTGGCGCGCTTCTCGACTTTGGTATCTTCTCTAAATAATTCTTTGGTGGCCGGATGACGTTCGTTTTTTGTGCCTTTTTTCGGTTTTGCGTTGTTCCTTTCGTGTTCGCTGTCTTTTTGGTAGCCGATCGTTGCCGTCGTCGCTTAGTTGCCAAGAAGCGCCGTCCGTGGCATCTCGCCAACATTTTCGAACATAATTGATCGGAAGGAATAGAGTATGGGCCCAAAATATGTGCACAATTGTAGTATTTTGTAGCGCTGGTCACCCGCTGGACAGCAGAATACAGCTTACTCATCGTGCAATGAATTCAGTAAATAAATTCATCGTTTGTCACAACTTTCTCTGAACTGATTGATGGGCATCACAAGAAATTTTCAACTACACCTTTTTTGTATGGCTTTTATTTGGGGGCGGTAACCCCACTAGGAGTTTTTCAAGTCGTGTAGGCGCGAAATTGCGTAGTGCGCACCTCTTCCTTCTTCAGCAGCATCAAAAACATTTCCCCGTCTCCGTCAGAAAAGGCAAAGAGGCGTCGGAGAAAGCCGAAGCACTCCCATCGTTGATCAAGACTCATCTTTCGGTTTCTCCCACTACCAACAGCAAAAGCACTTGCAAAGCATTTCCACCCACGGCACAAAGCAGCTTCTTGTGGGGCTCTGTTGTGGTCACAGGCGAAGCTCGGGCACCAAAACAAGCCGTCATTGCATTCTTTTTGACTTCTTCGGCAAGCGGTAAAATATACGACAATAGCCTTTACAGGTTACACAAGGAGTGTGGACCAAAGCCTAATAGTTTATAATTTATAACTTCCAGATGAAGGACTTTGCTCAATACACTTCCCGCCTTCCCTCTCCCAGTGCCAGGCGCAAAGGCTCACCAGGAACAGGAATACCGTCGCCTAGGACAAAACTGAATTCCCCAGGAGGACAAACTCCACGAAAGGGCAACGGTACTTCACCATCAGGCGCATCTTTGGTATCCAAAAATACCGGGGAAAAAGAAGCCATAATCCAACAACTCAGGGATGAATTGAAGGATGCAATGTCACGGGATGCTTCAGCAAAAGCTGCTTTGGCGAAGAGCGATGCTGTTATTTTAGACTTGCGATCGAATCAACGGCAGCTAAAACGGCAACTTGATCTCCTCCAAGAAGAGCGTGCCGAAATTAGCAAAGAATTACAAAACGCCAAGAGCGGCAGCACCGAAAATGGAATCGACAGTTCAACGAACAACAATAGTAAGCAACAGCAACTGATTGAATCGCTACAGACTCGCATTGGTGATATAACAAAGCAGCTGGAAGAATCGAAACAAATACAGCAACAACAACAGCACGAAATCAACAACAGCTCTCACAGCCGACAACAGCTCCAAGATAACAACAAAAACGAAAAAGTCGGGGAGCTCCAGGTACAACTTGATCGAGCTCATGCTCAAATTTTGACAGCCGACATGGTTCGAAAAGAACTGGAAGACACATTGGAGGCTGAGCAATATACTTGGGAATTGAGGGTACAAGATCAAGAAAGACAAATCACCAAATTGCAACAGGAATGTGACACTCTTGTTCAAGATCTGGACCAGTGTCGATCGCAATGGAAGGAGGCTGAAGTGGGCTGGAACCAGGAATTAAATGAATTGAAAGATGAGTTATCAAGAGCACGACAGCAAATGCAGCAAAACAATGCAAATGGTAATCAGGAAGATTCTCAAAGAGACTTATTTCAAAAACTTCACCAGCTGGAATCAGAAAGGGCAGAATTGCAGTCGTGTCTTGATGAGGCCTTGAAGGAGCTCGAGGCAGTTGATGCTGAGTTACAAACAGAAGATAATAGAAATGGAGATAGGCTTGGTGTCAATAAAGATCAAATTGCTGTTTCATTGAAGCACTTATTGCTCTGGATTTATCAAGAAGGACCTGTTGAAACCAACAAAGACTTGTCATCGCTCGATAATAATCCAACTGAAATCATCTCTCTCGTTCAGAAGGCATTAGAAGCTTGGCTAGATATAACCGCACAAAAGTTTAGAGAGTTGCAAAGAGGCCCAGATCAGCAAGTCACAGTTGATAAGCTAAATAATCAGCTGACTGCATACGAGCAAGAACTCAAGAGCCGCGACGAAACAAGCGCTGAATTGCGCCAATCTCTGAAAGAAGCTGTGTCTTTGTTAAAACCTTTGCAAGATGCCGTTGCCCAAACCGAAGAAGAAAAGAGAGGAATGCAACAACAACTCCAAGACTTCGAAAAAGATCGCCAGTCATCACAGGATGAAATATCCAAACAATCTCAGAGGATCCTAATGCTTGAAGAGCAAATATCGGGGCTTGGGAATCAACTAGAAGAAGAAAAAAAGTTGTCTAACGCTCGCGCATCCTTGCTCAAAGCACAGCAACAGAATACAGCTATTGGCACAAATACAGTGCGAAGCGTTCCAAACGATTCAACCACGAACC
>Ga0115013_10001516_pt1 | contig 13369 bp, 12 predicted proteins | sample SouAtlMetagenome_2_FD_88686 | JGI IMG/M metagenome (GOLD analysis project Ga0115013, IMG submission 88686) | Marine eukaryotic phytoplankton communities from Atlantic Ocean - South Atlantic ANT15 Metagenome | ecosystem: Environmental > Aquatic > Marine > Oceanic | place: South Atlantic Ocean...
TCAGCGGATTGCAAGCAATCCCTGTTACCGTTCGACTTGCATGTGTTAGGCCTGCCGCTAGCGTTCATCCTGAGCCAGGATCAAACTCTTCGTTGTATAAAAGTTTGTATAAATTCCTGGTTCATTAAAAAGATATAAAATTGACGTTGAATTTTCTTGTTTAAATTTCGTCTATCCCATTAAATCAAAGAACAATTTGTATATCCACAGTCAGTACTTACTGAAAGGGTCGGCAAAGATACAATACTTTTAATAACCGCAAACTGTTTTAAATATTTTTTTTGAATACCAAAAGCTAATAATTGTCTACTTATAGGTATTAAACTTTTTTATCTAAAAAGCGGGTGCAAATATACTCGCTTATTAATTCTACGCAAATCTTTTTGTTAGATATTATTCTATTTTTATATTGTAATCTAGCAAAATACTTAAATATAAGATACTAAATAATATAAATTTTAGTAACCGGCGGAGTTTCACACATTTTTTAAAACATAAAAAATGTACTTAAAAGTAATAAATTAATCAATCTAGAATTATGGATTAGACGAAGAAACTGTTAATATCTTACCATTGTAAAGTTTTCCGTCTTGTGTTGCAAACCTATGTATATAATTTGCCATTTCTGCAGCAGAAGTATTGGCCTTATAGCCCGGAAAGGCTTCCTTAAGCATTTCAGTCTGAACAGCCCCAAGTGCCAAAGCATTAAATCGTAGTGAACTATCCCTAAACTCCTCTGCTAGACATTCAGTAAGTATGTTAACAGCCCCTTTACTACTACTGTAGGTGGATAATCCAGGAAATTTAACACTGCCTTGTACACCTCCTACACTACTTATGTTTACTATATGTGCGTCATTATTGAAATGTGCTAATAAATCTCTAGTCAGTTTAATAATAGAAAAAACATTGACACTATATACATAATTGATGTCTTCATTAGTAATATTATTTAAAGGTTTATTAACTAAAGCACCCGCATTATTTATTAGTATGTCTATTTGACCAAATAACTTTACAAAATCTATTATTGGACTATAGTCGGTTGCCGTCAAATCAAAGGGAAAAATGTTAGCTCCCAATTGTTCTAGTTCCAACAACTTTTCTTTATTTCTTGAAATGGCTATGACTTTATGTCCATTAGCTAAGAATTGTTTTACCATCTCAAATCCTATTCCTCTACTTGCTCCGGTTATTACGACTTTCATTCTATCAAACTTAAACTATTTTTTATCAAACCCTTGGTGATTTCATCACCATCTGAATTAATTAGGTGTGTTTTTATCTCAGCATTTAAAGAATCATCACTGCTTATCTCAAGAATCTCTACTGCTGCTAACCAATCTTTAGGGTGATTTACAAGTTCTTGCCATACATTTGCTAACTCTTGCTTATCGGCTTTACCTTCTCTCACCTCTCTAATTTTTTGATATAATTTATGTAGCTCTAAACGCTTTTCACCGTACTTAATCTTATGAGTCAATTCACTAGGCACAAAAGGGTTACCCTTAGAGAATACAGCCATATCAGCAGCACCAGAAAATACAGATACTATTGATTCTCCTACGGCCATATCATAAGTCCCCCATTCAGGTTGAAATAATATTTCATCATTATAACTAACGCGACAATCTTCAAAGCTTAGTATCATATTCAAGCCTTTTCTGTTTTTAGAAAGGTTAATGAGTTTCCCTTTTACATTCACCCCACTTTCAAACTCTAGCGAAAGCTGTTTACCTACCTCTATTTCTAGACTCATCAATTCATCAATACTCATATTCTCTAAAGTCATCGACATATTTTTTAGTCGACCAACAGGAGAACTAAATCCGTGAGCATGGTAACTTTTATCGTGCCCCACTAATTCTTTGTTTTGCCAAGCTAGTGCTGTAGGCGAGGAAGTTGATAAATATACAATTTGTCCATTATCAGAAATAACATTGTTGAAAATTCCTGAAACTTGCAGCCCTGAACTATATTCAACAGTACAAGTGTTATTGGAAGCTATAGCTTTCTCAAGACCTTCTAGCCCTCCCTTGCGAAGTGCCATAGTATTGGCAAATTCTTCTAAAACTTGTGTCAGATGTGTGTAAGAAGGAGTTACATATAATTGAGGTTGTGGCTCGGTAATATCAAAAGCTTGTTGAGCAGCTTCAATAGAATACGGAAGTTTTTTTACTTCTTCTTTCAAACAACTCTCGCTTTCTCCTATTGAAGAAAGTAAACCAGCGCCATATATTTTTGGTTGGTTTAAATCGCCAATTAGTCCATATTCAACAGTCCACCAATGTAAGTTTCTAATTTGCGCCATTTCCGAGGGTTGGCCCATATTAGATTGTATTAGCTCTATGTCTTTTTCGGCTTGAACTATTTCTTTTTTTTCGGTATTCGGATCTTCTTTTATAATGGACAAGTGTCTTATAGCCTCATATAATTCAAAATCTTGGGCTGAAGAAATAGCTTTACTTCCAATTTCACCAAATAACCTCAAGTATTCAGCATAAGTTGGGTCGGCAATAATTGGAGCATGACCAGCAGCTTCGTGCAAAATGTCTGGAGCAGGGGTATATTCGATATGTTCAATTTGTCTTATATCGGCAGCTATAACGAGTACTTTATATGCCTGAAATTCCATAAATGATGAGGGGGGCAAAAAACCATCTACACAAACACAGCCCCAGCCAATCTTACCCAATATGGTATTCATATCTTTTACATTGGGAATGGAGTCAATAGTAATACCCGTCTTCTCCAAGCCTTTGAGATAAGATGCATCAGCAACCTTACTTAGATAGGCTAAATTTTTGCGCATGACGTATCGCCATACCGCATGATCTACTGGTGTATAATTGTCGTAATCTTGACAGACAACAAACTGTCTGAGGTGAGTGGGAAGTTTCGCTACCTGAGGGTTTCCAAAGTCGTTAAAATCTGTTTTCATAATAGGCTAACTAGTAAGCCAAATTTAGTAAAACAAATTAGAAAAGAAAGTAAAATTATAAGTGTTTAGCTAGGGCGTTGTCAAACAACTCTTTATACTCTTGCACATCACCAAAAGAAGCGTCATCAATACGAATATCACCCCTAGTTACATGCCCTAATAACGAGAATGAAACTGATGATTTTTTGAGCGCATCAAGGAATTCGTCTTCATTTATTTCGGCTACAGAAACCACCACTCGAGATGGGGATTCACCAAATAAAAAGGCATCTTCTCTTATTTCCGCACTTGTTGTTATATCAAAACCTAAGCCCCTTGGCATCGCACTTTCTAATAGAGTAATAAACAAACCGCCATCAGCAACATCGTGAGCCGATTCGATATGATTACTTCGAATAAGTGTTTTTATTAAGTCTTGTAAGTCATATTCCTTATCCAAATCAAAAGGTGGAGTTGAACTAGCTTTTATACCTTGATAAGATACTAAATATTCTGAACTGCTAATGTTATTGTGTGACTCTCCTAACAAATATATTAAGTCGCTTTTGCCTTTGAAGTCTAAAGACATGATATGTTTTTTATCTTCAACTATTCCTAACATACCAATGGTTGGTGTAGGGAAAACTGGCACTTCATTACCATTAATAGCAGTTTGGTTGTAGAAACTTACATTTCCTCCAGTAACAGGGGTTTTGAATTTCAAACAAGCTTTGGACATTCCTTTGATAGCACCTACAAACTGCCAATATACTTCTGGATTATATGGGTTGCCAAAGTTCAAACAGTTGGTAATTGCTGAAGGCACTCCACCAGAACAAATGATGTTTCTAGCAGCTTCGGCAACTGCCATAGCGCAGCCTTCTTCGGGATCAGCATTGACCATTCTAGCATTACAATCTACTGTCATAGCCAAAGCCTTATTAGTACCTTTGACGTTAACAACACCAGCATCTTTAGGTGCGTTAGTACCCATATTTATGGTTCCTACCATAGAGTCATACTGCTCATAAACCCATTTTTTAGAGGTTATATTAGGGTGGGTCGTTAAAAACTTAGCTACCTCAGCTAAATCTTTTGGTTGCTCTACTTGTTCAATAGAGAATTTTTTAAACTCTTGGTAGTAAGCAGGTTCTGAATACTCTCTTTCATAAATGGGTGCACCACCACCTAATACTAAATCATCTGCCGGCACATCAGCTACCAATTCTCCGTGCATATAATACTTGAGTTTTCCGCCTTCGGTAACTTCACCGATTTGCTCACAACTTAAATCCCATTTATCATAAATCTCGTGAACGATGTGTTCCTTACCTTTTTCAACGACGATGAGCATACGCTCTTGAGATTCAGAAAGTAAAATCTCCCAATCTTTCATATTTTCTTGTCGTGTAGGCACTTTATCTAAATGAATAATCATACCGTGTTTACCAGCAGCACTCATTTCAGATGTTGAGCAAGTGATACCGGCAGCACCCATATCCTGCATACCCACTATTGCATCGGTTTGCCCCAACTCTAATGTCGCTTCTAATAATAGCTTTTCTTGGAAGGGATCACCTACTTGTACTGCTGGTAGGTCGTTAGCAGAATCTTCAGTGATATCTTTGGAGGCAAAAGCCGCACCATGAATACCGTCTTTTCCTGTTCTAGAACCCACAATATAGACAGGATTGCCAACACCAGATGATGTCGCCGAAATAAGACCGTCGGCTTTCATAATACCTGCTGAAAAAGCATTGACTAAGGGATTGGTATTGTAACATTCGTCAAAAAATACTTCTCCTCCAACAATGGGAATACCAAAAGCATTACCATAATCGCCAATACCTTTAACTACACCCTTGACTAGCCATTTGGTACGTTCTAATTCTATGCTACCAAAACGCAATGAGTTTAATTGTGCAATAGGTCTTGCACCCATAGTAAAGATGTCTCTATTGATACCTCCTACACCAGTAGCTGCGCCTTGATATGGCTCTAAAGCTGAGGGGTGGTTATGACTTTCTATTTTAAATGCACAGGCTAAACCGTCTCCAATATCTACCAAACCCGCATTTTCTTCACCCGCTTTGACTAGCATATGAGGACCATCTTTAGGTAAGGTTTTGAGCCAAGTAATAGAATTTTTGTAAGAGCAATGTTCCGACCACATGACCGAAAAGATACTCATCTCCGTAAAGTTAGGTGTTCTACCTAAAATAGATTTGATTTTATCAAATTCTTCAGGACGTAAACCGAGCTCTTGAGCTTGTTCTAAAGTGGCTAGTGTAGTGGTTGCTTGTGCAGACATATTTTTGTTTTTACAGTATGGACAAAAATAAGTATATCACTCATAAAAACGACTAAAAACAAATGGCTTTTTAAAAAGTTTTCAAGAATATCTGACTAGCTTACAATATGACCATCTTTATCATACCATGTCGTATAGTTATCCTTATATAAACGCTCCACTTCATTTCGCTTTATCTTCATCGATGGCGTAAGGAGGTTGTTTTCTATAGTCCACTCTTTGTCCAGTACAACAATTTTCTTCAAACGTTCGTGAGATTCAAACTTAGGGTTAACAATGTTTAATGTGGTTTCTAAACTACCATAGACATCTTCAACTGGTCTACTCTTACCATATTCAGAAAGTGTGATTAAGGCAATAGGCTGAGGCAATCCTGTTCCGACTACACAGACTTGTTCTATATTTTTGTTGGCAGACAACTTCATCTCAATAGGTGCTGGAGCAACGTATTTAGCTTTTGAAGTTTTGAATAAATCTTTAACTCTACCTGTTATCTTCAAATAGCCTTCAGCGTCTATATGACCTTCATCACCCGTATGCAACCAACCGTCTTTGATAGTATCTTGAGTTTGCTTATCCTCTTTGTAATATCCGTCCATCAAAGCGACGTGCTTAATCAAGATTTCATTATCTTCACTTAACTTCACTTCACAATGCGGCAAAGCTTTACCAACATAGCCAAACTTAATACCATCGTTGAGTGTAACGTGAGAATAACAGCAATTTTCTGTCATCGCATAAGCCTCTTGTATTGGAATACTTAAACGCTCAAACCACTTGAGTGTAGATACTGGCGTAGGTGCTGCTCCTGTAAAAATATTTCTAGCTTCCTGCAGTCCTAAACCAGACTTTATCTTTTTCTTAATTAGTGATGAAACCAAAGGAATAGACAGTAAAACGTTTAACTTTTTCTGTGGCAATTTGCCCAATATTCCTTGTTGGAATTTAGTCCATATTCGAGGCACTCCTAAAAATGCTGTTGGCTTGGTATCGGCTAAATTTTGTGCAAAAGTGTCCAAGCTCTCGGCAAAAGAAACCATACCACCAGAATACAAACTTCCCATTTCTACTAACAAACGCTCAGCTATGTGACATAAGGGTAAGTATGAGAAGAAACGCTCTTCTGTTGCCAATCCTAAAAGCGGCACGGCATTAGAAGTTGCAAAAGAAAAGTTATAAAACTTATGCATAACCCCTTTTGGCATGCCAGTAGTACCTGAAGTATAAATGATGGTAGCCAATTCGTTGGGCTCTCGAACAATATTCTCGGTCATAGGCTCGACATCTTTTATCAAATCGTCCCAAACAGGATAACCCTCTTCACTATAAAAAGGAAAGGCTATACAAGGTAAATCTTCAGGAACACCGGGGCGCATACTTTCAAAATCGTCTAACTTACCCACGAATAACAATTTGGCCTCACTGTGCTCTAAAATTTGTGTGATACTCTCTGCTTTTAGATTGGGATACAAAGGCACCGAAACGTGTCCAGCTATCATAATAGCTAAATCGGAAATAATCCAATGGGCACAATTTTTAGATAGAGTAGCTATTTTACTGTTGGCAGGAAAATCCAAAGATTTTAAATAAGCCGCCATCTTTCTGATTTCTGTAGCAGTTTCCGACCATGTCCAATGGTGCCATTCGCCATTAATGGGTTGGCGCATATATAATTTGTTGGGCGTTTCTTTCTCCCAATGGTAAAACATCTCTAGTGGTGACTTATACTCTTGCATAGGAACTTGTATTTAATGGCTTCAAATATAAACTTTTTACAAAACCAATTTCAAAGCCGCATTTATTTCTGTCCATGTATTGCCTTCAACAAAAGCAGATTGAAAAAAAAGAGAGCAATATAATATTATGAATCCAATAATAAGTAAGATTTTCATAAAATAGGATTGAATTCAAATTTAGTAATCTATTTAATAAATACTCACGCATTACTCAAAATTTTCATAAAAAAAGGGCTCAAGAACTTAATCTTGAACCCACATTAAATTTTAAGCTAGTGTAACTACTGCACTCTGAAGTCAAATTTTTCGCTAGCCAAATCTTGGTTGGCTTTAACGATTTTTTGCTTCATGTTCATCTTAAACTCAACCATTCTTGAGTGTAGAGCATCATCAGAAGTTGACAAAATTTGTCCTGCTAAGATACCAGCATTGTAGGCTGCATCTAGTCCTACAGTTGCAACTGGAATACCAGGAGGCATTTGTAAGATAGATAATATACTATCCCAACCGTCAATGGATATAGATGAACGACAAGGAACACCAATAACTGGCACTGTAGCAAAGGCTGCTACTACCCCTGGCAAATGAGCCGCGCCGCCTGCACCGGCAATAATAACTTTAATGCCACGTGCTTGAGCATTAGTGGCAAACTCCTCCACCTTCTCAGGCACACGGTGTGCTGACAAGGCATTAATCTCAAAAGGAATTTGCATACTGTTTAAAAAATCTGCGGCTTTGCGCATTACGGGCATATCCGATGTACTACCCATTATTATACTTACTACTGCTTTCATTGTATTTTGTTACTAAATTAATCTTGCGAATTTAAAAAAAAGAGAGAATATATTTATAAAAAAGAAATTAAGATTAAGTTTAATCACTTAAGCAAATATGAATTGCCCTATATTAGGGCTAATTATTGTAAATTCGCCAAATATTTGCAATGGTACAACTACACGATAAAACCTTTGAACCTTACCTTTCGGAATTTGAAATTCGAGAAATTGTAAAGGATATGGCTTATAAAATGGGAGTTTTAAAAAATGAAAAGCCCCTATTTATTATCATTTTGAAAGGTTCTTTTATTTTCGCTTCTGACTTAGTGAAAGCCCTCGATTTTGATGTCGAGCTATGTTTTATGCAGCTCAATTCTTATGATGGAACAAAAAGCAGTGGCAAAATCAAAGAAATTATGGGAATTTCTAAGCAAATTAAAGATCGAACATTGGTAGTTGTAGAAGATATAATAGATACTGGAAATACATTAGAATATCTCAACCAACACCTATTGGCTGAACAACCAAAAAAAATATATTACTCTAGTTTATTACTTAAAGCTAGTGTTTATAAAAAAACTATACCTATTGACTTTGTAGGAAAAGAAATAACCAACGAATTTGTAGTAGGATATGGATTAGATTATAAAGAATTAGGTAGGACTTTAACACAAATTTATAAACTCAAAATCTCATAATATGCTTAATATCGTAATATTTGGACCTCCAGGTGCAGGAAAAGGTACACAATCTCAGTTACTTATAGACCAATTTAACTTGATACATCTATCTACCGGGGATATTCTAAGAGGTGAAATTGCTCAAGGCACTGAACTTGGCATAAAAGCCAAAAGTATTATGGATAGAGGCGATCTCGTTCCCGACGAAGTAGTAATTGGCATGATACGATCTATCTTGGAAAAAAATCCGAATGCCAAAGGCTTTATCTTCGATGGCTTTCCCAGAACTACTGTTCAAGCCGAATCTTTAGATCAAATGTTAAACGAACTTAATACTTCAATTTCTACCATGCTATCATTAGACGTAGACGACGATGAGCTGACCAAAAGACTATTAGAACGCGGCAAAAGTAGTGGTCGAGCAGACGATGCTAATGAATCTATCATAAGAAATCGTATTAAAGAATATAACAAAAAAACTGCGCCGTTAAAAAAGTTTTATGCTAAACAAAATAAATTGCAATCCATTACAGGTGTAGGAAGTGTTGACTCAATTTATACTAAAATTTGTGAAGCTATAGACCAAATCAAATGAAAGTTAAAAATTCCAACTTTGTCGATTATGTCAAAATATTTTGCCGTTCAGGCAAAGGTGGAGCGGGCTCTGCCCACTTTTTAAGAGATAGAAATACTGCTAAAGGTGGACCTGATGGTGGTGACGGTGGTCGTGGAGGTCAAATTATCATTAAAGGTAATGACCAAATGTGGACATTACTTCATCTCAAATACCAAAAACATCTTTTTGCTGAACACGGCGGATCTGGAAGTGGCAACAAAAAAATTGGTAAAGACGGACAAAGCAAAACCATACAAGTACCCTTAGGTACTGTGGCAAAAAATGCCGAAACAGGAGAAATCCTATTCGAAATTACAGAACATCAGGAGGAACAAATTTTGCTAGAAGGCGGTAAAGGTGGAAGGGGAAATGTACACTTTAAATCCCCTACCAACCAAACACCTCGTTATGCTCAACCCGGAATGGATAGTCTTGAAGGTTGGTTTATTCTCGAATTAAAAATACTTGCCGATATAGGCTTAGTCGGTTTTCCCAATGCTGGTAAATCCACACTTCTTTCCTTAGTGTCTGCAGCTAAGCCAGAGATTGCCAACTACGCCTTTACAACACTTGTGCCTAATTTGGGTATTGTCTCCTATCGTGATGAGCGTTCTTTTATAATGGCTGATATTCCCGGTATCATAGAAGGTGCTGCAGAAGGCAAAGGCTTAGGATTACGTTTTTTAAGACACATAGAAAGAAACTCAACTTTATTATTTCTTGTCCCTGCTGATAGTGATGACATCCTTAAAGAATACAATATCCTTCTAGGTGAATTAAAGAAGTATAATCCCCAACTTTTAGATAAAAACAGAATATTGGCTATCAGTAAATCCGATATGCTAGACCAAGAACTAAAAGATGAAATAGCTCAGGATTTTCCTAAAGATATGATATGTCTTTTTATCTCGTCTGTTGCTCAGCAAGGACTAATGGAAATGAAAGATGCGATTTGGCAAAAATTGAATGAATAATGGAGTGGCTCATTGAATTAGATAAAAATTGTTTTCATCTGATAAATAATGCAGGGTCATCTACCTGGGATAATCTTATGCTTTTTGCTAGTCATAAATTGTCTTGGATACCTTTATACATTCTTTTAGTTTATTTAATCGTTAAGGAAAAGGGCAAAGAAAGTATTTGGATTTTAGTAAGCGTAGGTTTAGTTATTGCTAGTTGCGATCTTGGCAGTGTACATCTTTTTAAAAATACTTTTCAGCGTTTGCGACCTTGTCATTTTCTAGATGAAGTACGACTAGTCTCTGAAAGATGTGGTGGACAATATGGTTTTATTTCTTCTCACTCTTCTAATGTTTTTGGCTTAGCCTTAGTTGTCAGTAAACTTATTAATAAGAAGTTTTTATTTATAGGCTTATTTATTTGGGCGGCTTTAGTTTCATTCTCCAGAGTATATCTTGGAGTTCACTATCCATTGGATATTTTAGGTGGTATGTTATGGGGAACTATTGTTGCTTTAATTATCATATCTCTTCATAAAAAATTTAGGAAATGAAACAGTTTAATTGGATATGGTTTATTTGGCTTCTTCTAGTCATCGTATGGAATTACATATGGGCAGATGTACCACCTATTGCCGATGTGATTGTTGCTATTTTTCTTTCTATTTTAGCATATCAATTTAATTTTAAACTTAAAAAGTGAAAAAGATCATATTAGTGTTATGTGTTATGTTTTGGGGTATTTCTAAATCTCAAGAAAAACCTAAACTTGTTGTAGGAATAGTAGTAGATCAAATGCGATACGATTACATCTATCGTTTTTGGAATCAATTTGAAGAAAATGGCTTTAAAAAATTAGTTAATGAAGGATATTTTTTAAGAAATACACACTATAATTTTACACCAACCTACACAGGCCCTGGACACGCAAGTATATTTACAGGTACTACCCCTTCTGTACATGGAATAATTGGTAATAATTGGTACAACAAGTCTGATGGCTTATCTGTATATTGTGCTGGTGATGGTAATTCTAATACTATATGTGATTGCGAAAACCACATAGATGTAGAATCTAAAGAAGGTAAAATGTCTCCCCATCGTATGCTTACAACAACTTTTTCAGACGAACTAAAATTATTTAGTTCACAATCAAAAGTATTCGGAATTTCTATAAAAGATAGAGGTGCAATACTTTCAGCTGGACATACTGCAAATGGGGCCTTTTGGATGAGCAAAAGTGGAGAATGGATTTCTAGTTCATATTATTATGAAGAATTACCAAAATGGTTAATAGAATTTCAACAAAATAAACCTGCTACTAGCTACTTCAAAGGCGCTTGGAAAGGAAGAGGTTTTGGTTACCCTATGGATAGCCTATTAGCAAGTAAAGGACCAGCATCTGTAAAAAGTACTCCTCAAGGAAATACCTACCTAAAAGACTTAGCCATTGAGCTAATTAAATCAGAAGAATTAGGAAAGGATGATATTACAGATGTATTGACATTAAGTTTTTCATCGACTGATTACATTGGTCATCAATTTGGACCACATTCTCAAGAATTAGTCGACACATACATTAAATTAGATAAGGATATTGCCGAAATTTTGAATTATATACAATCTAAAATAGGACAAAAAAATACTTTGATATTTCTTACCGCTGACCACGGAGTAGTAAGTGTTCCTAATGAATTAAAATCAAGAAAAATACCTGCTGGTTATTTTGATGGATCAAATTTGACTAATGAACTAAATAATTATCTAATTAAAAGATATGGTAAATTATCTCAACCTAAAGTGTTTGGGGCAAAATTAATTTCTTCCAATAATGAAAACTCATTTGTTCTAAAGTATTCGAATCAACAATTCTATTTAAATCATAAATTGATAGAACAACATAAAATTAGCCTTCATGAAATACAGCAATTAGCTTCTGATTACTTAATTGGCTTGGAAGGCATTCAGAACACATTTACAGCACATCAACTACACCAAAATGAATATCAAGATAAATTTTATTCTCTTATTCAAAAAGGTTATAATCAAAAGCGTTCAGGAGATGTTATAATTGCTTTGAATTCAGGATGGATTGAGTGGAACTCGCCAACAGGAACAACACACGGCTCATGCTTCAGCTACGATACGCATATTCCTTTATTATTTTGGGGTAAAGGCATTCAACATGGTGTTTCTGACGAATACATTTCTATCTGTGATATAGCACCTACAGTCAGTACTTTATTAGGTATTTCTTTTCCTAACGGCTGTACAGGTCAACCCATAAGAAGTATTACCGAATGAAAGTAGTTCATAGCTCAACATATGATATAAAAATTGGCAAATGCAGTCTACAAACAATCCAACATTCAAGTTATTCAGCAATTGCCATTTTGGTAGATGAACATACTAAAACGAATTGCTTAGATATCTTTCTGAAAGAAAGTCAAATCAATCCAAAGCTAATTATTGAAATATGTTCAGGTGAAGAACATAAAAATATTTCAAGTTGTGAGCAAATTTGGCAACAACTGACCAACGCTAAATTTGACAGAAAATCATTACTCATAAATTTAGGTGGTGGTGTTATTGGCGATATGGGTGGCTTTGCTGCATCTTGTTATAAAAGAGGTATTGATTTCATTCAAGTGCCCACCACTCTACTAGCTATGGTCGATGCCTCAGTTGGAGGAAAACTTGGAATAGATTTTGACAATTTGAAAAATCAAATCGGATTATTTAAATATCCAAAAGGAGTATACATTTATCCTCTATTTTTAAAAACATTGAGCGATAGACAAGTTTTATCAGGATATGCTGAAATCGTTAAACATGCTCTTATTGCTGACAAAAACTATTGTCATATGTTAATGGAAACATCAATTGAAAAAATAAATTGGGAAGAAACTATCCATCATTCTATTAACCTAAAAAATGATATCGTTGAATCCGACCCTTTTGAAGAAAACAAACGTAAGATTTTGAATTTTGGGCATACCTTGGGACACGCCATAGAAAGTTTTTACCTTAAGAAAGAAAAGGACATTCTACATGGTGAAGCTATTGCTTTGGGTATGTATTTAGAAACTGAGTTATCGCCACTCAATATCGAAAAGAAAAAAGAAATTCAAGACTATTTGAAGTCTAACTTCAATTTAGTGGATTGTCCATCCTTAAATCAACTCCTACCCTTTCTCAAACACGATAAAAAAAATGAATACGATAACATTAATTTCTCGCTTCTCGACGATATAGGTTCTTGTAGCTACAATAATGATTTAAGTATAGAGAAAATAAAGGCTATTTTTTAATGTTATATTTGACATTCAATTGACACTATGCAATCTGCAAAAGAATATCTTATACAAGAA
>Ga0115013_10001518_pt1 | contig 13364 bp, 19 predicted proteins | sample SouAtlMetagenome_2_FD_88686 | JGI IMG/M metagenome (GOLD analysis project Ga0115013, IMG submission 88686) | Marine eukaryotic phytoplankton communities from Atlantic Ocean - South Atlantic ANT15 Metagenome | ecosystem: Environmental > Aquatic > Marine > Oceanic | place: South Atlantic Ocean...
AGTGCTTCTCCTGCTGCCAAGGCTTACGGGAACATCGCCCGTCGCCTTCAAGGAGAGGACATCCCTCTGATGGACCCTGCGAAGGATGGACGACGGGGAATTCGCGCCAGGGTGCGCCAACTGATGCAAACCAAGATTTTCTGAACGCCATGACCTTGCAAGACTTGATCGACAAAATCCTGCGCCGTCAGCCCGCCAGTGCAACCACTGCACGTGAACGCTTGCAACTGGTTCTGGCTCACGATCGCAGCGACCTGAGCCCTGAAACGCTGGATCAGATGCGACGCGAAATCTTTGAAGTCGTGGCCAAATACGTGGACATTGATCTCGAGGAAGGCGATGTGAGCCTGGAGACCGAAGATCGCGTCACAGCACTCGTGGCCAATCTGCCGATCCGACGTTCAATGGCGACTAGCTCACAAGATTGACGGCACTGCGATTGAGGGGAATCCCAAGAGCAGGACTTCCCTTGATCCATGACGAACTTTCAGCTCACACCAGCCGAAATTGGCGTGCTCAATCTTTTATTGCAGGGCTGCAGCAACCACGCCATCGCTGAAGCACTGGTTCTGAGTGTGCGAACGGTTGAAAGCCATATCAGCAGTTCCCTCAGAAAGACAGGCTGTCGTTCAAGACTGCAGCTCAGCCTCTGGTGGATGCATCAGGTCAGCGCGGATCAGCGGATGTGCGCCGGTAGAGTTCGATCATTGCCGGCTTAGCTCAGTGGTAGAGCAGCGCTTTTGTAAAGCGAAGGTCGTCGGTTCAAATCCGTCAGCCGGCTTCTCGGGACTCAAATCCGACTGTTCAGGGCACTCGATCTGAGTCAGTGCGCCCAGCCAGCAACCAGATTCCTACCAAGCCCAACAACAAAGGCAGCACCCTCAGTTCGAACAAGGGCGTGAACCATCGGATCGCAGGCTCCAGCGTCCAGTGAAAGAGGGCCTGGAGCACCAGCACAAGCGCGATCAGCCAGAGCATGGGGGAGATCTCTCAATCACATCAACCATCACAGCGCCCTGGCGCAGGAGTTGCCAGCAACCTGGTGATGTCCAGGCAATCACGGTGCTCGCCAGCCCAGAGGGATCAGGCCAGGGCAAAGGAGCCAGCAACGGCAGATCTGGAAAAGCAATAGCGGCTTCTTCTGCGCTCTGAGTTGGCGGAGCTCCGGAAGCATTGGCACTGGTTGTGGCCAGTGGACCGCTCTGCGCCAGCAGGGCTCGGGTGAGATCACAATTTGGAATGCGCATGCCCAGAGTTGCTTGACCAGGGTTGAGGCGCTGAGTCAGATGCCCCTCCACAGGAAGCACCAGAGTGAGTGCGCCTGGCCAGAAGCGACGGGCCAGCGGTTCAGCATCAACTCTGGCGTCTTCACTGGTGAGTGCCAGTAACTGATCAGCCTGTGCTGCCATCAGGATCAGTGGTTTGTCCTGCGGACGCTGCTTGAGGGTCCAGATCTGAGCCGCATGGTCAGGAGCAGCGGCAAGAGCTGGCAAGGTATCCGTGGGCAGCAGAGCTGCTCCACCACCCCTGAGATGTTGGGCCAACTTCTTGGCTGACATCAATGGGGACTCATCGTTGGTCATGGGGACGAGCGAGCAACAAGATCCGAGTCAAAGGGGGCGTCTAGCGATGGCAAAACGCTTCACACCGCTGAGATCTGAGCAGGCTCTGGACAACACCAGTCCTGCGGACCTCATCAGGCCAAGCACCTGATCACTCTGGTCGTGATGATGCTCGAGCAGTAGCCATCCGCCTGGAGAGAGCGCCTCAGGAGCCCGTTCCAGAATCGCTCTGCAGCAATCCAAACCATCCTCACCGCCGCACAGCGCCTGCCTGGGTTCATGGTCGCGAACGAGAGGGTCGAGCACCTCCACAACCTCGGAAGGGATATAGGGCGGATTGGCGACAACAAGATCAAACTGTCCCCACCAGCGATCCAGGGGATCCCACCAAGACCCTTGATGCAGCTGCCATGTCCGAGACGTCGTCAAGGCGTTGAGGTTGATCCGCGCCAACTCGAGAGCAGCAGGGCTGAGATCCACAGCATGTCCGTCCCAACCCGGCAGTGCACGAGCGAGGGCAATGGCCAGGGCTCCACTGCCTGTGCCGAGATCTGCCCAGCGACCCGCAGAGTCACAGCCTGCCGCTAGTGGATCCTGCAGACAATCAAGCGCAAAATCAATCAGAAGCTCGGTCTCCTGACGGGGAATCAGCGCGGCTGGGCTGATCTGAAGATCAAGATCGCGCCACGGACAACGTCCGACGAGATGTTGCAACGGAACATGATTTTGAAGATGCACGGCCCAGAGCTTCTCCAGGTCCTGGAGGGTGCTGGCCAGAGAAGCGGTTGACTCAGGCAAGATGCGCAGCCGCTGCAATTCAGCCCAGCTCAGGTTGGCCTCCATCGCCAGAAGCCAGTCGAGATCAACAGCCCGCCCGCCACGCAGCAACTGTCGGCGACGCCAAGCCAGCAACTCCTGTCCTGAGCACGAGGCGGACTCCATGAAATCAACCTAGAGCGAGCGCCAGCGCAGCCCTGGCTGCGCCACCACCAAACCCTCCAGCTCAAGCTTCAGCAGCTCCGCTGCAACACGTTCAGGATTGGATTGAAGTGCTTGCACCATCTCGTCGAAGCTGGAATCGTCATCCACCAGCTTCAGTAAATGGGTTTGCACAGGGTCGGAAGTTTGAGGCTTCTTTGACTGCAACGCAGAGGCATCACCCTGCCCAAAAGAAGACACACAAGGGCCTGCCCCAAGTTGATCCATCAAACCCTGCGTGTTGATCAGCGGCAGCGCCCCCGACTGCAGCAACGCATTGCTGCCTTGAGACGATTCCCGCAGAGCATCGCCTGGAACAACCCAGACGGGGATACCCAAAGAACGCGCCATCGCTGCCGAACGCAGCGCCCCACTGTTTTCTGGACATTCCACCACCACAACAGCCTTGGTCACAGCAACGAGCAAGCGGTTGCGCAGAGCAAAACTGGATCGTGTGACGCGCTCGGAATCACGGAGCTCAGTTATCAGCAAGCCAGCCTGCGCGACCTCGTGCTGCAAAGCGCGATGCTCAGGCGGATAAACACGATGCAGCGGCGTTCCAAGCACCGCGACGGGACTGCCGCCAGCCTGAAGACAGGCTCGATGTGCAGCTGCATCAATGCCCTCAGCCAGACCGCTGACCACAGGCCAATGAGCCTGGGCAAGGGCTCGACCCAATTTGTCCGCCATCCGAAGGCCGTGGTTAGAAGGCCTTCTCGTGCCGACAACCGCAACCGCTTGCTGCAATGAGAGCAAGGACAAAAGACGTCGACGTCCACGCCACTGAATCGACAAAGGTGGGCGCTCCAACCTCTCAAAGCCAGCGGGCCACTCAGGATCACAAGGCAACAAAACATCGACAGGAACCTCGATGCAAGGTCGCAGGCCGATGCTGGCTCGATAACGCTCGAGCGAAGACAGCACCGACGCCGGCCATGCGAACTCCTTGTGCAATTTCGAGAGAGGCCAACTCCAGAGCTCCTGAAAACCTTGAGGGGCCTGAGCGGCGGCAGAACAGAGCTGGCGCATTCGGGCTGACCCAATCCCAGGACACTGCAACCACAACCACCGCCAGGAGCGCTCCGACACGCCATTATTGCTAGTACAAAAATACTATCAAAGCCCTTGTTTTGGCCCGTCAGCGAGAGCGCGAAATGCTTCCGCCACTGCTTCGGGCGGATGACGCAAAACCCTTCGGACCGGATGCACGCTCACCAGGGCAAGCTCCACAGAAGCTTCAGCCACGCAGGCACTATTTTTGATAAATCGGGTCGACCAGGGCCAGCGAACACCCTGGGGAGCACTGGAGACACTGATCAGCTCCACCTCATCCCCAAGCATCAGCGCTTCCCGATAGCGGATCTGAAGCTGAACAACGGGCATTTCCAGGCCGACTGAGGCCATCGCTTCATAGGGATAGCCCGTTGCGGATAGCGCCTCCACCCGAGCCTCCTCAAGCCATCCCACATAGGCCCCATGCCACATCACACCGCCATGGTCTGTGTGCTGTGGCAGCACTCGTTTGACCAGGCGCCAGGGATGCCTAGTAACGCTCTCATTCACCATCCGAACTGGACACTCCAATCGGCCATAGGCTGCTGCATAGGCTGAAACTTCGCCGTGTTCAAGAACCTTTTGATCGCCGATTCAGGCAAAGGCCATGTCGGTGAAATGATCAACATGCTGCGCGACCTGCCGGCCTTTCAGGCAGCCAGGATCAACCTGCTGCATGTGGTCCCGGAACAGACCATGGCAGCAACGCAACAGCACTGGGAAAGTGCCGGCAGCCTTCTGGCTGAATCCGTGGAGAGACTGGGACTCAATCCACAGGACGTGAATTCAATCATTCGCCAGGGGGACGCCAAGCAGACCGTTCTCAGCGTGGCGGATGAACTGAACGTGGACCTGATCGTGATGGGATCACGAGGTCTTGGCCGGCTCCGGTCGATCCTGGCCAACAGCGCGAGCCAGTACGTCTTTCAACTGTCGACGCGGCCGATGTTGCTAGTCCGCGACGATCTGTATATCCGTCATATCAACCGTGTTCTGGTCACCATCGATGGCACGGGAGTCGGCGACGACGCCCTCAAGCTGGCCTGCGAAATGGTGCGCGAGATTCCAGGAGGACAACTGACCGGCGTTCACGTGGCGCGCCAAGACCCCACACCATCACGAGGAGCAGCCAGCAAGAGCGATACCTACCTCGACCGCGCCGTCCAGAGAGCTCGCAAGCTGGGGGTAGAACTCAAGCCCTTGCACGTGACGGACCCGGACATCGGCAAAGGGGTGTGCATGGCAGCCGAGACGGTCAACGCTGATCTGGTCGTGTTGGCCTCTCAAGACCGTCGTCCTCTGGTGGCGAGAGGACTCGTTGACCTCGACAAACTGCTGGGAGGTTCAGTGAGCGATTACATCCGAGTTCATGCCCCTGCCCCAGTGCTTCTCGTGAGAGAACCGGAACAGCGGTGATGAATAGGGAGCCAACAGCCCTGAGGGAAGTCACCCCTCACGGCTGTTGGTCTGAATGAACAGGATGATCAGGAAGACGGTCGGCACCAGAACAAACAGCAGGCTGGCCACGAAGCCGAGATCGTTGGTTTCCATGAATGTGAAAGAACCTGCTGGAACGTATCACCGTCCGGAAAGCTTTGACTCGAACCGATCAGCGCTCTTCACCGGGCGTTGCAGGCGAACCTTGACCAGAGACTTCCAAAGGCTGCATGGTTTCGTCAGTGACTGACGTGTCATCAGCGTCCTCATCAACGGCGGACGCACCAGGCCATTCCAAGGGTCCGGGAGGCAGAGGCGCCGCCAAAGCTGCAGCCACCCGCTTGTCCTGATCAGGCATCGAAGCCTGTGGCTTGGTCACCACCACGACTGACTGCTCAACCAGAGATTGACAAGCGAGGCGCCATCCTTCTGGCCTCCGTCTGAGCTTGGCCTCCTCCACCGCAGTTCTCGGACTCATGGCGGCTGTCGACGTCTCGCCTTCAACTTTCACAAAGCAGGTGCTGCACTGTCCGCAGCCACCACAGTTACCGAGCTGCCCTTTCAGCCCATAGAGCTGAATCCCTTCACGGACGGCCACAGCGCGCAGGTTTTCACCCGGGAAGCACTCCACATCCCGACCCTCACGCACAAAACGGATGACAGGCATTGAACCTCTTGCAGAGAAGGGCGCTGCGACACGCCGAGGCATAGACACTACGAGCCCCAGGTTGCGTTTTGTAACCCCCCGGCCAGAGATGGCTGCGAACACAAGCAATGCCAGGAAAGCGGCGGGAGCGAGAATTTCGATCACCTCGGCAACCGTCAATTCACGTTGCAGCTCACGACAGCCTGACGCGTACATCGAAGTGAACGCCCTACGATCGCCGGGTCTGGCTGCATTGGCAGCTCCGTTCCCCCGAACCTGACCCATGGGATTGCCCTGGTATCGGGTGCACACCGTCGTCATTAACGACCCAGGCCGCCTTCTGGCCGTGCACCTCATGCACACTGCCCTCGTCGCCGGCTGGGCCGGCTCGATGGCTCTTTATGAACTCGCCATCTTCGACCCCTCCGATCCAGTCCTGAACCCGATGTGGCGTCAGGGCATGTTCGTGATGCCCTTCATGGCCCGCCTGGGCGTGACGGACAGCTGGGGTGGCTGGAGCATTACAGGGGCCACTGGTGTGGATCCTGGCTTCTGGAGCTTCGAAGGTGTCGCAGCTGCTCACATCGTGTTCAGCGGCCTGCTCATGCTGGCCGCCATCTGGCACTGGACTTTTTGGGATCTTGAGATCTGGCAGGACCCCCGCACCGGGGAGCCAGCTCTCGATCTCCCCAAAATCTTTGGCATCCACCTGCTCCTCGCCGGCCTCGGTTGCTTCGGATTTGGAGCCTTCCACCTCACCGGTGTTTTCGGTCCTGGGATGTGGATCACTGATCCTTATGGCATCACGGGTCACCTAGAGCCGGTGCAACCGTCATGGGGCCCTGAAGGTTTCAACCCCTTCAACCCTGGCGGAATCGTTGCTCACCACATCGCAGCTGGAATCGTCGGCATCATTGCCGGAATTTTTCACATCACAACGCGTCCGCCGGAGCGCCTTTACAAGGCACTACGGATGGGCAACATCGAAACCGTTTTGGCGAGTGCGATTGCTGCCGTGTTCTTTGCTGCGTTCATCGTTGCAGGAACCATGTGGTACGGAGCTGCTGCAACTCCGATTGAGCTGTTTGGCCCCACTCGTTATCAGTGGGACCAGAGCTACTTCAAGACTGAGATCAACCGTCGCGTTCAAACCGCGATGGATCAAGGTCAATCGGAATCAGAGGCCTACGCTTCGATCCCCGAAAAGCTGGCCTTCTATGACTATGTCGGCAACAGTCCTGCCAAAGGTGGACTGTTCCGCGTCGGTCCCATGGTCAATGGTGATGGCCTGCCGACCGGCTGGCTTGGGCATATCGCTTTCACCGACAAAGAAGGACGCGAACTTCAAGTTCGCCGTCTGCCCAACTTCTTTGAGAACTTCCCAGTGATTCTCGAAGATTCCGATGGCATTGTCCGGGCTGATATTCCCTTCCGTCGCGCTGAAGCCAAGTACTCCTTCGAACAGCAAGGCGTCACAGCATCAGTCTTCGGTGGTGCACTCGACGGTCAAACCTTCACTGACCCCGCTGACGTGAAGCGATTAGCCCGCAAAGCACAGCTGGGAGAAGCGTTTGAATTCGATCGCGAGACCTACAACTCCGACGGCGTCTTCCGCAGCTCACCTCGCGGCTGGTTCACCTTCGGACACGCCACATTCGCGCTGCTGTTCTTCTTCGGCCACATCTGGCACGGAGCTCGTACGTTGTATCGCGATGTGTTCGCCGGAATTGATCCCGACCTCGGCGAACAGGTGGAATTTGGACTCTTCCAAAAACTGGGAGACCGTTCCACCCGCCGATTGCCAGAGGGCTACGTTCCCCCTGCAGGCACACCGCTCAGCTGATCAGTCCTTAGGAGATAACCGATGGAAAGCTTCGCTTACATCCTCATCCTCACTCTCGCGATTGCAACTCTGTTCTTCGCGATCGCATTCCGCGATCCCCCGAAGATCGGCAAGTGATCATCTCCGCCCCGCTTTCAGCGGGGCTTTTTTTATGTCTAAAACGTGAATTCGCGCCACAGATGTCATGGGTGGACGCGAGCCTTACAATTCATACATCTACGTAATTGTTTGGGCGTGCAGTGCCCCTCCTGCCAGAACACCGATAGCCGGGTGCTCGAATCAAGAGCCGCCGACGGAGGTAGAAGCGTGCGTCGGCGCAGGGAGTGCCTCAATTGCGAATTTCGTTTCACAACATACGAACGGGTTGAAACCGTTCCAATCACAGTGATCAAGCGAAATGGCAATCGTGAAACTTTCAGTCGGAGCAAATTGCTTCATGGCTTAAGTCGAGCTTGCGAGAAAACTGGGATTCCTCCAGAACGCCTTGAAACCATGGTTGAAGAGCTGGAACTCAGTCTTCAACAACGCAGCGGCCGTGAAGTCTGCAGCAGCGACATCGGTGAACTTGTGCTCGACAAGTTGAAAAGTCTCAGCGAAGTCGCCTACATCCGCTTTGCATCCGTTTATCGCCAGTTCAGCGGTGTGAGTGATTTTGTCGCCACCCTGGAAGGTATCAATGCAACCAAGGCGGAGCTGACAGCCGCGATCTGAGCTTGGTCGTCGATCTGTAGACTCGGCAATTGCCTGATCCAGGTCGGCGGGCCTGTTTCAGATCCCATCGCTCTGTCCAAAAGGCAGACCGCCAACGTTCCATGACTGTCACTCCCACAGATCCTTCCCAGGAATCTGCAGTGGACACCGCAGAAGCGGTCACATCCGAAACCGAAGCCGTGGCTGAAGGGTCAGCTGATCAAGCCGACTTCGGTACCGATGAAGACCTCGGCATTCCCGAAGACATCCCCACGGCTGATGATCCCAGCAGCCGGGCGACCAGCCGGGACATGGACAGTGCTGGATTCACCCTTGATGAATTCGCGGCATTACTCAGTAAGTACGACTACAACTTCAAGCCCGGAGACATTGTCAACGGCACGGTTTTCGCCCTGGAATCCAAGGGCGCAATGATCGATATCGGAGCCAAAACCGCTGCATTCATGCCTCTTCAGGAGGTGTCGATCAATCGCGTTGAAGGACTCAGCGATGTGCTGCAACCCGGAGAAATCCGGGAGTTCTTCATCATGAGCGAGGAGAACGAAGACGGACAGCTCTCCCTCTCCATTCGCCGGATCGAATACCAGCGAGCCTGGGAACGTGTCCGCCAGCTGCAGAAGGAAGACGCCACCATCTACTCCGAGGTGTTTGCCACCAACAGAGGTGGAGCCCTGGTGAGGGTGGAAGGACTGCGTGGCTTCATCCCCGGATCCCATATCAGCACCCGTAAACCCAAGGAAGAACTTGTTGCCGACTTCCTCCCCCTCAAGTTCCTTGAGGTCGATGAAGAGCGCAATCGTCTGGTGCTGAGTCACAGGCGCGCTTTGGTCGAACGCAAGATGAATCGCCTCGAAGTGGGTGAGGTGGTCGTGGGTACCGTTCGCGGCATCAAGCCTTACGGCGCTTTTATCGACATCGGCGGTGTCAGCGGTCTGCTGCACATCTCTGAAATCAGTCACGAGCACATCGAAACGCCACACTCGGTGCTGAACGTGAATGATCAGATGAAAGTGATGATCATCGATCTCGACGCCGAACGAGGCCGCATCTCACTCTCCACCAAAGCGCTTGAGCCGGAGCCTGGTGACATGCTCACGGATCCGCAGAAGGTCTTTGACAAGGCTGAAGAAATGGCTGCTCGCTACAAGCAGATGTTGCTTGAGCAAGCCGAGGAAGGCGAAGAGCCCCTGGGTTCAATGATGATTTGAGGGAGCCGAGCCAATGGCTCATCTCAAACTCAAGGACCGCGAGCTCGGTTCAGTTCAGGGGGTGCTGTTCGATAAGGACGGCACCCTTTCCCATAGCGAGCCGCGTTTAATCGAACTGGCAGACGCCAGGCTTGATGAAGCAGGGCGCCGTTTTAGATCGAGAGGTGCCTCAGCTAGCGAGCTTCAGGAGCTGAACGATCTGCTAGCGCGAACCTACGGACGCTGTAGTGCCGGGGTGATCCCTGACGGCACGCTGGCCGTCGCGTCGCGACATCACAACCTGCTGAGCACTGCAACGGTGTTCTGTCAGATGAATCTGAGCTGGCCTCAATCACTGGTCCTGGCTCAGGAGGTGTTTGATCATGTGGATCACCACAGACAGGCGCTGCATCCAGGTGGATACCCGATTGGCTTGTTGCCTGATGCAGCAAGGCTTCTCAGAGAGCTGGCCGCTGCTGGAATCACTTGTGCCGTGATCAGTAATGACACCACAGAGGGCATTGAGAACTTTCTGCACCAGCACCAACTGAATGACTGCATCAGTGGGCTCTGGAGTGCCGATCACCACCCAGCCAAACCAGACCCTGGAGCTGTTCAGGGACTGTGCTCACAGCTGGACCTCCGAGTGGAGAACTGCGCCCTGATCGGAGATGCCGACACCGATCTGTTGATGGCACGACAGGCAGGGATCGGACTGACCATCGGCTATGTGGCCGGATGGCATCGCCAGCCAATGCTCACCGCCCATGAACATCTGATCAGTCACTGGAGCGAACTGACCGCAACAACAGACGCAATGTCAAAGGATTAAAGAGTCGACCTCGTAAAGTCGCCGGCAATGACTAATGGCCATGAGTCGATACGTTTTTACCTCTGAATCCGTAACGGAGGGGCATCCCGACAAGATCTGCGATCAGGTCAGTGATGCCGTACTCGACGCCCTTCTGGCGCAGGATCCCACCAGCCGTGTGGCCTGCGAAACAGTTGTGAACACTGGCCTTTGCATGATCACAGGCGAAGTGACATCCAAAGCGCAAGTGGACTTCATCCACCTTGTTCGCAATGTGATCAAGGAGATTGGCTATAGCGGGGCTCGCGCCGGTGGCTTTGATGCGAACAGCTGTGCTGTCTTGGTTGCCCTTGACCAGCAGTCGCCCGACATCGCTCAGGGTGTGAATGAAGCCGACGACCACGCTGGCGATCCGCTGGATTTGGTTGGCGCCGGCGATCAGGGGATCATGTTCGGCTATGCATGCAACGAGACACCCGAGCTGATGCCCCTGCCCATCAGCCTGGCCCACCGGCTGGCAAGAAGGCTGGCGGAAGTACGTCACAACGGCACCCTCGATTACCTCTTGCCTGACGGCAAAACGCAGGTGAGTGTGGTTTATGAGAATGACAAGCCGGTTGCGATCGACACGATCCTGATCTCAACCCAGCACACGGCTGAGGTGGGAGGCATGAGTGATGAACAGGGCATCCGTGAGCGGATCACGGAGGACCTCTGGACCCACGTCGTGGAGCCGGCAACAGCCGATCTAGCCCTAAAACCCAGTCGCGAAGCGACAAAATATCTCGTCAACCCGACCGGAAAGTTTGTTGTCGGCGGTCCGCAGGGTGATGCCGGGCTTACCGGTCGCAAGATCATCGTGGATACGTACGGGGGGTATGCCCGTCATGGCGGCGGCGCCTTCTCAGGCAAGGACCCCACCAAAGTGGACCGCTCAGCAGCCTATGCAGCTCGTTACGTGGCGAAATGCCTTGTAGCAGCTGGTCTGGCCGAAAGGGCCGAGGTCCAGCTGAGCTATGCCATCGGCGTTGCCAAGCCGGTGTCGATTTTGGTGGAATCCTTCGGAACAAGCCAGTTGGCCAACGATGCGCTGACAGGCCTGGTTCAGGAGCACTTTGACCTGCGCCCCGGAGCCATCATCGAAAGTTTCGGACTGCGCAACCTGCCTCAGCAACGTGGTGGACGCTTCTACCAGGACACGGCGGCCTACGGACACTTCGGCCGCAATGACCTGAAGGCTCCCTGGGAGAACGTTGACGCCAAGGCGGCAGAACTACGCAACGCCTGATCGGTTGATGCACGATTCACTGGCGCTCGGAATTGATCTGGGCACCAGTGGAGTGCGGGTTGCGGTTCTCAATCAACAGCGCGATCTGCTCCACACGGATTCCAGCGGCTACGAGCGAGGCCTGGCTGATCCAGATGACTGGCTGAAAAGCTGCATCCAGCTGATCAAGGCCATCCCACACGAGCTGCGCAGCCAGCTCAGGGCTGTGGCTGTCGATGGAACCTCAGGGACATTGGTGGCCTGCGATCCACATGGCACCCCCCTAGGACAGGCTTTGCCTTACAACGTTGCCTGTCCGGAACAGCTGGATCAGGTGCGTGGGCTGGTGCAAGCAGGCCAGCCGGCGGCAAGCGCCAGTGGCAGCTTGGCCCGCGCACTGAGGCTGCTGGAACAGCACTCGCAGCCGCTGATTCTTCGTCACCAGGCTGATTGGATCAGCGGCTGGCTGCTTGAAGACTGGAGGTTTGGAGAAGAAGGCAACAACCTTCGCCTGGGCTGGTCGCTCAGCGATCAACGATGGCCTGGTGCCTTTGAGCGGCAAGCCTGGCGTGAGGCACTGCCGCAGATCCGACCCAGCGGCTCAAAGCTCGGGATCATGAACGCTGCCCGAGCCAGACAGCTGGGGCTATCCGAGCACATGCTCGTGATTGCAGGCACAACCGATGCCAATGCGGCAGTCCTCACCGCCGATGCCGCCGACGATGAAGGCATCACCGTGCTTGGGAGCACGCTTGTGCTCAAACGCTTCACCAGCATCCCTTTACGAGCTGGTGCAGGGACATCCACCCACCGAGTGGGCGGTCGCTGGCTGGCCGGGGGAGCCTCCAACAGCGGCGGTGCAGTGCTGCGGGATTGCTTTCCAGGGATCGACCTCGACGAACTGAGCCGACAGATCGACCCTGATCAAGACAGTGGACTGAAGCTGCTGCCCCTGATCGGTCAAGGAGAGCGCTTTCCCGTGGATGATCCCGATCTTGCGCCAATCCTCACTCCTCGACCGGTGAGTGATGCGCTCTATCTGCATGGTCTTTTGGAAGGTCTGAGCCGGATTGAATGCCAGGGCTGGACCAAGCTCACTGAACTCGGCGCACCCGCTCCACAACGACTCGTGACCCTGGGGGGGGGCGCCAGAAACCCCCAGTGGCGGCGCCTGAGGCAACGGTTGATCGGTGTTCCGATCCGCAGTTGTGACAGCCCTCCTGCTGCGGGGGTGGCGCGACTCGCACTCAGCGCTCTGCAACAGCAGCATGACCAAATCAGCCATTCCGGGAGAGAATCGACTGAGCTTCCATGAGCCTTTGGCAAACAAACTCCGTGACGCGCTCGCCATCGGGTTGTTCGTCGTGTTGGCCGGATACGTGGGGTACAGCGGTTTTCGACTGGCCCTGCTGCTCTGGCAGCGCTTTAGCTGATTTCATTCATCAATCCCTGAATCTTTCCCATGGCCGCCGAACCGCTCACTCCAGCCATCAGCGAACGCATCTGTCGTCATATGAATGACGACCACAGTGATGCTGTGCTCCGCTACGCCCACCACTACGGAGGCCTGACATCCGCAACGGCAGCCTCGATGACAGGAGTGACCGCAGAAGCCATGACCCTTGAGGTGAATGGCGAGACCCTCAGCATTCCCTTCGACCACATGCTCACCGACAGCGAGGACGCACACCGCACTCTCGTGGCCATGTTGAGAGCCATGCCTGCCGGTGCTGACCAAGGGGAATCCTGAGGTCAATCGCAGATCGTTGCCTTGCTGACCAGCATCAAGAGCTGTCTGAAGCAGCTACTGATCGAACCCAGTTGCGCGATCTGCAAGCGACAGACCAGCTCAGAAGCTGATCAATCAGG
>Ga0115013_10001520_pt1 | contig 13355 bp, 10 predicted proteins | sample SouAtlMetagenome_2_FD_88686 | JGI IMG/M metagenome (GOLD analysis project Ga0115013, IMG submission 88686) | Marine eukaryotic phytoplankton communities from Atlantic Ocean - South Atlantic ANT15 Metagenome | ecosystem: Environmental > Aquatic > Marine > Oceanic | place: South Atlantic Ocean...
GCTGTGCCCACCCTTTGGGTGGTGACAACAGTGCTAGTGCTATGTCCCCCAAGGCCACCCCGCCCCCCTGCCCCCCCCCAGGCAGGTTAACAGTCGCAAGCTCCTGGCAAGATTGTCAGCCAACAGGAGCCAGAGACAAAGGCATGGGGGCCAGCAAAGTCGGTGCCAACCCTTGCAGCCACAGTACACCTCCTAAACTACGCTCATACGTTCCCCAATGCCACAACCATATACAGAGCAAGTGATATGATATTGCGAGTTGATAGTGACGCAGCTTATTTAGTTGCACCAGAGGCACGGAGTAGGGCTGGTGGATACCATTACCTCAGCGACAAAGCCGGGGCAGCCCCCAGTGGCCCTGTACTAGTGCTAGCTAAAGTCATTAAGAATGTAATGGCATCAGCAGCAGAAGCAGAACTTGGAGCACTCTCCATGAATGCACAAGAAGCTGTGGGATTGCGCAACTGCTTAGGAGCTATGGGCCATCCACAGCCACCGACATCGATCAAGGCCGACAATGGCACTGCCCAAGGCACCACCAGTAACACCATGGGACAGAAGAGATCTAAAGCAATTGATATGCGATTCCACTGGCTCCGCGACAGAGTCAAGCAGAACCAGTTCCACATATATTGGGAGTCTGGGGAGACCAACTTTGCTGATTACTACACCAAGCACCACCCCATTACCTACCATAGGGCCCACAGGCCTACCCACACTCATGTTGGGGGAGTTTCGCCTAGTAGTCTGCAAGGGTGTGTTGATCTGATGACAGGAAAGAACACAGACAACCCCAACCCTAATCGGGGTCTAGGCTCAACAAGAGGCACAAGGTGCCCCCTGGGCAAGGGATGACCATAATGTAGTTTAACACCTACTCAATACTACTATTGCACGCTTAGTTTATCTGTCTCTTAACACCCTCTGCCCCAGTGGGTGGCCAACCCTGTGGGCCACACCCCCCCCAAGCGGCAAGGCCCCAAGCGAGGCAACACCCACCAGGCCCAGTCGACGCACCCCAGGGCCCAATGGCAACGAGAGTTTGAACCCAGGGATGGAGGGGAGGCGAAGAATTGCCGAGTGGCAGACTCTGTAAAATCGTTCTGTGTTTTGCGTAGAAAACTGTGACTTCTTTTTCGATGAAAATTCATTTATTTTCAGTTTTGATTCGTTCGATTCAAAAACGAGCAATTGTTAGACTCCAAGTGTGGAACGGAAATCTCAATCAATTTTTTTTAAGAAAAGAACACAAGAGATTTGCTACAGTGTCATCAAGTTTTTCTTTCTTCGAGCTCCTCACGACTTTACAGACAATATCTTTTCCGGAATCATTTGAATGATGGAATAAAGCCATAAGCAAAGGAGCAGAATGATGAATAAAAAGACGCAAGAGAAAATAGAATTTGTAAATGAGTACGATGGTAGCGACGATATATTTGAGCCTACACCATTGCCGCGTCTAGTGTCGTCTTTTCCCTTACCTTTATCAAGTGCTATAAGAGTGAGCAATCAACAACAAACACTTGACTATTTCGATAAGGAAATCAATCCTACACCGATCGATCCACATCGTAGCCATCCAACCAATGAAGAACAGTACCAAGAAAAGAACAGATACAAAATAAAACAACAGAATGGCACGAGAGAAGAGGATCCTATATCCGTAGACGAATTTATGGCGAAAGAATTAAATCGACTGTCTTTCGAAGAACGTGAATCAATAAATGAAGAAATACATGGAATTGATGTGAGGAATGCTGGCGTGAAGGAAACTACAGAACTACTACACAAGTCTTTTCACCAACTCGATGTAGAACTCCAAAAATTGAGGCCGGGATGCGTTGCATTTGATAGGTGTCAGCGGTTATATGGTTCTGAGACATATCTAAATACTGAGGAATTGCGAATTATGTTTTTAAGATGTGATTTATTCGATTGTAAGAAGGCCGCCAGCAGATTGTGCGATTATGCGGATTTAATGCTTGAAATTTTTGGTGACTTTGCGTTACTCAGGCGCCCATGGCTCACAGATTTGACCGAACTTGAGATGAGAATACTGGAAGCAGGGGGCTATCAAGTTTTACCAGGCAGAGATCGTGCTGGTCGCCGAATCCTTGGAAATTTAGCGTTCGATGCACCCGAAGAATTTGGTGTCCTATCAAGATTACGAGTAAGTGTCTACATCGTCATTTCCTTTTTGGAAGATGTCGAAACGCAAAGGAAGGGTGCTGTTGGAATATCATGGTGGCACAACGTAAACGTGGATGACTTCATTATTCGAAAAAAGGTTCACGAAAGAATAAATTGTGTACCTTTGCGGTTAGGAGCATATCATTGTTGTATTCCTTCGGATAATAAATCCAATCGATTTTTCAGAAGGGGGAAAGAAAGCGGGAATAGTGCCGGTGTTTCCTCGGGTATGGCCCAAGTCATAAAGGCGATGGCTATTCTATCGATCGGCCCCGACCTGCGACCACACCTTCGGTTTCATACAGGTGAGTTTGGTCCTCTACTTTCGAGCGCTTGCCAAATCTTTTTTCCCCAATGTCTTAGTCCGTTGTGACATGAATTCTTGTTGACTAAGCAAGCTTTACAATGTTTCCTTTTCTACTTTCGTGATTATCCGTTTCGAATTGTTCAAAGGTTCTGTGGTGGAATGTATTTACGCATTACAATCATTTGGAATACATTCGGATCAAATTCCTGTGAATAGCGGTTCGGGAAAGCTGAAGACAAAACAGCACTCGAAGTGGTTGGAACTGCATCGACTAAAAGAAGAAAATTTGAAACTTCATGGACACAAATTTGATCGAATAATAGAATGTCCCAATCAAGCAGATGTATTGTTCGGGAGAGGAAGACCGATTATGAGACATCCGGGAAACGCTGCTTTCAGGAGTGTTGTTCAGCTCAAACTAGAGGAATACGCTAGTGCAAATTCTAAAAAAGAAACTATGGACATAACGTGGGATGTAGTCAGAACCTTGAAAGGTAAATTTGGTGCGAGGTTCCTGAAAGAGGAGAACATCGAAAATAATGGATTAGGTTGGGTTGAGGTATCGAACGAAACAGCTAGACAAAAGGTCCGAATAGCCTTTCGCGATTTACGGACAAGAATAATGAAAACGAAAGCGGCAGAAATTGAAGGAAAGCCAAACGACGAAAGTTTAGAATCGAATGCGATTACAGTTGGCAGTGTGAAAACTAAACGAAAAGTTGAAACAGCGTCACCTGCAACAATACCTTCTGCAGCAATATCCTCACCCATAGCTAGTTTGTCGAAACCATTGTTGCAAATGGTTTCTTTTCAACAAGTTCAAGAAGCTGACAGTAGTACGTTTGTGTTTTTAGGGATGGACGGGACTGATATGAAAAGGCAGCGCCGTTGCTTTTGATCCAAAAAAAGTGTAACAAAAGGAATGACAATTAGGCACGGCACCTATATTTTATATTTATTTTTGACAACAAGAGGGTATGATCAACAAAAATTTGGAATACAAACAATGAAGCTACTTCTTGTGACCGCACTGTTAGAACAAAAAAGGAATTATTATGAGTTCTCAACGTAATAATTTTGATGTTTGTGTAGCTACGTCTTATATTATATTGTTTTTCTTGAATGAAGAATTGTTGCGGAAGTCCTCTTTCTTTTCGGATTTCGCATAGGCACTAACACTCATGGTGGAATGGTCCTCTTCATCGTCTTGTTCGTCGAGAAGAGATTTTTTCTTGAACAAGTCATCCGTAACAATACTACCGTCCAAGCCAAATTCATCCCTTCGTTGAGTCTGTCGACGACCAAATCGTTGGCCGTGCTGCCGCATACTTCGCCTTCTTGGCTCTTTTTTCCGCGCTGTTGTCAAGTTGGCTCTTACATCTCTTCCCGAAACAAAGCCAAACACACTATCGTCATCAACTTGTTCAATATAACCACATGATTCATCCATTAATCGAATTGATTCATCTTGGACTACAAACCTGTAAATCCAATGATATTCTATTGATGAATTTTGAGGGAGATGTGCACAAGAGTGAGTAAGAAAACGAAGACAAGTAGAATGAACTCTTCGCAAGAAACAATTTTATTTTTATGAGCAATATCAGAACTTCTACCACGTACCAAAATGAAGAAAGCGTCCTTTCAACTTTCTCTTTTGGTGCCAAGTCCGCATATATTCTTCGTTATCAACATTCATTCGTATGCCCAACCGATCCATGAGTGGTTCAGTTGCTCCCCCCATCAGAACTATTGTTATAACAGCAATCACCATGGTTGCAGCTATGAACTCGTTCCGGTGACCGTAAACATCGGGAAATTCTCTTGCACATGCATAAGCAACAGCGCCTCTTAAACCTGCAAACCATAGCTGAAAAAAAACAAGAAATAGAGTACGAGAAATCAGTGAGGAATATCCCTTTTTATCTTCCATCCTTTTGCTGTGTTGCTTACCAGATGCATAAACTTAACAGGGATGACTTTATCTCTTTTTCGCTGAGGGGTTTCTCGTTGACTAACCACGGTGGGCATGATGTTGTAGTATGAATTTGGTAGCACACTTGTGTCGGCGGAAGATATATTGGAAGACGAGGTAGATTCACCCGTGATCGATGCCTCGTTTTCTCTTTCAAGTGAAGATAATATATTTTGAGTCGTTGTGATACCAAGAGTTGTCTTTCCAATTGCATCTTTCCCTTCAGATTCTGTAGGCACAAGACTTTTTTCTATGCCATGTGTTCCGGGTAATGTTTCCGCGTTTATGGGGATATTTTCTTCTTGAATTATACGCTGGCGGTTGCTAGCTATGTTGTCTTCCGATAGTTCTATTTCAGTACAAGTATTACACTTGCCCTTTGCCATCATTTCCACAGCTAATGTCTTCGCATTAATCACCGGTCTTGTTAGACTCAAATTATAGAGATAACTCAATGGGTATACACTTAACGCCCTTCCCATCAAGGCCGCAACAAAGGCCCAAGATACAAATGCCCAAGAAAAATGTCCTCTGTGCATTCCGCAAACGCTCAATCCTAATTCCAAAAAAATGCATATTTCTGCCAAGAAAGCCAATAATTTGAAAAGGATACGGGCATACTCTCTTGTTTCTTCAGAGACATTAGGTTCCATGTACCTCCGAGCAAAAATCCCAGTGAAGAAAATTGTAATCATTCCACTCAATTCTAAAAGTTCTGCAAGCATAAATGGCATGTACACAGGCAAAACGTATAAGCTCAATTCTAACAACATGTGATCGGCCATTTTCCCGTGCTTGAACGCCAGACCCATTAAACTGGCGAAAATCAATCCTAGTATTGGAGATACTGCGCACTGTACAAGTAAATCGAGCAGATATTTTCCAATATTTCTATAGATATCTGCACTATCGTCGCCTCCATTTGCGCTATTTGTTGCATTTTGTCTCAGAAAATCGGCTAACGTTTTGAAGAGTACCAAGGCGACAGCATCATTCAAAGCTGATTCTCCAAACACCAAGCTAAAGAGATGTGGATCAACTCGTTTTCGTTGTAAAACCCCTACAACACTCACAGTGTCGGTTGCGGCGATGAGTGCTCCGAATGTTAGAAGCTCTAATGGCGTTGGATCGAAGGCATCCCCCAACCAACCTTTTCCGCTCAAGAACCATAGAAAACCACCGACTCCAAAGGCTGATAAGGCAGTTCCACCGATGGAAAATAGTGCTATCGCACTCAAATGCCTGTAAAATAATTCTCGTTGGAGCTGATAGCCCGAATTGAATAATATAGGTGGTAATAATGCCAGGAAAAATATTTTACTTGGAAACAACAAGAAGAAATTCGGTAGTGCACTCAGGTAGTTTCTAGCATATTCTGATTCGTCGAATTCCTCGTCCGCGCCGTAGTATTGATCGTCGTAGTCGTTATTCACTTGATCGTCAGCTCCATCGTGCTCGGATTGATAATGGTTTTGGTAATCTTCGTAGTCGGATTCGTTTAGCAATCTAACAATAAGCGAACAAAACATACCCACCAGCAGTACCATCGCCGGTTCGCTAATATACGTTCTAAGACGTGGTGAGTCTTCCAGAATTCTTGACAAAAACAAAACGATGACAAATATCGTCGAAAAGGACAGAAAGAATATCTGTGTTGTCCGTTCATCTGAATAAGAATGGTCAAGTCCTCCATTCGCGGTGTTCGACGAAGAGGTGCTCATTGTTATTTATTGTCGACCAAGTAATCTGATGGCGGAAAATCTTATTTGAGGAGTTGCTTGGTATCGTGAATATCTGAGAATAAAAGACACTTTCTATTCCTTACGATTCCATTAGTCCGCTTCGAGTTTGCGACTTGCCTATCATGGTTACCTCAAGACAATGTGTGAATTCCATGAGATTACAGAACTAAAAATTACACAGCTGCGCAAGCCCTCGTAGTGATATTCGACACACGTGACCTATGTTGGAAATCAATATATCGCCAGGCGCTGACGGCTTCCGTTGTAAATCTTTATTATGGCCCTTCATCCGTCAATTTTCCAATGTCATGTTCTTTATGCGCGTGCAGGGACAGTATCACTTTTTTTCTCCAGCCGCACGGAAATAATCGAATGCGTTGTTAATAAAAATACACCCAGAAATGGAATCGCTCATGAAAACTGTTGTCGAATCATCAAAATCTATCCTCTAACAAATTGTTTAGTAATTGTGTTAGAATTAATCACAGAAGTTAATCTACTTTCCAATAACAAATGTTGCATGACTGGGGATGCCATGTGAATTATTATTCACGTACACAATTGCCTTTTTTGTTAGAGTAAGCTTTTGCCAACTTGTGGTTTTGGCTTGGAAAATCATTTCATAAAAGAAGTTATTGATATCCGCTTATTTTGCCGAGGTGGCGCTCGAGATGACTTTTCACGCTCAGAAGCACTTTTAGGTTTCTTCCTGTTTGATTTCCCAATAACAATTTTCTTTACCTTTCCTGCCGTCTTCGCCATGCCTTTCATGTTGATCGATTTGATCTTCTTTCGGCCTCCTCCGATAGGTTTTTGGTCATAATGCATGTCGCGATTTCGTTGAACATATCCCGAACCAACTTTCTTCTCCTGCTTTGCAAGTTTCAATTTTAATTCATTATTTTCTTCAACATCATCAACTTTCGCAATCGCGTTCCATTCGAAGTAGCATTGATGAGCTTTAGCTATATATTCAGCTGATAGACCCTCCGCATCGGCAGCTTCGAATCGCATTGAAGCTCGCTCCAGACAAAATGCCTCCATGTGTTTGAGTTCTTGTTCTTGGGCGACCGCTATGGCATCGTCGTAGAACTTCTTTATCCGAAGAGTAGGCATAGCCTTTTTGCCGGTTTCAGTTACAGTATATTCAGCATCGATCAATGAGACTAAAACGCTACAATTGACGGCACCTTCATTATACCAATCTTATTTGTATTTGCAAAATTAAAAATGCGATGAATGTGTTTAAGCACGAAGTAAGCTATTGAGAATCACGAAAATCAATTCAAACAAAAAAAGTCTTACCTAGTAATCGATCCCTCTGTTCAAGAATGTATTCTTTCATTTGCTTTTTGTCTGCCTTCTTTTGGATATAAGGCAGAGAAAATATGTCTGTAATGCATTGGAAGAAGATTACCCAGGGCTTCCAAATTGAAATAACTTCCTCTTCGACAATGTTTTCTAGACAGGATTTGGCGAGCTCATGGTTGTGAAAAAATATAGCATTGAAAAGTATCAAAAAGTAAAGCAACTGGATAGCATCGTTTTCTCCGTCTTCTTCTAGTTGGCGAATTCTCAAGTTTTGGTCCTCAATAGTAGTTCCATAGAATATAAATGGATCCGATGTTTCACCAAGTAAATTTTCTACAAATCGTTGAGGAAGCTGAATTTTCCACCGATCTTCCATCTTGTAGTCCTGGTACAAAACATCGAAAAGCTGAAGATTATCATCTAATTTTGCCAAGTTGTGTCCACTGGTTAAGTGGTATTGAATATAAATAAAAGTTGTAAACTGAATATGAAAGTAGTCTCCAGACTCGAGCTGTGCGTTATAAATGCTGAGTATTTGTCCCAACGAACGTCGATAAGGACGTCTCCAGTGACTAATGTTTGAGTGAAAAATAGCAAGAGAATGTCCACCTAAAAAAGAACGAAAGAAATGTGAGTTACAACAACATGACCTAAATTAAAGGTCTCTCGCTTTTGCAAACAAATAATGGTGCGTACCGCAAAAGCTTTTTACACTAGCCATCTTTTCGCAGATTTGTCCCATGCGATATCCAACTCTTAGGAGGTCGTAGTCGTTTGTTGCAAATGCTCGTTCCATTAGCATCGATCCATAGTGTGCGAAGGAGATCGAGTATTGCGGAGTAAAGCCTGAAAACAAACATCTGTTCATCATACGAATCGTTGCTAATTCTTCGAAACCGGATTTTTTTTCCAATCGACTTATCTCAATCAAGTTGGATAACAAAATCAATACATCGAATGTTTTCTTATCGGTACAATATGGAGGCTTGAGAAGTATTTGATTGTCTTTCCATCTTGTTTGTTCAATCAATTTCTCGGATTGAAAAGAAATCATTTCCGGCAATTCAAGCGTATTGGGAGTTCTCTCACCTAGTAGCTCAAGAGCACTGAGCACTTTCTGTAGGGCATCTTGGTATTTTTTCTGCCATATCAGAATTTCTATTTCAGCCTGGTGCAGAAGTACTTGGTCTTTCAAATTCTTACTGTTGTTGAATATTTTATGGAGAATTTTGTCCGTCTCACTGGTACCTCGATCGTAGATTGAATTTAGCCTCGCTAGCAAAATGTATGCACGAATACGAATACCATGGCTTTCGGCAGTGAAAGATTCCTCACCCGATTCTAATATCTTAATCCCATCCAAGAGGTATTTGATAGCCGCGCAAATTGCCGATTTCGAAACACATAACTCAGCAGTTTCGACAAATAATAAGGCAACTTTGTTAATATCTTGAGTGATAATCTCCTGCGCAATAGCCAATTGATCCGCCGCAATAAATTTAAACGCAGCATACTCTATATTTGACTGAGAATTCTCCCCATTTTTTTCGTAAGTTGGCTGATCACTAAATTTAGGAACAAATGCCAATGCAGAAGCCTTGGTTCCTAATCTCAAATGTATTTCCATTTGATTCTTCTTTTTCTTCTTGGTAAATAATGAATACGCCTCATCGCGGATTATTGTGTGTGCGAATGCCCAGTGAGGATAATTATCATCACTGTTTCGACGATACAACACATTTTTCACGAATCCCAAGTCGGAGGCAAGTTCCAAAGTGTTTTCCAGTTGTGAAGATGATTCGAAAGGAAATTCCAATTCACCTTTCTTTTTCTTCCCTCTACCGGTATCTGCATATGCTGCCTTCAATAGAGTATATAAATCCCGAGCGGAGAATTCGATGAAGGTTTGACGCAAGGCTGATATGCTTATCAACAGAAAACGTACAGCTTTCGGCAATCGATCAATCCGAGTTGCCGCAACTCCGATAACACTGCCATTCCACCGGTTCATTTCGGATCGAATTTTGTTAATACTCCATTTGCAAGATGGCGAAAACGTAATTATGCGTTCCTCTTTCAAGTACTCACAAACTTGAAGGATATAAAATATGTTACCGTCCGTCCACTCGTAAATAAGCTCTACCAATTCTTCAAGGTTTTCAACTAAGTCACTCGTTTCGTATTCTTCCTTGATTCCGTTTTCGTTCGATTTAAGTACATGATAACGTAAAACTTCTTCTACTTTCTTTCGACTGAATTGAGTTAGATTGATTTTCGTCAAATTAGAATGAATGCTAGTTTGAGGATTACCTTCATGATCTCTCTCACTTTCATCCGTGAGTAACTCCTGACTTTCTCGTAGACTTGTCATCTGTCGCTGACAAAAGGAGCGCTCCAATGACTCAAGCATGTGATCTTGATCATTCTGATCACTTTCATGTAATCCAATGAGCAAGAAGTTCTTTATACTAGCAGTATTGGCAGTGATGATATCTGTGGTTTCTTCAGCTGATGCAAAGTCTGGATGTTTATCCACACTATCAATTCCAGTCTCTGCTTCATGCTGAATCTTCCAGTGGCAACCTGTCAATAAAAAATTTAGTAGTCGATATGTATCCTCATCAGCTTCGTGAAGATTATTGAGAACCATAATCACAGGATGGTGAGCCTCGGAGATGGCGCGTAGCAAGTCACGTATGGCAAGACACGACCGATGAAATTGATATACCGTGTTCCAATCAAACAATTGTGTCGTCTTTCTTGCATTGAAAGAATCTGGAAGATCCAACAATACACCGAGTTCGGGAACAAGTCCTGTTGATGCTAAATACGAGGCTTCGGTGATACCCAAGGCCTCACCGATCCGTCTCTTCCAAATAACTTTGCCACCGTAGAAATGACTGACGTTGCTAGCATTAGAGTTATCTCTACCATCGCGACTCATACCACTCCTCGTCAGTGAACGAATTAAATTATTCAAAGCTTCAGTAATTGCATGCATCGGAGGTCGACTGGTAACCAAAGACTTCGATTCCATTACGTCGTTGTCGTTGTCATCGCTACGAATCCGAAGAGGGACTTCACACGCGCCTTTGCAAATTATGGGAAAATAATTGCTGTGGTCGTCGTCGCTGTCGTCATCTGCCTCCCTATAGTCGTTGTCAATCTCGTCATTCTGAATCTTCTGTAATATTGTATTTGTTTCTGATTCGATCCAGTGTGATTTTCCGACACCAGATTCTCCACTTATGAAAACGATCTCCGCTGGATTTTCCATGCATGGATTGGAAATTCGTTTGACAGCACGCTCCAGTGAAAGCCTGTGACGACTTTCCTCTTTTAGTTCACTTTTCCTTGTCCTTTTCTTCTTTTTAATCTCAGACGATTTCCTTTTCGACTTCTTGGATACTGATTTTCGTTCTTTTTTCTTTTTTGTCTTCTTCGGATTAGGTGGTTCTTTCTTTTCGGGGGCGTCATCACTCCCGTCGATCTTTGTATCATCAGCTTCATCTTGCATTGTTGGAATGTCTTTCTATTCCTGTAGTAGTTGCTATATCGATTTTCCGAACAAGTATGTGATGCGGCCACCCTTCTCGAGATGTCAAAAGTTGAACAGATGGAACTCTTTTTCTTGTTCTTTTTTTCTTTGAGCTGAGTCTTAATTTCTGGACATCAAGAATTACCCCATTTTATGATATGATTTCCCCCTAATCATAATTTTATTCGAACTTATCGAATCGTGAACACTAAAATTTTATGTGCTCTGGAATCTCCGTGAGAAGCTTCATCCAACGGCTTTCTTAAATGTAAAATAAACGTTTCTGTATAAATTACATTGTCACGTGCCGCTCCTTGGAACGTTACCACGCTCCGTGAAAGAAATAATCTTGTTGTTGTCGACGTCGAAAGCATCAATGAGATGAATCCATCATAAACACTAACTACTTTGAGTTGCGTTTACACAAACTAGTTAATCATGAAATTGACCATCGCTGCCAGTATCCTTGCTTCTTCTATTTCAGCAGAAGCTAAGTCTCTCCCCGATCCTTCTGGGAAGTTGATTCGCAATGCTGTCGATGATTCGCAAAATTCGAACCGTCATAGCCTCTCCGTATCGACGCCAAGCGACGATATTTCTGCCTTTTTCAAGGAACGCCGGTCTACGAGAAAACAGAACAACAATGTGATCCGTAATATCCAAAGGAAGCTCCGCAATCAAGCTGGAAAAAATGGTGACTCATCAGATGCTGAATTGGATTTAGGATTCCTTTCCCGCCAACTGCAAGAAAACATTACTGATACTGAAGAAGAACAGAGCACGATGGATCAGTTGATCGAACTTTGTTCGAATACCAACGTAGACGGAATCTCTTGCACATGCACCAATGTTGACGCTGATGCGTATACAGCTAACGTGGTCTGTGCTTACGACGAGTCTTGCCTTGAACCCACTGAGAACTTCTGTAAAACTGATGTCACCTTTTGTTTTGTCGAAACCTATGAGCTTGAAGTTCGTGCACCTGGAACGGGACAATCCAAGATCTGTTATGAGGTCAATACCCCTACGAATTTCACATACTGTTACGGTCTTACGTACCCAGGGAATGAAAGTCCAACGACTTGTTTCTTGGAAGTCGATGGTGACCTGTGTAGCTCGTGCGAGTTCACCTACGTAGCCGATGATCCAGAGGAAACTTGTAACGCATTTGACTGCACTAACATTGATAATGCTATCGGGAGTGGTACAGTTTGTGGCAATGAAACTATTGTGTCGAGAAAAATCGAGGACTACCTCATCTATGGTGCATTGCCATGTGAGGGCGGATGTAACATTTGTCCAGGAGGTGGAGAGATGATGAATATGTATAACTCAGTCACATTGCTTACAGGTCAAAGTTATTCCTGCAATCAACTGTACTTGGCCGCAAGTTTGGGATACCTAAACGAAGTTCCGGGTGATTTGTGTAATGCCTTACCAGCGATTGTTAACGTACCATGCGAATGTACTGGTGGCATGACTACTGCCCCTGAACTTGATATATCTGAAGAAGTTTCCACTGAAACTGACTCTGAAGGAACGAGTGGCACAGCTGATACCTCTGACGGGGCTGATACTTCTGATGAGGCATCAGGAGTTGACAGTTCTGCTGCAATCTTCGATACTCGTGGGTTCCAAGTTGCCGGTATAGGTGCTTCAATCGTTTCATGGATGATGTTGTAATGTAATTGACTGAAGCCATATTTTTTTATGAGAATCGCTATTCCAATGATTCATTCCTTATTCTACCGTGTCTGATACATGGACTCTATACCCCCAAGAATTTTTTTCCGAAATCTAAGTTCCTTCAGGATTCCTTGCCTATCTATCTGGCAACTACCCAATGATGGAGATGCAAGATACATTTTTCTACCGAATTATTTCTTCTGCCACACACAGTCTCTTTTTTTGCAGTCCCCATCAATGATATGATCTCAGCTCTGATAGAAACTCCGTTGATAGAGCACACCTCTTATTTGTTTAAAATTCATAAATGTAAAAAATAATTCTCTTCAAATTCACGCATTCAATGTGCCATAGTCGCACAGCAGCAAAATATGCCCCTTGCCCCCTCCTTGGCCCTCCCTGGCCCCAGGGTTGGCAGTGGCCTGGTGCTGGTGGGGTGGTGCCATGGGGAGCCCCAGGGGGCTTGGCTGGCCAAGCGCCCACACCCAGGCGGGGCCTATCCAAGCAGCAGGGCCACTCAACCCCCCCCCCCCCCCCCCCCGCCCCCCCCCCCCTTGTGTGGGCGGCCCCTCCCGGGTGCGGGGGTGCCCCCCCCAAACCCCCCCC
>Ga0115013_10001522_pt1 | contig 13351 bp, 5 predicted proteins | sample SouAtlMetagenome_2_FD_88686 | JGI IMG/M metagenome (GOLD analysis project Ga0115013, IMG submission 88686) | Marine eukaryotic phytoplankton communities from Atlantic Ocean - South Atlantic ANT15 Metagenome | ecosystem: Environmental > Aquatic > Marine > Oceanic | place: South Atlantic Ocean...
CTTCCGGCCCCCCCAAGCCGTGGGTCCTCCCTCCCTGGGGGCCTGGGGGGGGGGAGCGGGCCACCCCCCCCCCCCCCCCCCTGCCACCTGCCCAGGCACCCCCTACAAGCTTTGCCCAGGGGGCTGAACCGCCCACCCCCTACGCTGGTGCTCGATGCGAGTGGGGACACCCAAGGTGCAGCCACGTTGCTGGGGACGCAGCCACAAGGGGGCTCCCTGTGTGTGGGCACCCAGCCAATTATTGCACGTCTGTACGAATCAGAGAGCAATCGAGTAAAATACCGTAATAAATTTGAGAAGAACGAATCGTGATGTTCGCCTTATTTTTACTCCAACACACGACTGAAAAAAGCCAGACGGAACCTGAAACAGAAATTTCTGGGGAAAGTCTTCATGCTTTCGCGAACCGAGAGCTTGTGGCAATGTCACCAGTCTCCCAAAAGCTATACCAATCGAAGTTACTGGGCTACAGTGCTCTAAGTTTTATTGCTATCCGCAAGTGTATATTAACATCCAAATATTCAAAAGAGGTTTTGAATCTGTAACGACTTGTGTTCTGTAATTTATTTATTACGACAGAAAAAATGGAATGGTCAGAACGCCCCGACCCCATGAATACTTCTAGTTTTGGAGAATCAGATCCGGAAACAGATTACAAGAATCCAATAAATTATTACGAAGACGATATTCTTTCGGAAAGTGACAATGATATCGATATTGATGCGGCCCGCATTCTCGGCGAAGAATTGTCATCATCATCTTCATCTGGCGACGACCAAATTGAGCAAGAGAGCGTAGGGGATCACAGCTTTGGGCGTAGAATTGATCCATCGGCACACGAAGCTAACAGATACGACGCTCAATATATGTATCGGATAAAACCAGATCCATACAGCAAAGATGACAAAACAGATCCTTTCTATGAAGAGAAGAAAGAAGATCCATATAACGGTCCTGATATTGAAAATCCATCCGTGTCACACAACACTTTTGGTTTTGATAGTGAGAAAAATGGTGAAAACTCTTTTGGATCTCTTGACAAGGAGGGTTCTTTTAGTGACGACCCCATGAGTGGTAATAGTGTGAGTCGGGGCTCGAGTGGTATTGAGGTGGAGGAAATTATAGAGTTTGATAGTGTTTCGAAGAAGGTGGAAAACGAAAATCGCGAAGGTTTTGACGACGAACCGAAGGAGGCGTCTCATGGCACAGTACAGACAACCCGTGAGCGAAGAATCATAACATTCTTATCAGTCTTCGTGTGCTGTCTTATAATCGCCCTCATAATTGCAATAGCAGTTGGTATAGGAGTTGGAGTGAATAGACCCCCAACGTCGCCTCCTTCGTTTCCTCCGAGTAATCCTCCAACAATGGTACCAAGTTCAAAACCAAGTTTTTTACCGACAAGAAGTCCTACCAAAGTCCCCACTAAAGCTCCGCAACTGCCAACAGAAGTGCCAATAAGCCCTCCAGCAACAGAGCCCGGTATGCCTGTAATGGAACCACCCGTGAATGAACCGCCAATTGGAGCTCCGCCGGAACCCTCAGCAGTGCTGCCAACGATAAAGCCGACTACGACTTCACCTGAATCACAAAATACGGATCTCTTGGAGCTAATAATCGCCAACTCACTTGATGCAGGAGTGGCTGTGATGAAGCCTGGAACACCGCAAAATGAGGCCTACAAATGGCTTTTGACTAACGCCTTTCTTACCATTTATTCCGACGAACAGAAATTAACGCGCTACGCTTTGGCGACCTTTTTTTACGCGACAAATGGACCGACATCTTGGGATGCTCTCATACGAGACGATGGGTGGCTCACCAACGCACCGGAATGTGAGTGGGGATCCACTGCCAATAACCAATGCACAAAGGGATTGTACACAAGTTTGACACTGGATTTTGTAGGGGTATCTGGTACTATTCCGCAAGAATTAGGCCTACTGACTGGGTTAGAGCGATTCAGCGTTCGAGGCAGCGTCGACTCGGTAAATGTTATGTCAGGGTCACTTCCTGATGTTTTCGATAGATTGCTTGATATGCAAACTATTCGACTTAACAATAACAACTTAACGGGATTGATCCCAGCGTCATTTGGGTCTATGACGAACTGTTTGGTGATGATTTTGTCTGGGAATTCTTTTATTGGGAAAATCCCTACTGAACTTGCCAACACTAAAGGGAGAACTCTGAATTTCAGTAATAATCAACTTTCAGGACAGATTCCAAGCGAGCTGTTTTCTTTGACAGAATTAAACATTTTAAACTTGCACAACAATAATTTATCGGGAACAATTCCGAGTGAGATAGGTTATGCAACTAACATCTCGAACGTAAATTTCTCTAATAACAAGCTGGGGGGATCCATACCATCTGAAATTGGCAACTTGGTTGAAATAAGAAACGGAATCAACTTCTCGTCTAATCAATTGAGTGGAGAAATCCCATCACAAATCGGATTTTTGAACAAGATGAGTAAGTATTATTTATCAATTGCGAATATGCTGCCATTAAGAACATCTTGTGTCTTTTTATCTTCAATCTTCTGATGGTCATTTTTTGACTTGCTTCTTTTTTACTAGGAAATTTTGAGGTTCAAGACAATCTTTTGGCTGGATTTATATCGGAAGAATTGTCCGGTCTGACAAACATCGAACTATTCCGTATCGATGGCAACGTTGGTATAATTGGGTCGCTACCCGAGTTGGTGTGCGATACTTTTGGCACATCAACCATCAGTTATAGTGATTGCGGTTTGGAAAGTTTTCAGTGTGATTGTTGCACGTACTGTTGCAATGGGGAGGGCTGCGAGTGCAATATTGATGATGCGGACGTATGTGGTGATGATTTGACAGATGCAAGAACTCCTTTTTTGTAGGAGTTACCACCGACGTCTAGATAATTTCAAGCACGATGGAGTAAATATTATTTGGTAGAATATTCAAGGGGACTCTTTCTTTGTTGTAAAGCTTGAATATTTGAGAATGGGGACAAAACGATTACTTTGCATAGATTTAAATAAAAAGTATCTAAAGCTACAGAAACGTAGTTGATTGTGAAATCTTAAGCAAGCTGTGAATTTTCTCAGTAGAGCACATCTTTGCATCACCAATTTCACGACCTCTTTTTCAAAAAGTTGGTCATCATCACTTTGAAATCATTCTTTGGGAGGTTGGCCAACCCAGCAGCTCACTGGGGCACACACAGGAGCTCTGACTCTTGCGCACAAGCACACTGCTGGGATGGGCCACAAACCCTGGTCCCCAAGTGCACCAGCCTGTGTGTGTGCTCTTGCCACACCCTGCCCAACAATGCTCTTGCTTTGGCTCAGCCACAGCCAACCTGGGGGCAAGCAGGTGCGTGGGGGTCAGAGCCCTCGGCTGCGTGGTCACTGAAAAAAGTTCAGCTTTTTGCTGAATTTTCCTGGCCATTGCGCCATGGTCGAAGGAGCAAAAAGGAATCTTCACAATGGTGGTGAGCCCAGTCAATTCATTCATTGGTTGGGGAAATGATTAGTGCGACTAAATTACAAAAAATTTGCGCCCTGGGGATTTTTGTAAGACTCACGACACGAAAAACTTCGGCTTCCGAATTTTCGTCGGTTACGAGTGTGCATGATAGATTTTTCTATGTTTTATTGGTGGTCAGACTTGTGTAGATGCCTAAAACGGCGCTCTCCAAATCAGAAAGATTGTGCTAGAGCACAGTCGACGAATACAAGTAGATAACCGAATTTTCAAAGGCTATCAAGTCTTGTGTAAACAAAAGTTAGTTGTACTAAACAGAAGTAAACATCGAGTCTCTTCGATTGTAGCCACACAGTACCACATTTCAAACAGAAGATCTCGCAATCTCAGCAAATATATGCAAACCTAGATGCTAAAGCAGTTTGAATAAATACCATGAGCAGTAGCGAAGAAGAAAGTTATAGCGACGAAAGTGGCAGTGAAGAAGGAAGCTACAGCGACGAAGAAAGCGGTAGCGAAGAAGAGAGCGGTAGCTACAGCGAAGAGGAAAGCGGTAGTGAAGAAGAAAGCGGTAGCGAAGAAGAGAGCGGCAGCTACAGCGAAGAAGAAAGTAGCGAAGAAGAAAGTGGCAGCGAAGAGGAAAGTGGCAGCGAGGAAGAAAGTAGCGAAGAAGAAAGCGGCAGCGAGGAAGAAAGCGGCAGCGAGGAAGAAAGTAGCGAAGAAGAAAGTGGCAGCGAAGAAGAAAGTGCCAGTGAGGAAGAAAGTGGCAGCGAGGAAGAAAGTGGCAGCGAGGAAGAAAGTAGCGAAGAAGAAAGTAGCGAAGAAGAAAGTGGCAGCGAGGAAGGAAGTAGCGAAGAAGAAAGCGGCAGCGAGGAAGAAAGTAGCGAAGAAGAAAGCGGCAGCGAAGAAGAAAGTGCCAGTGAGGAAGAAAGCGAGGAAGAATCTTCCGATGGTAGCGAAGAAGAGAGTGGCGATGAATCAAGCGAAGAAAAGGCATCTACCCCAGACGAGTCTTCTGAGGAGGAATCTTCTGAAGAGGAATCATCGGAAGAAGAATCATCGGAAGAGGAATCATCTGAAGAGGAATCATCGGAAGAGGAATCATCTGAAGAGGAATCATCCGAAGAGGAATCATCCGAAGAGGAATCATCTGAAGAGGAATCATCCGAAGAGGAATCATCTGAGGAGGAATCATCTGAGGAGGAATCATCGGATGAAGAATCATCTTCCGAAGAAGAATCGTCAGAAGGTGGAGGTTCGAAAGATACATTTTCAGACCAAGAAGTGTCCTCTGATGATTCTTCTGATGATTCCTCCGAAGATTCGTCGGACGACTCCTCGGACGACTCCTCGGACGACTCTTCGGACGACTCTTCGGACGACTCTTCGGACGACTCTTCGGACGACTCTTCGGACGACTCCTCGGACGACTCCTCCGAAGATTCGTCGGACGACTCCTCAGACGACTCCTCGGACGATTCTTCCGATGACTCCTCGGACGATAGCGATAGCGACAGTGATAGTGATAGCGACAGTGACAGTGACAGCGACAGCGACACCGATGACTCTAACACTCGTGGCAACGGTAGCCTACTCGGACCAGCCGCTCCAGAATCGGCCTCACGACTGGATAATCTACTTGCTCCTGGCGAAGGGCTAGACGGTACGGAAGTCTCCGCATTGCAATCTGCACCATCTACTACTTATGCAGATGATGATTCATCTGAATCATCAGACGATAGTTCTTTCGATGCAGAGAGTATGCTAGAATCACTTGCCAGAGACGCAGGGAGAACGGCGGTGACATCAGCAGCAGGATCTGGTGACGACCGATCGTTTGATGAGGTAACTTATAATACTGAGGGAGAATTTGAGGAATACACCCTTCATAGCAGGGATGTTCCATTAACTGATCCAAAAGATGCCGATTCTGGTAGCGAATCTTCAGAAAGTAGTGGAGTCCCTTCGTCTGCAGATTTGTCACAACCCTCGGATGGAAATATCGCTGATGACTCTGATCGAAACACAAAGAAGGGAGGATTTTTAGGATTTTTCAACTTCGGCAAGAAGAAGGAACCTGAGCCGGAACCTGAGCTGGAACCTATTTTAGCTTTAAAATCTGAAGCAGCAGAAGAGCCATTTGAAGATGAAGACAACACCGATCTCCGAGATATCGAAGCGCAAAGGCCTCCTCCCAAACGCAAACCACCTAAGGTTAGAAAGAAGAAGGTGGTATATGATAAGGAAACTAGTAAAAGGCGAAAGATTGGTTGTATTCTTATCGGTATTCTCTTAACATTGATTGGAATTGGTGCAGGGATTGGGATCGGTTTGGCTGCTTTTGGTTTCCAAAAGAGGACCGAGATAGAAATCACTACATACGCCCCATCAACTTCCCCTCCCGTCCCGCCGAGCCCCACAGTTTCTCCTGCAGAGACAGGTGTAGAAACTATGGAACCTACTCAATCGCCAATTCAACAAGCAACCCCTTCCGATACTACAGAGCAGATCATCATTAAAGGATCATCTCCAACAACAGATGCGCAATCTTTTGATGATCCAAATTCTGTTCAGTCTCAAGCCTTGGAATGGTTGTTGAACAACGAAAATTTACAATTTTATAGTCCAGAAAAGCAGCTCTATCGCTGGACGTTAGCAGTCTTTTATTTATCCACTAACGGTGATAACTGGATTGATAATAGCCGCTGGATGAGTAACTTTGATGAATGCACATGGTTCGCAGCGGGAGTCCCAGCATGTAACTCCGATCGATTGTTTACGAACTTAGTCCTTGGTGCAAACGATGTTGCGGGAACACTCCCACCGGAGCTAGGGTTGCTTTCAAATAGTTTAGAGGCCATCAATATTCAAGGCCTGTCAGCCAATAATCTAAACGGAACGATTCCAACTACAATTGGATTCTTGACGACGTTGAAAGAGTTGAGCTTACCAAAGAATTCTTTATCGGATCAAATTCCCAACGAACTCTCCAACCTTGAAGCGCTTGAAACACTAGACTTGAGTGGGAATGCATACCAGGGCACGATACCTGGAGATACGATTTCTCGCATTGTATCTCTACAATCTTTAAATCTTGGTGGCAACAAATTTTCGGGGGGTATTCCTGGATCATTTGGATCTATGGTAAACCTCACAAGTCTTGTTTTGAACAATAATGAATTGGATGGAAATGTACCTTCCATTCTTGGTAGTCTGACCAGCCTCGAAGTTTTGGATCTAGGTTCGAATAATTTGAGTTTTGTTCCCCGAGCAATAGGCGATTTGATCAACCTCAAGACTTTTTCGGTAGCTGACAACAAAATTCAAGGCACAGTTCATACAGAATTCGGTCAATTGGTGAATCTAGAGAAATTCGTCATATCGAATAACGAATTTGCATTTCAGATTCCTTCTCAGCTCGGACAGCTCACAAAATTACGTGAAATCTTTGACGTATCAATGAACCAGTTGATTGGTTCTGTCCCACCTGAACTCGGAGCTTTGACACAACTCCGTCAGTTCCGCATAACGGGAAATCGCATTGCTGGAAATCTGCCCGATTCTCTTGCTGCACTTTCCCAATTACGTGTCTTCCGTGTAGATGAAAATGATCTGACAGGTGAAGTTCCTCTGGCTCTCTGCCAAAATATTGTTGTGAATCAGGCTACAGCTTATGCTGATTGTGGACAAATTGCATGTCCTTGCTGTACTCACTGTTGTGCCGATGGAATATGCGATTGCCAAGTGGAAGCATTTGATCCAATGCGATGCACAGGTGTGCGCCTGTAAATGATTGATCGGTAAATTGGCATTCTTCGAATACCATCTTCAGTAAATAGTCAGACAAAAGTAGTATATATAAAATATTTGTAGAGAAATATAATTGAATTTAATTGATGTACAGAGCAAAACTAAGCACAAATGTAATCTAGAGATTCCTTACACTTCAATGTATGCCTTAAAATTAGGACACTGAAGAGGAGTCGATGCTTAAAATAAAACATTTTTGTGATACTTTACAACAGATCTTCTTGCTTTAACCAGGAATTCAGATTTGTCAGTGAAGAACTGCTGGTTAGTACAGAAGCAGGTTTTTCTGCGCAAACTGCGCGCAAGACAAAAAGAATAAATAAAAAATGCTGATCAAGTGATGTCAGTTGTCACTGTACGGTATCAAATGATCATCACCGAATCTCACAAGCAATAGCGAAGAATACATCTCATCATGCCATCAAAGGACACAGTCACTACAGAAGCCATTGCAGCAGCTGTAGGGGGTGCAACCTCTAGCGCAATCTTGTATCCTCTGGAGGTATTGAAGACGAGGATGCAAGCGGACGATAATAATGGGATCACCGACGGTGGCGACAATGACAGTGACGAGGAGAAAACAAACGCTGACAGCCAGAGCCCAAAAGGAACTACTAGCTCAATAGAGTATGCACGGAACTTATATTGCTCAGAAGGAATGAGCGTATTTTTTGACGGCATGGAAGTTTCTGCATTCCAATCGGCCATCGAGAAGGCACTGTATTTCTTTGCCTACACAGCACTCAAACGGGGCTATACTTATGCAACAACAACCACAAAAAGCAGCAATCCAAATAAACAACTTTCCCCGTTAGCAAACGTACTATTAGGATGTCTTGCCGAATGGTTTCATCTACCAATTACACTTCCAATTGATGCATTGACCACGGTCATTCAAACTAGGAAGAAAACAATAATTTCAAAAACTGATAAGATTGATAAACAGAAAGCAAATACTGTTTTAGCATTGTGGATGACTCTTTGGAAGGAAAAATCTTTTTACAAGGGTATTCAAGCTTATTGGATATTATGTTTCAAACCGGCTCTCCAATATACAATATTCGAACAAATGAAGGGTTGGATATTGAGGTTACGAAGAGATAGAGAAGAAAAACAAAAGTCACGGAGATCAAATTTGCAGCTCTCTGCTGGAGAGGCATTTCTACTGGGTATGTTTAGTCGAATGGTTGCAACGCTGGTTGTCTTTCCATTTGTGCGAGCAAAGGTTCGAATGCAAAGTCTTGCCCGGGGTCGGTCTGAGTCATCCAATCACACCACAGGTCCCGCAGAGGGTTCATCACTGTCGCCACCAGTTTCTACCACTGAGGGCAACTCGTGTGATAACATTTGGAGATTGCTTGCAGAAAATTACAATGAGGGGGGTATAGTAGCTTTGTACAATGGTTTGATCCCAGAGCTGACTCGAGGCGTCCTGAGTGCAGCCCTAATGATGATGGTCAAAGAACGGATCAGTGGTGGCGTCAAGAAAATGTTACATGGTGATTGATTATTTTAATGAAAACCTGGGTTAAACAAAATTTGCGTGTCTTCGAAATTCAAAATAGTTCAAGAATCTACAAAACTCGAGAGAAAGATTTTTAATAGCTAATTTCTACTTTCGCACATGCGGAGCTTTTCGATACAATAATTCATTTTCTATTGTATTATATCATAGATAATCAACACCCCTTGTTGACCTCTATTAGTGTAATTACAGCGTTAACGGTGCCACAGAAAACACGTGGTACTGACGTCACGGTTCGATGCACAGTATGGGAAGAGAGTCCTCAAATCGACAGACACATTCACCTGTTATACCATCACAGCAGAAGTTGCAGCAAGGACAATCCAATTTCCAGCAATCGGTATAAAATGAGGAAGATGCTTCATTAAAAGAGTCACACAATTCGGTTGGCAATTCCCCCTCAAAATTTGTAGAATCAAGACGAAGCGTATCCAAAGCCGATATCTTGCCCCATGACAATGGGATTGTCCCGCTCAGTGCATTGTCTCGTAGCAGCAAATTTCGCAACCTCGATAATTGGCCCAAAGACTCCGGGGCTTGACCTATAAGATTATTGCTAGACAAGTCCAGACCAGCTTCCAAATTGAAGAGATTCCCATATGAATCAGGAATATTGCCCGTAAATTCATTATTATTCAAAAAAAGACCCTTCAAGTTGAAAAGTGAATTTCCGATGGTAGAAGGAAGACTTCCCTTCAACGCATTGTTGCGAGCCGAGAGCGTCTCAAGCTGGACTAGTCTACTGATGGCATCTTCAGATATAGCATCGAAGAAATTATCATCTATATTGAAGTGTGTCAACACCGATAATTCACCAATCTCTTCGGGAACTGAACCACCCAGGTGGTTGTCCATGAGTGATATGAATCTAAGCGAACTTAGCCGCCCGATGGTACTAGACAATCCGCCCGAGAGAAGATTTTGTCCCAAATTTAGAATCGAAAGGTTTGATAACGTATACAACGACTCAGGAATCTCTCCCGAAAGGGCTCGTCCAGTGAGCCGCAATGATGTCAGTTGGGCCAAATCACCGATACTGGAAGGGATCTTACCGGTAAACGTGCCAACCAAGTCAACATTTACCATGCTATTTGAAAGCAACATCAACTCATTCGGAATTGTTCCCTGAAGATTGTTGTCGGTTAGGACTAGCCGTGAATATCTTTCTTCGATACAGGGATTTTCTGAGCCCGATGTATACCATAGACATTCGTCAAGATCTGACAACCAGAGATGATTGGTCGTCCAGTTATCCCCATCTGTACTGTAATAAAACGTTGCCAATGCAAAACGAGTGGAAATTTTTTGTTCGTCGTAAGTATACAACATAGGATCCTTGACCAGCCAATCTAAGGCCTCCGACTGCGGACTTGTACTATCATCAAAACCTTCTCCGTCATCTGGTAGAATCGGCAGCAAAATCTTTAATAATTCAGATTTCTTCTCTTCGTCAGTGTCGTCTGGATTGATGAGTTGATTGGTTGAAGTTCCATTATTATCAAAAACGTAATATTTTAAGAGGAACCAAGTTCCAATCCCTATTGCCACTAAAAGGTTGCAAGTAACGATGCAAATGATCAAATATAGCCGTTTTGAGGTCTTGTTGAGGTTCTTGTAGCGATTCTCACCAATATTGTCTTTCTCATCATGTGGATCCTCCTCATTCTCTTGCATTTTGGTTCGAGAATAACTAGTGGCATTATGAGGGTTGTCATCGTATCCAACAAATACTTCTTCAATGATTTCTTCCGTAGTGACAGGATCGTTATCATTAGAAATATGATGATTCTCGCGCGAATCGTAAGCCCTACTCGAGCTTAGACTCTCATTAATGTTATTGTAAGACGGCTGTGATGTCATATCGCGTTCAGGAGGAATATAGAAATCAACAGCTTCGTTCTGCATGTCTAGTAATACTGGGATTCGTTTCCTTCTTTCATCTAAACCCGCTCTTGCCCTTCTTGACGACGACATATATGGTTCGAGTGAAGTCGATTTAAGACCTTCCAGTGCTCTTTCTGTGTTCCTAACACTATTACTATTGCGAAAACTTGTGATCGAAAAACGACCCGAATTGTCGGTAATGCTTGGATACATCGGTGTCTGCAGAATCTGTTCGTGTTTTGATTCTTTTGGCGAAAACAGATCAGTAATATTAGAGACATCGTCGTCTTCGCCATTGTAATCAGGTGCTTGAAATGGAGCCGGAGATGGAGGGGTAGGAAGAGGTGGCAAATCTTCGGGGTCAACCATGTTTCCGTTGTTGCCCTTCTTTTTGAAAAGTTGATTGAAAAAATTCTTATTACCCCTCCCTTTGTTCTCATTATTTCCTTGCTCTATGGAGCCACTATGCCCATCCCAACCCGTGATACCCAAAGGAGTTGAACTATCATCGCTCAATATAGGTTCATTTTTTGATACCTGTCTGAGTTCTGCTGCGACAGCTGTGGGGACATTCTCAAATGGCTTTCTCCGCCTACCTCGAACATATTGGTTACCAATAGCTGGGGCGGCTGGAAAAGCTGGATCCTTCGGTGCTGTTAAGCGATCGCTATTTGACCAATCGTTTACTTCATTCTCATTGACTGCTGGCAAAAAGTATGGAAGTGGCGTTATCATATCTCCATTCAACCCATTTGACATAATAGGGTCACTGCTTCGTCTCTTCGGCGGAGGAGGTGTTCTTCCTTCAGCTACAGCGTGTTTGCGTTCATATGTTGTATCTGTTTCGTAGTCACTTGTTTCCAAACTTACTTCGTCTTTTAAGAGCTCACTTGTGCTGACACCTCGAGTACCTAACGATTTGCTTAGGTCACGTTCAGTATCTGTCTCGAATTCATCGGATGATGCCGTCTCATAACTTTCGTAACTATCCGAATCATCGTCGTCGTACTTGTCATTGATATCAATAAATTTAACATCTTTGGCATCATCGTCTTTGCTTGAATCTTTTTTGTCATTATTGCCTCCGCCAAGTAGATCGCTCCACGAGACCGGTTGTCTCTCATTCTTCTTTTTAGAATTAGACGCCGATTGAAGAGATGCTGAGCCGCTTTTACCACCAAGCTCATCGGTCATGAAATTTGAAGCAATCGGCAAAGGCGCAAATGGGGTTCCAAGATCACCTAACTTCGCAGCAAGCGATTCATCGGTGCCACTACTGACCGAAAAACTGTCGGAACTATCGCTAGAATTCAACATCGATGGTGGTATCTTCATATTGCTCTTCTTGTTCGGCTCTTCACGCGGTAAGAATATCTTCTTATCGCTGGAAGGGCGTTCGACACGCATGTTCGTCGATGGTGTCGGACGTCGATTATCTTTGTCGTCGTCCTTAGTACTTGAACGTGCAAATTGCTCTTTGTGCGAGGATGATGTTGATGAAGAGTCGCTAGCTTCGCTCGAAGAGTCACTAGAATCGCTCGAAGACTCGCTAGAGCTAGTTTCCCAAAACATCTTCGTTTTTGGTTGCTGTTCCATCTCCTTCGGTTTTTTGATGTGGCTAAAATTCAGTTTTGGTGCAGTCTTTACTTTCGTTTTTGGTTGCTGTTCCATCTCCTTGGGTTTTTTGATGTGGCTAAAATTCAGTTTTGGTGCAGTCTTTACTTTCGTTTCTATTCGTTTCTTGTTCGCTGTGGGTTTTGTCGAGTCTGTCGTAGATGCCGTCTTTGACAATGGTGCTGTTGATGCTTTAGTTGTGTTCTTTTGAGCTCCAGGAAATAATTTCTTTTCCAATTCTTGTTGCGAAGATTTTGCCAGTTGTTTCGGCGTTGGGGGAGGTGACCGGGAAAACTCATTTGGTCGAGGAGGTGCAAAAGCAGCTGCCATATCCTTTACACTTTTTCGATTGCCTGTATCGCTCAGCTTGATGGGGGTGTTCTTTAGTTTATTCGCGAGCAACTGGTGAAGAGGCACTGGTGCTTTAGCTTTGACAGGTGCTGATTCATCTTCAACGATTTCTTCTATTACCTCTTCCTCCTCTTCTTCCTCTTCTTCGATGTCATCATCATCACTATCATGCAGTGTCATCTCAACAATTTCTTCCGACGGACCTTCATCACTAGAGTAATACGAGATCTCCGTGAAAGCTCCTGTCGATTCCGTCCAAGCCCCCCGTTCCATTTTATGTTTTTATGTTTGTACCAGGACCTTTTTTCTTTAATGCTCTGTCAAGCAATCGTTGTCTTGAGATCAAACCTATTCCTTACTCTGAATAGGGGTCGGTATCATGTCTTTGTCGTTGTAAAGCCGGATTCGATCAGCCTTTCATACGATAATGGCCCGAGAGGGTTAACTTGATGATGACGAATAGCCCAATCCGAAATTTGTGTCTCCCTGATTTTTATCAATCTTGTATTACGACTGAATTTTGTCGAAAACGAAGAGCGTCAAACGTGCATAATAATATTATGGAGGAGCATGCCGTTCCGGTAAAATGAAGATTGAGTTGAATCAATCGATCAAATAAAGACTATTTTTGAAAGTAAAATGACAATTTTATATTTCCTGTTCCAATTACTCAACACAGGTTATTCAACATTGATGTGGA
>Ga0115013_10001523_pt1 | contig 13342 bp, 8 predicted proteins | sample SouAtlMetagenome_2_FD_88686 | JGI IMG/M metagenome (GOLD analysis project Ga0115013, IMG submission 88686) | Marine eukaryotic phytoplankton communities from Atlantic Ocean - South Atlantic ANT15 Metagenome | ecosystem: Environmental > Aquatic > Marine > Oceanic | place: South Atlantic Ocean...
GAAAATACTAAGTTCACGACCTTGGACGAGCAAGAGAGAAAATTATCCAATAACGATTTAATCATTTGTAATGGTGATAATGAACCAATGTGTTTAGCAGGTGTATTTGGAGGTATTGACTCAGGCGTAAGTAGTTCAACCACAAGCATATTTTTAGAAAGTGCATACTTTAACCCTGTTAGTGTTAGAAAAACAGCTAAAAGACATTCCATAAGTACAGATGCATCGTTTAGATTTGAAAGAAGCGTAGATCCAAACTTAGTGATATATGCCTTAAAAAGAGCCGCAAACCTTTTAGCTGAAATTTGCGGAGCAAGTATTTCATCAAGTATTAGCGATTTATACCCAGAAAAAATAAACAATATATCGTTAATATTTAATTACGATAAAGTCGATTCGCTAATCGGTGAAAAAATTGACAGAAATCAAATTACATCAATTTTAAAAGACTTAGATATTGATGTAGAAACTGAAAATGACACTCAAATTGAACTTTCTATTCCACCATACAGGACAGATGTCACTAGAGAAGAGGACGTTATTGAAGAAATTTTAAGAATATACGGGTACAACAATGTTAGCATTCCAAAGCAAATTAAATCGTCCATCTCATATTCAAAAAAACCTAACTCACATGATTTGCAAAATGTAATTTCAAATCTTCTTAGTAGTAATGGTTTTAGTGAGTGCATGAACAATTCTCTTTCTAAATCATCTTACTCAAAATTGATTGACGAAATAGACGAGGAAAAACAAATAACACTTTTAAATCCATTAAGTCAAGAACTAGATGGTATGAGGCAAAGCATGTTATTTTCTGGATTAGAAAACATTTCATACAATTTGAATAGAAAAGCATCTGATTTAAGCTTTTATGAGTTCGGAAACACCTACCATTTAGAAAATGGAAAATATGTAGAAAACAGAAAGTTAATACTATTAGCCACAGGAAATGAATCTTTTGAAAATTGGGATAGCCCTTCTAAACAAAAAGATTTCTTTTGGATGAAAAAGCGTATTGAACATATACTAAAAAGGCTAGGAATTAGTAATATTAAAGGCAAAACCTCTGATTTATCCTACTTAGATGATGCTTTTTCCTTCACAATTAATAAAGATATCGTAGCTAGCTTTGGAAGTGTTTCAAGTCCTCTTCTAAGCAAGTTTGGTATCAAAAATGAGGTGTTGTATGCTGAAATTGAATGGGGACTATTAACAGAACGATTAAAACACAATAACACTAAATACATAGAGATAAATAAATTTCCAGCTGTTAGAAGAGACTTGGCTTTATTACTAGATAAAGACATAGAGTTTTCGACGCTCATTAACATTGCCAAACAAACTGAAAATAAACTTTTAAAATCTGTTAACTTATTCGATGTTTATGAAGGCGATAAACTTCCAAAAGGTAAAAAGTCATACGCGCTGAGTTTTGCTCTAGAAAGCTCGGAAAAAACACTAACAGATAAAGAGATTGACAAGGTTATGAGTAATCTTATTCAATCGTTTGAACAGAAAGTGGGTGCTGAAGTTAGAAAGTAAATTCAATTTCTTATATTTGACATCAACTAATTTATTAAGTAAACGCTGAGTTAAAATGAAAAAAGTTGCCCTAGTATTATTCGGTTTGTCTTTAGGTATTGTATCCCAAGCCCAAGAGAGTGTCGTAAAAGTAAGTGGATTAGATGCCGCATTTGGCATGTATGAAGTATCTTATGAAAGGACTTTCAATGAAGGAATGAACACTATAAATGCTTCTGGTAGAACACGAAAGCAAGGTAAATGGCCTAATATTCTTACGAAAGGGTCATTACAGCTATCCGTTGCTTTTTTCAGTTCAAATCATGACCAAGTATTTGGTGATGGAATGACTGCTGTTATTGATACCAACTCGAATCATGATCCAGGAAATCTAGTTGGCGGCTTTCAAGTTACAGCTGATCCATTAAATCATTCTGTTTCAAGACAAACTTCAACTAAAATTGGTGGCTTTGGTTTTGGCGTTGAATATAGAAGTTACATTAAAACATACAGCCAAAAGATAGGCGACCCTCCTAGAGGATGGTATGTTGCACCTTTTGTAAATATCCAGTCAACTACAATTGACTTTGATGATAATACCGCTTTAGAAACAAATCAGGCAATGAACTATCTAATGTACCCAAGTTTATACGAAAACGATGTTTTCGGCTCTTTTGATGGTCCATGGTTAGGTTCAGAAAACACTGACCCAGCTGCGAATAACTTTGGGTCATTGAGTACTAGTGGTGCAAATACTACTAACCCTAACGGAACTAATACAACTGTTTCAAATAACGATTTAAGCTGGCATGATGTTTCTCATAAAACAAGTGAGTTTAGCTTAATTGGTGGTATTGCTATCGGTCGTCAGTGGTTATTCTTTGATAAACTTTCTTTAGATGTTCAAATAGGACCTCAGTACAAAATGGTTAGCAGAAGTGAAAGAGTTTTCAATGGAAACGAAACATGGAATGTTAATCAAGTCGAAGACAATGTAAATACGATTGCTGCTTTAAATGGCGTTTCTCCTGATTTCTACCTACAAACTAAATTTGGAGATGTTTATTCGTTTGATGGTATCGCTCCTGACTCTGATGTTGCTAACGGATATTATGATATTGTTGACGAAAGTGGTGCAAATGTAATTGTCAAAGCTAAAGGTAATGAGTCTTTAAGATTCACTTCTGGATTTTACAGAGACTTACCTGGATTAACAGATTTTGCAAAAATAGATACTTATAGAATCAAAATAAGATTAGGATACGCTTTTTAGAGTTTCCAAATCACTTAGAATTTTAATTTTTACTTAACCTTAACAATATGAATTTTAAAATAATTGCATTTAGTATTTTATCAGCAGCAGTTCTTTCATCTTGCTCTGATTGTTTGGACTGTCAAAGCACAACTGACATAAGTCTCACAGTTGAGTACTATTCTAATGGTACTTTAGACTCAACCTCATCAAACTCATATAGTGGAGAAGGATATGTTAATAGTACATTACCTAATTCAATAACAAGTGATTTCAGCAGCTATTTAAGCCCTGTTTCTGTAAGAGAGACATGTGGAGATGAATTGAAAGATATTAATAACTCTACAGTGTCATTTGAAACTGTTACTGGTGATTCATCAGCACTGTTCAAGTATTCTTGGTCTGAAAGCTGGATTTGTAAATAATTCACTAAATTTTAATCATAAAAAAAGCACATCATATGATGTGCTTTTTTTTTTATATGTATGTTGAATATTATTTAAAATCAGATGCAAAATCCGTTCTTACACCATCTTTAAATGCAATAATAAAAGCATTTTCATACCCATTATTAAATACCTTAGAAAGATACGTCTCAGCACTGTTATAACTATTATAGTTACCACAAATGAATGAATAGAAGTCATTGCCAAGAGGAATGGTTAATAAATCATCATGCAGATATATGTCAATAGGCATATTGAACTCACTAAAGTCACCTAAAGCAACTCTAAAAACAGCTCCTTCTAAAAAAGATAAATCAACATTTTTGTTTTTAACTCCCGTTTTCACATACTCTTTGTAGATTTCTGTCAACTCATTCTTGTATTTTTCGTGAAGCTTGAATGCTTTTTTAGCACTTTTCAAATCTTCTAAATCGTTATGTATAGCAACTTGATTTTGGTATGAAAGCAAAAAGTATTTGTCTAATGCATTACAGTCTTCTAATAAATCTAATGCCTTTTCACTATTACCCATCCCATGCTGAATAACGGCTATATTATAGGCCCAATCTCTATCGTCATATACTGACTTTGATAGTGTTTCTATAATAGGAATCACTTTCTTTCTGTCTCTTTTCTCAGGGCTTCTAAAGTACGACATCGCTAAGTTTGCATTCACATAACTTAAAGTAAGCTGCGAAACTTTTGCTTGATTAAATTTCTTAAGAGAGGATTTAAATGCTTTTATAGCCAAAGGAAATTCACCAGAGTTAAATAAAACTAATCCTTGATCGTAATAATCCTGGCCTTCTCTGAGTTTCTTTCTCATTCTATCATCGAAAGCAGTAATTAATTCGTTCTTTAGAACTGACTTACTATCGCCTTTGACTTTCAATAATAATGGGTCAATACTGATGCCTTTTGGTGGCTCTTCAGCTAAAGCTGGCTCTTCTGTATTACCAGACCTTTTGGCCTTTTCTTTCTTTTTAGCTAAAGATAATTGCTCTTTTCTCTGTTTTTCAGCTAATATGTCTTGAGCTATTTTTAATTTTGCAAGAGTCTTTTCTGCTTTTTTAGGTTGATTGATAGTTTGATATACAGCGGCTAAATTACCATATGCTTTAAAAAACTCTTTATCCATTTTAATTACAGACTCCAATAACTCAGCCGAACGACTTTCATTATTATTAAGGTAATTAAGAACCGCTAGATTATAAACCCACTCTTTTTCTTTATCTATAGATTTCGTAACAAGTTCTAAATACCTCATGACTTTCTTCTTATTCCTTTCATCATCACTTAATTGATGAGCTACAGCAAGTTGCAAATTAGCAAAGTTGAGCGCATCTTCACTTAGTTTTGCTCTCTTATAATTTTTAAAAGATGTTTTAAAAGATTGTATTGCTTCTGTTGGGTTTGACTGTTGCAGAAACTGCACTCCTTTAAGATAGGATTCATCGGCCAATTTAATTTGATCTAAAGCCCTATCATTCAAGCCTTTTGCTTTAACGTATTCCATAACCTTATTGACATCAGAAATGATAATTAAATCATTAATCCCAATAGAAACTACTGGCTGGTCATCAGAAAAATGTGAAGCCGAAAAAGTATTTACAGCGAAAAAGTATACAATTCCAACAATTAAAAATAATCTTTTCATTCGATTTATTAATCAAGTTTTAAACTCTACGAAGGTAATGAAATTTTAAAAACTATTATTTATTGTTTCATTATCTTATATATTAGTTGTTCATCAGCACTGAAAACGTTCAAAATATACATCCCATTTGGTAATTTAGAGGTATTTATTTTCCATGAATGTTCATCCATGCCACTTTCAACAACTTTACCACTAATATCTCTTAAAAGCCATTCGTATCCGCTAGTAGAATAAATTGTAACGTTCAATTCATCTACAAAAGGATTAGGGAAAATATTCACATCAACTCCTGAAGCCCAAGATGATAAATCAAGAATTTCGATTTTATAGATGCTTGACATGCCTTTACAATCCACACTATCTGTAACTACTACACTATATAAACCTGTATAATCTGGATTATAGACTTCAGAGTCTGCTCCTGGGAGCAAGGAATTATCTTCATACCACTGATATGAGTAAGGCGGCATTCCCATTGAAGGATTTTGTAAGGTAGGTTGAACAACTGTTAATTCACCATCTTCAAAAGAAATGAGTGGATAAATTGCATTTCCTTCATTAACTACAATATCTTCAATTAAGAAACATCCATTATCATCAATCATTTTAATAGAATATTCTCCAGCACATAGGTTTTCAAATAAATAATTTGTGTCTAAATTATTTAAACAGATGAAGGAGTAGGGTTCAGTACCACCATATGTTGAATCAATTGAAATTATAGCATCACAACTATCATAACAGCTTACGCTATTTAAATCTAATGAAACGTACAGTTCTTCTTTTTCAAAAAATTCAAACGTATCCGTCTTATAGCAGAAACTACTTCCATCAGGATAATTGTAATAGGCAGTTATTACATGTTCTCCAACTCCAAGGTTTGTAAATAAATTAGGGTTATTGGGTGGTGAATTATCAACTTCTACCCATGGTGAAGCTATATCCCCTTGAAGAGAATTAATTTGAACATAGCCGTCATTAAAGCCAGCACAAGAAATATCGTTAGCTGTATAATCATAATTCATAGAAATAGACGGAATGTTAACTTCAAATTCTGATATACAGCCTAAACTATCTTTCACATTCAATGAATAATCTCCTGGCTCAAGTGCTGAAAATACACCTTGATTTAAAAATATTGTACTATCCAGTTCATCCAATGAATAATAATATGTATTACTTATACTTCCGTAGGCCTGAACAGAAAATCCACCATTATCTGACTGATTTGTAAGACTATTTAAAAATGGACTGACACAGTATATGGTATCATAAAAAAGTTGGATACTTAAAGAAGGGTTCTCTACACTAAAAATTGTATCAAAAATTACCTGCGTGTTATTATTGAAAACTTCTAAATTATAATCTCCTTGAGCTAGCTGATAAATGGAAGTGTCGGTAGATGAAAAACCATTTGGCCCAGTCCACTCAAAAGTATACGAATTGAGTGTCTGAACATCAAATAAAATTTGACCTGAACTGACTCCGTTACAAGTTAATAAAACATCATATGTATATGGCTCCAGAGGAGTAGTAAAAAAGAAAGATGTAGACCACCCTTCTATACAATCTGTTATAGAGTTTGTTTTAACCTGCACTTCATATGTTGTCAAAGGAGAAAGTCCTGAAATAGATTTACTGGACAATATTTCAGCAATATTATCATTAAAAATTCCTAAAGCCACAATTTGCCACGTTTGTCCCATTTCTCTATACCTAAAGCGATAGCCATCGACAGTAGAGTCAGCTGTCCAATTTATTACTGCATCGAAAGGTGTAATTCCTGTAAACCATAAAGTATCTGGAAGTGATGGTTCCGGATTTACAAATACGGTGTCTGACTCTTGACATTCTAATGAGTCTTTAACAACTAGTGTGTATAATCCACTTGACAACGATGCATACAGACTATTTGATGAGAATGTACCATCGTTTACAGAATATTCAAAAGGAGATTGTCCTCCAGTGGAGGATATCTGGATTTGACCATCTGTTTGTTCTGGGCAACTTGCATCTGTAACGGTTGAAGAAATAGATAGCGTATTACAAATCGTATCTATTAAGGTTACTGAAACTTGATCTTGTTCTGAGATAATAGATAAAAGGTTTCCACTTTGGTCTACACTCCATAATCTTAATAAAGCTGTATATTCTCCCAATGGTGCTTCAGGATTGAATTGATTAAATTTAACCCGAACTGGTCTTACTCTTTCTTCTTCACAATTTAAATTTTGACCTGATTGCCCTCCCCAATATCCAATAGCGTTACCATCAGAATTAATAGTGTAGGGTATAACTTCCCATGAAGATTGGGCATTAAAATACTCTATTGTAAAATCGCCTTGCTCTAAAGTATCGGTTACATGAGAAACTATAAACTCAGGCTTAAATGAAACCTGACAGCCTAGATTGGTTAGTTTGATATCACACTCGGTAAAGGTGTTATAGCCAACTGGGTTTATATCAAAAGGGCTTAAGATTTCTAACTTTGCAGTATCTGGATCACAAGAATAAGATGTAAATGTATAGGAAGCTGAATCAGAACAGTTCTGAAAAGTATCCGTAACGTATACCCAAATAGCTTGATTCGCTGGCAAAAAACTATTCGTAATAGCTGATGTTTGAGGACCTCCAGGTAAATTACCTCCATTTTCATTTAACCACTCAAAAGTATAAAAACCTGTACCTCCTGAAACATTAGCTTTTAATTGCCCGCCATTAAAGCTTGCTGGACAATAGGGTTCTGATAATACTTGAAAATCAATGAAAATACATTGAGAAAAAGTAAATACAGAGATAAATAAAAAGAATAATGTAAGAAAAAAATTCTTCATGATAAATGGGCTTTAATTGTAAAGCAAAAATCTAAAAAAGAAGTTAATCTAAACAGCATTTTCCTGAGTTTTGAAAAGATTGATTATAGTTAAGGAAATCAGTTTTACATCAAGTAACAAAGACCAATTTTCAATATACCACACATCGTATTTTACTCTATCTTCCATATCCTTAACATTTCTTGTTTCACCTCTGAAACCATAAGCTTGAGCTGCACCTGTTATCCCTGGAAAAACAAGTTGTCTAACCATGTAACCGTCAATTATTTCTGAATAACTCTTTGTATGTTTAAGCATATGTGGTCTAGGGCCTACAACAGACATATTTCCAATTAAAGTATTGAAGAACTGTGGCATTTCATCTATACTCGTCCGACGTAAAAATTTACCAAATTTTGTGATACGAGGATCATCCTTGTATGCTTGACTAACATCAGACAATCTGTTCAAAGACATCGATCTGAATTTATAACAGTTAAATTCTTTATTATCTAATCCCGAACGCCTTTGGACAAAAAAGACTGGGCCTTCTGAAGTAAGTTTTATGATTAAACCAACTATAGGTGTTAACCAAGACAAAATAAATACGATTACAAACAAAGAGAAAATAATGTCAAATACTCTTTTAATAAATCTATTAAATTCATCTTGTAACGGTTCATCTCGTAGTGTTATAACAGGAACAGCTCCGTATAAATCAATATTAATTTTCCGTTGTTTAAAACTGGAGAAATCAGGCGTTATTTTCAGCCTTATCATATTATCATCACAAAATTTAATGACACTCATTAATAAAGTTTCATCGTATATTGAGTCTGAATAATATATCTCCTCCACTTTATTATTTTTACAAAACTCTTCAAGCTCATCAATATGAAAACAAGGACAACTTAATTTCTGACTAGACCATTTAGAATAAAAGAAAGCTTGTAATTTATAGCCATGCTCATTATTCAGAAAAAATTGAGCAAGCTGTGTAGATTTCTCAGCAGCACCAACAATAACAATTTCTTTATAGTTGTAACCTAGTCTTCTGTATTTTTTGATTAAAAAAACCGAAAATATTCTCCAAACAAATAGGATTAAATAACTCAATCCAAAAGTGTAATACAAATGGTCATAAGAGAAGGAGTTTGTCTTTAAGGAAAATAAAAGTGTTGAGGTAATAAGAGCATGAACAATCACAGCTTTTAGTAAGTTTGAAAGGACAAGTTCAAATCTTGAGGCTCGTTCATAGTCAAACAAACCAAAAAAGAAACCTAATAGTAACCAACTCAAGTTAACAATTACCAATAGAAACAAGTATTTATCAGAAATATCAAGAGAAAAAAACGTTATTCTGTAAGTAAATAAGAAGGCTAAGGTTAGGTGAAAAACATCACCAAAACTGAATAGTAAACGTAATTTTAATGCTTTCACATTCATATTAACTTGATAAAAAAAGACCAATATAAAGATAATAAGAATCGGAAGTAAAACAAAATTAAATCAGTATTTGCTCATATTTAGACATTATATTAGAATGCTTATAATTATCATTAATTTTTTTTGAATTGATTGTACACCAATCTTCATATTCAGTTTTATTAATTGAATTGACGATTTTAGTAATATCAGAACTTGAATTAAAATAAAAAGCGTGTTCCTCTAAAATAAGTTTGTTAAAAGAATTGTTGTGAGCACATATTAAACTATTTGATGCCATAGCCTCCAATAATGATGGATTAGTTCCTCCAACAGTATGTCCATGAAAGTATAAATTTGAATAATACCTTAAGTTGTTCAAGCTATCAATTGACGAAACAAAGCCTAAAAATATAACTCTATCATCTTTGAGGTAATACTGAATTTCCTTACCTAATCTAGTATTCATATTACCAGCTACCACTAATTTCCTCGAAACATCTGAATCGATAAAACCATCAATAATTTTTTTGACATTATTTTCAGGTTCTACACGAGCAACTATCATGTCGTAAGAATAAGGTTCTAAGTTAAACTGCTTTAGCGATTCAATATTAGGGGAATTAAAAACGGTTGCGCCATATGAAATAAACGTTGAGTCAACACCATGTTTTTTATTAAGATAATTTTTAATCCCAATAGAGTCGGCCACTAATACATCGCTGTATTTTATAGCTAATTTTTCTGCATACTTTAAAAAGAGTTTAGTTACTGATGAGTATTTAGTTCTTTTCCATTCTAGACCATCCATATTTGTAACAATTTTGATATTTTTCTTAAACAAAAAGTTCCAAATCGAACTACTAGTATAACCTAGTTGAAGAATAACATCAAAATCTCTTTTTCTTGAATCTAAAATACAGTTTAAATCATAGATAAATTGACCTATTGTTCCAATCTTATATTCTGGATCGAAACAGTAAATAATATTTACTTTTTTCCATTTTTTACTCTGGAAAGGGTGATTATGCGAATTATACACAAAGACATCATAGCCTTCATTAGATAAGCCGTCAGATAAGTACTCTGCAAATTGTTCAAACCCTCCATAATTATTGGGGATTCCTCTTGTACCAATAATAGCTAATTTCATTTAAGCTAATTTTTTGCTGGCTTGTATCCTTCTACATTTTCAATTAAAATCTTCTTCATAGAATCATCATCTAATTTTTCATGAAAAGTTTTAATTTCTTCAATTAATGAACTTACCTTTTGCCAACTCAAAAAATCTTCATTTGCCTGCATAATTTGAGGGTGCTTTGATTGAATAACATCTTTACCAATTAATAATTCCTCATACAGCTTCTCACCCTCTCGTAGACCTGTGAACTTTATTTTTATATCACCCTCTGGATTCTCTGATGTAATAGGACTAAGTCCACTTAGATTAATCATGCGGTGTGCTAAATCAAGAATCCTAACAGGCTCACCCATATCTAACACGAATACATCTCCACCTTTTGCCATAGCTCCCGCCTGAATTACTAGTTGAACAGCTTCTGGGATAGACATAAAGTATCGCGTGACTTTTGCATGTGTAACTGTTACTGGACCTCCCTCTTTAATTTGCCTTCTAAATAAAGGTACTACTGAGCCTGCAGAGTCTAGGACATTACCAAATCGAACCATACTAAAACAGGTGGTCGATTCTTCGGAGTTTAAGGCTTGTAATACTAGTTCTGAAAAGCGTTTTGACGCACCCATTACATTTGTAGGCCTTACGGCTTTATCAGTACTGATTAAAACCATATTCTCAACATTATTATCTCGTGCACAGACAGCTACATTATAGGTCCCCATAACATTATTGAATACACCTTCTACTATATTTTTTTCTACCATAGGGACATGCTTGTATGCAGCCGCATGATATATGGTATCAATCTTATTTTCTTTAATAGCGTTTTCAACCTTATTTATTGACTTTACATCCGCTAAAACTGGAATAATTTCACAGTCCTTTTCACCTAATGATTTTAATTCATAATCAATTGAATAAAGATTAAACTCAGAATGCTCAAAAAGGACAATTTTATTTGGCTTCAACTTCAATATCTGCCTACAAAGTTCTGAACCAATACTACCACCAGATCCAGTAACTAAAACATTCTTACCAGTAATATTTTTCTTAAGTAAAGATGTTTTGGGCTTTACAGGAGTTCTTCCAAGAATATCTTCGACTTGTACATGTCTTATGTTTTCAATAGATACTCTTCCACTTACTATTTCTGAAAGCGATGGTAATAGTTTTACCTCAACAGGATATTTTGATAATTTTTTGAGTAAATCGCGTTTTCGCTGTTCTGACAATGAAGGAATCGCTAACAAAATTGCCTTCACCTTTCTTTTCTTGATAATATCTTTTAAGTCCGAAAAAGGATGGATTCTAGTAAAGTTAATGAATGTTCCTTGTTTACTTTTCTCGTCATCAATAAATGCAATTGGTGCATATTCATGATTTTTTCTTAAGCTTTCTACAATCTGAGCACCAGCACTTCCTGCACCGTAAATGATAGTTGGCTTTCTATCATTCACAAAATTGTCCCAAGAATATAAATAACCCTTGTATAAAAACCGCATGATAATAATAAGAATGCTAGAGACAAACCAAAAAATAAGTATAACCGTTCTTGGCATATCTGCTTCTCTGAAAATCATCATGGCAAAACCAACAAAAAGACTTGTTATAGTAATAGACTGAAATGCTGTAACAATAACCTTTGTGCCCATAAATTTTAGCACAGATTTGTACAGTCCAAATCGAATAAATAAAGGGATAGATACTAGGGGAATAATCAAAAATATCCAAAGATTAGAAAGAATCTTTTCAGGCCACAATATTCCTAGTCGTAAGGCAAATGATAGCCATATAGCCAACAGCAAAATGATAACATCAGACATTATCATTAACGCTTGCTTCTGCCTTCTTGAAAGATTAGTTAATTGTTCTTTCATTTTTATTTTTGATAAAAACGTAAGACACTAATGTAAATGCAATTAGTGCCAATCCCCAAAAGTATGAATTGTTTGGTTTTATAATATGGAATATAACTAAATAATTTATAAAGAGCTGACTAATCCCATAAATGACTGACACCTTGAGGTGTGATAAATCCTTTTCATTTGCTAGTATTTGATACAAATGTTTTCGATGGGGTTTTAAAATATTTTCTCCATTCATTTTTCTTTTAAACATGGTAAGTGCTGTATCCATAGCATATACCATTAGCAAGAGTCCATAAAGGGGTTGTTGGGTGAATATAATCAGTTTTATCAAAATGAATAAAATAAGCAAGGAGATGGATAAACTACCTACATCTCCTGAAAAACAAAGGGCTTTTTTTCTAAAATTAAAAAATGAGAAAACAATTACTGAAATAAGCGGTAATACAATTATATCATTATCGATAAAATTCAAACTCTGATTTAAATATAAGAACGACAATAGTATCACTAGACTGTAAGTCGATGTTATGCCATTTATACCATCCATGAAATTATAAGCATTCACTCCCCCTAGCAGTATAAACAAGATAATTGGAATAACTAAAACCGACACCTCTGGAATAAATTCAGCAATTACAAGTAGAGCTGAAATAAGATGAAAAAATAGACGAAGAACTGCTTTTAAGGGTTTTATGTCATCAATAAAACTGACTACAGAAATCAATACTATTGCTAAAGAAAAGAAAGGGTAAGAAAACCCAGAAGTTAAAAAGAAAAGTAGAATAGAAATTGGAAATACAATTCCACCGCCTCTAATCGTAACTATTTCATGTGAAGAACGATGATTGGGCTTATCTACTATATTAAATCGCTTAGCGATTTTCAAATAGACTAACATCACGATAATTAAAACAAATAAACTAACTAAATAGATACTCATATTGTTTTGCTAATTGTTCATACGAATGGTATTTCTCTACATAGGCTCGACCATTCTGACCTAATTCATTTCTTTCGGATTGAGACATTTTATAAATTTTCAAAATTGCATTAGCAATCTCCTCAGGTTTTTCTGGTGGGATTGAAATTCCAGCTTTAGCATCATAAACAGGATCATTGCCTGCATTAACTGAATGGATAATTGGTTTAGCTGATGCTAAATAATCAAACAACTTATTAGCTGAAATTCCAAATCTATATATTTTAGAAAAATGCCAGC
>Ga0115013_10001524_pt1 | contig 13337 bp, 10 predicted proteins | sample SouAtlMetagenome_2_FD_88686 | JGI IMG/M metagenome (GOLD analysis project Ga0115013, IMG submission 88686) | Marine eukaryotic phytoplankton communities from Atlantic Ocean - South Atlantic ANT15 Metagenome | ecosystem: Environmental > Aquatic > Marine > Oceanic | place: South Atlantic Ocean...
CTTGACATCGTGTCAGAATACTCATGCACTGTTGTGTAATATGTATGTTCTGCAATCGACGTATATTCTTGCAGTTGACGTAAGTTTGACTCGTTCGATCCAAATATTGGTAAATATATAATAATGTGCAACCATGTGGTGGTGGTGCACTGTGGGGAATAATCCATTAGACGGGAGACAAACACATGTGTGCATTTTTTGTTGGCAGGGGGGAACAGTAAAGGAACAGATTGTTTGTGATTCTAAGATTCTGATTTGCTACATTGTGATTTTAATAACTATCTTTTTGATCTTGCATATGTTTGCGCATCCACTCTCTTTGCATCTCTCCATCCACCGGAAAATTGATGTTCCTTTTTTCGTCCTGCTCTCCCTCGCTACGACATATAGTTGGTTTCTGTCGAAAAAAGACATGCTAATATCCTTTTGTCTGCAACATATATTGCCCATCACTGCCCACTGTCTACAAAAACAGATTGCTAAAGAGATTATAGACAGAAAAGGCTACCATTGCCTTTTGCCAGGTTGGCATGTTGTGTTGAATGTTGGCAGCTAGCTGTCCGACTGAAAAGAGTCCACTCGAAGGATCGACACCAACCTGCATGGCCATGCGATACAAATAAAAGGCCGATCCTGCAGTTCGCATGCTAAAGAGGCGCGATCCAAAGGTTTTGGGTGGTGGTGGCCGCGTGAGGGGCGTTGCCGAATAATTGATTTCCGGTATGGGCTCCAGATCCTCCATTCCCGTCGTAGCCGAAGCATCTCCCAACAAGCGATCGAGTTTCGAGGCCAACGAATGACCCCGATCCTTACCATCCAACGAATCCTGAAAACCAAGGTGATAGAGTTCCTCTAGAGTTTCTCGCGAGTGTCGTCCGAAATTCGATGGCAAGGAGGATGCTCCAGGCCTCGAAGGCGGTTGCAAAGGAGACGAAGAAGTATATTGGCTACTGCTTGAGTTGTTCTTTCCGGTAAAAAAGACGGCTTGAATCGTAAAGGCCAGTAATAGCCCTACCATACCCGCCGCAAGGTTTTCGGAGAGTCTTCCCTCCAAAAAGGGAAACTGTTTTTCAATCACCATTTTCGATCGCGACGGAAAATTTCGTGCCACATCTCTCCATGGTCTTCGCTGCCTTAAGACGTCTTCGACCAGTATACAAATCATCATGACGATTGCCGAGACCAGCATGACCGTCTTGGTGAAACCAAAATAATACAACAAAAATGCCAGCACTACCACCAAGGCACCCGCAACGTGCTGGACCTTGAACGGATGACACTTGGTTCGTGCGTAGTCATGATATTCTGCGAGACGCTGTTTAACTCGTGGGTCCGTCTTGAGCTGTTGAAATTGTGCCTTGTATGTTTCGATAGTGCTGGCTTGAGTGAGATTCGAAGGCTTGAGGGCCATGACGGTTGCATTGGGACTGTTGGCACGATCCACACAGGCCATGGTTACCATGTATCGTTCTCGATCACGATTGTAGGACGTGCAAAATCCCAAGAGTCCGTTCAAGTCATCACGGGCTGTCCCAACAATCTTGACAACGGTTGGAAGTTCACGGCCCGAAGTGGAGTGGGAAGGTCGGCCTGCGGCATCCAATTTCAGATAGCCCGAGGGATCCCGGGGATCGGGAGTATTTGTGCTGCTGCTTTCCGACATGTTGGTGAATGAGTGTGTCGTGATTTAGTCAATCGAATGCCTTGTTCTGTTTGTTTTCTTCTGGCTTTGTTTGATTATTTCTATCTTTGCGTTGTCGAGTTTCCATCCGAAAAATGGAAGCTCTCTCGATCGGGGAAGAACCTGTGCGAACACTTCGAATTGTAATTTACGTGCCCTGCATCGACGGAAACCCCAACCCTATTTGTGCATCTTTGTGTCCCCGCGACACAATAAACAACACACCTCCACAATGTATCTCCATCAAACATTGAGAATTCAGCGATTTCATCCTTTTCATCCACCCCAAACTCTTTTTGGAAAGCCTATTCAATCATCTGGAACCTTTCTTACCTCCCAAGGCACCCCCGTCCTCTCGAAATGCCCTGCACAAGGAGCCTTTGCTGGGGGGGGGGGGCAACACCTCTTTGTGCACCCTCCCAAATCCCCCATAATGTGGCCCCCCAGCCACATTGCCCAGATCTAGGATTACAATATAATTTGCTTCGTTGCAATCCCCCCTTCTCCCTCTGGAGGGACCCTAGCGGGGGGAGGGAGGCCAATTGTGTGGCATGTGCACTGCTGCTCCTGCCACCCATGTGGACCCAGCACAGGCCTCCCCTGGCAGCAGCAGCAGCCCAGCATGTGGCCACAACTTGGGTAGGACTTTATTGTAATCCAACAGCCTAGTATCTATCCAAGTATATTCGTCCTACTCCTTTAGTCCTACCCAAGCTAACAAAGCAGGCAAGGGTGGCCTTGCGATCCCCCTTGGGGCTCATGCGGAGTGGTTTGCAGCCGAGGGCATTGTCATGTTGGAGAGGGCTTTTTCTTTGTCCCTTCTGTCCCCTAACATCGTCAGATTGGAGAGGGCTTGTTCTCTTTTTCTTATTTTCCCGCTCCCCCACAACCTTGCTGGTATCTTTTGGGTCTGGAGATGCAGGCCGTATTGGGGAGGAATCTAAGGAGATGGCACTAGTAGAGGTTTTAGCAGTTGGCTGCTGCTCGACGTTATTACTCTTGTTGGGAAGGGAAGCGAGAGGAGCTTCATCTTCGGAATCGTCTTCTCCAATATCTCCCATATTATTGGGAGGAGTGGTAAAATGCGTTTCGAAGTGCCATTTTATGAGATCAATTTATAGTCAATAAGAAACCAAAGTTCTCTTGTAACTCATAATCTTTTGAACTCAAAACCGTTGTCTTATGCTTCATCGCCTCAATTCATTTCATACAACAAGTTTTCATGATTTTGAAATGTATTCGGCAGAGTTATGCTATAGAGAAATCTCACTTTGTTCGAACGCAGTTAACTAGGATTTTAATTGTTAAGAAGCGAAGCGAAACGAGTAACGAGCGCCATACAAGCGGTGTCGTCGAGCTAGAAACTTGTCACACTGATCAACTAATTCCTTCAGTCCATAGAAGTAGGCATCAGCACGGAGAAACTCGACAAGGATGGTATCCAAATCATCGTTGAGAGTCGTGAATGTACGAGTCATTCCACCGCCATTGCGAAGATAATCCAGAACGATATCGAACGTCCTTGGACTGCGGTCCACGAAAGCATCTCCAGCAGTGTTCAGAATAATAGTAGGTGGCGGTGCGATTGGTGACTCTACGCGAAAAGTCTGTTCCAGGAGCCCTTCCTTTGCACACAGCGTAGCGCGTCTCGTCATAAATTCCTTCCCTCCGATGTTCAATCGAATAATATCTTGATTTTCTCGTTTACGAGCCATGCTAGGTGAGTTCCGCGAAAGTAGTGCTGTAATGAAAGCAAGATGGGCTGCTGTGTTTTCATAAATTCAATTGTCGCAGAAATTTATGGAGGAACGTGGAGCACAACGCCAGTCAACTCTTTATTGCCACACGAGTGTACAAACAGTTCCCCCCCAAAATCTGGATTGTACTATCGTAAGTAAGCAGAGTTTTACGTACTGCTATGACTGACTGACTGAAAGGCACGCACGCACGCCTATCTTGTTTCCCTCTGTCAATAACTTCTCCTTAAAAACTATTTTCTCTTCGAACGAGAACCTGAAATACATATTTTGGGGTGATCATAATTGATTGCATCTCATTTCGTAAGTTGAGATTTCATATTGTAATCACACGACTCACTCGGCTCGCGACAGTGTCCTCGGACGCGGACTAGTAGACTTAAAAATATCGGGTGCTTTTACGGCTGCGACGGCTACGGCTGGTATCGGAATGTAGGGCGGTCTTGACGATAAAGTCATTGTCCCCAGCTGTGGTGGACCCTGCACTATTATGAGGAGCAAGACGTCTAAGAGCTCGTTGAACAGACTCTGGGAGGTAGTTCGGAATAGATCCTCCATCGGACGAATGTACGTCTGAGGTGGGATCGACTTTTTGCTTTTTCTGAACCGTCTCTTTGCTGGAGGATGGTTTTAGTTTTTGTCGCTCCCGCTTTTGAGTACATTTCTTACTATCAGAAGAAGTCTTCGGCGATACTTTTTCGCCCTTGCTCATATCATTCATTGATTTATCCTCTTTCTTGTTATCAGGGAGCGCCTTTCGCTTCTGGAACGATGGTTTCTTTTTCTTTTCCTTTGACGGCTCTCTGCTAGCATCAAGAACTCGATTTGATTCTTTATCTATCTTCTGTGAGAAATCGGTGGCCTTGACAGCTTCTTGTGCAATTACTGGCTTGCGCTCTCGCCGGGGTCTCCCTTCTTGCATAATGTCTAAAACTGAATCGACATCGGATAATCCTTTTATCTTATTACCGGGGCTAATGTGAGGAGCAATATTTTTGAGGAGGCGCTTGGCGGTAGAAGAAAGCTCACGGCTATTCAGATTCCACTTTGAAGTATCCGTTTTGGATGAGCGTAAGTTTTTATTCTTCACAGCTGAAGCTTCATCAGGATCCTTTTCTTTCGCTGCTTCTTTTATAGGTTTAGTGTCGGAGGGTATCTTCCGTTTTGTAGCTGTCGGTTTCTTTTTCTTCCACTTTGAATTTCCCGTTTCCGATTTTTTTGGTTTCGCAATTTCGAACGAAATCTTGTTATCGGCCTGGTTCGCTGAGCAGTTGGTTAGTGAAGGCGATGGTTGTTTCTGTATTGATAGTGGGGCTTCCTCACGGTCGGGACTAACCACTTTCGCGAATCCAAGGCTCGAAATATCGCTATCAGCATCTTCGGGCACCACCTCATCTTCGTCTGATAGACGATCAAAAATGGCTTCTTCAAAACGATCGTTCGCGTGTTTAGGACTATTTGATGGTGTGTTTTTCTTGGCAATGTCAGTCATAGGTTTTGGTTTCGACGGTTTTTCTTCTTCTTTGAGTTTGATACTTTTGATGATAGATGGTCGATTCGTGGCAATCCAACTTTCCAACTCGTTGAGGCTACCTTTCACCAGGAGATAGTCAATGTCGTTGAACAAATCTGAGTCAATCGAGCGCGTTTGTGGCTGTAGGTCCCGTAGCCGTTCGATTTCTTCTTGTGCCTTTTTCACACCAGTAGGAATCTTTTTTGTTTCATTCTTTTTCTTAACTTTTACCGATCTGACTTTGGCCAGTCTGACTTGTAAAGTTTTTTTGGACTTTTTAGTTGGCGTTGTGATGGCATCTCCTTGGTCTTTGATAGGCGTACCTTTCGTCTTAGTTCCCTCGATCTTGATTGCAGAAGAAATACTGGGAATAGCTTTACCCTTTACTCTAGACAATGACTTTGCATCAGCCTCCCCAGCCTGTTCAGCCGCCAGTATCCTCAAAGGCTTGCTGCTTTGATTGTTGTCTAGCGAGCCATCGTTCGTATCGACTGCCTTGCTATCGGGATTTGTACCATTAGTCTTAGTGGCAATACTTACAGTTGTTGGTTTAGATCGATTTTCGGACCCCCCAACATCAGAAATAGATGCAGTGTCTTCTTGTATGCCATCTTGCTTCAAGCCAAAAGTTGGCGCTGCTTCTCCAGCTGATAGCGCAGTTGGGGGTGTAATTGATAACGTAGTTGCTGGAATATTCGATGGTACCATTGCTTGAGTAATATTTGGTGTGCTTTCTAGTGAAGTTGCTGGTTTGGCATTCAATAGGTCGATTTCTGGCGCAGTTTCGGGATCGCCGGTAAAAATGGCCACTGGCGCTACCTGGTATGGTTTTGATAGTTTTGGGGTGGCAAACCCATGGCTGCCTGGAGGCAGCAAATCGCATCGCAGTACGCCTGGTTGCTGGAAAAGATAACGTTGTGACATCATGGCCGCTGCTCGGTGTGCCTCCTCCTGCTCCCTGGCCACAATTAGGGCGGCCTCACGGTTTATGTACTGGTCCATGGCCTTTCGATAGATATCCATTGGGTTCAGATTGGTTTGTGGTGTGGGAAGGTGTTGCCATAAATTATTGTTGTTGTTTACCGATTGCTGCTGGGAGGTTGGAGGTACTGTTTTTGCTACTGCTGCAGCGAACGCTTCGAATGAAAGAGGAGCCTGTTCTTCTTTTTTCTCCGGATCTCCCACGCTGTTGGTCGATAATTCTGCCGATGGTTTGTTTCTCAAACTTCTTTTCTTTATAGCTGAGTTTTCTACCTTGGATGTTTCGTCTGTAACCTGCGTTGTATCGCATACTTTCTCTGTAGTAATTACTTGCTCTTCTGTTGTTTCGTTTGTCAAATCAATAGGAGCATCCAACGTGGAAGTTTCCTTCTTCGTGCTCGTATTACTTTTGTGGGTGGGAGAATCCAAACATTTTGATTCCAGGGCTTTTTGAATTTCGGGATACAAGATCTGTCGGGTCGGCAGAGATCGATACAGGTTTTCGTAAGGCAAACAAAGCTTGTATAGCTCATCATACATTTTGGATACCACTAACTCGCAATCCTTCTCGTCTCTTGCCATTTTATAGGCACGCTTGAATTCTGTTGCGAGTCGGTCGAAAATCATCCTCACGGATGGTTTGAGTTGATCGTTTTTCGTCTCATTGTTGCCGGTGTTTGCTACTACTGCTGCTGCTACTACTGCTGCTTCTAATTGTGGTGGAACCCCTGTTGGAACGTTTTTGTGACCTTCGTTTGAAACGAACTCGAGAGACTTTCGGACTAGAAATTCGAGCGACCCCCTCACTAAATTGGACAAGACGTCAAAGGACGGGAGTGGGATTGGAAACGAACAACAACTTTCAACCACTTTGAGAGTGCTTTGGGTCACGATCGCTTCGGCAAGTGTTGGGCCTCCTTTGGCATGTGCCTGATAATAATCCTCCAGTCCAACTCGGACTGAGTGTAGGGCCTTGGTCAAAACAATAGGATGCAGGCCCGCCTGAGCGAGGGGAGAAAATAACTGTGCTGCGTCTAGGGCCTTTTGTTGTCTCATGATTTGGTCCAGCGAGAATGCGGGAGTCAATCGCGATTGCAGTTGTTGCTGATGATGAAAGGCCATACCACTTTGCTGGCCCATGGTTATGCCCTGCAGAGCCTCGGCCTGTTGCTTCAAAAAAATGGCATCGGGTTGTTGCTGAAATGTTCTGTTGTGGTTCTGATTTAAGTTCTGGCTTTGCGAATATCTTTGCTGTAACATGCGTAGCTCTTGCAGCTCAGGAGACGGTATTTTGTTCATTGTTGTTTGCAAGTGTATGAATCGGCACTATTCCAACAGGTTCCGTCCTTGGACTTCCGAAAGTTGATTCTAATGCTGGTATTAGAGCTTGGTTGATGGGAACACTCGAGAAGGATTTTCTTCGTTAGTGTAAAATGACAAGTGATTGACTGGCGGGGCATGTGTTTCAAGAGTTGCAGTTCAACGTATGAAGGTTAGTTCTCTCCCCGGATTCTCTTTGGTGGTGCTTCTCATTCTTTGGGGTAGGTGACCGGGACTGGGATTTTCCGCTATCAAAACACTGTCGTGGAGGGCACGAAGTTGTTGCCCCCCAAATGGATCGGGATGCCCCCACACACATGCCATGCACATGTGGGCGCTGGGTGCGTATGTGCTTGGGCATGGTGGCTGGGGGTGCAGCCAGCCAATATGAGCAGGCAGCCTGTGGCACATGAGGGGCCTCCCACCAAAGTGGTGTTGCCACCATCTGAGGGATGTATGTGATGAGGGGTTTGCCCCTCTTGGTGCTGGGTGGGTGCAGCCCCTCTGTGCCCCTGCTCAGCAAAAGGAGAGGTTGGGAATGGCTTTGTTATTAGTGTAACAATCACATGGGCTGAACAAGACCAAGCAGCATTTGTTTTTTGTTTTCGGGACTCATCAATGGTATGAATTTGGAGTAACATGTTGTCTTTTCCAACTTGTGTCTTACCCTTCTCTTGTGATTCCAAGCATGCATTTTTAAAAATCATTCATAGTTTGCGGAAAGTCATCATGAGAGTCCGTACGGATACACGATTTAATTTTTTTTTGACCCGACAGGCTCGGTTCTTTAAATCTCACAACGTATGATGTTCCGGCTCGCTCGCCCAAATTATGGAGTCCGACGTTGAATGAACAGCGAGCAGCAGTACGATGATTACCTTTTTGTATTTGATGCTAGGCAAGTCCATGGTCAACTCTGTAAAACATATATACATACATTGCTTCGATCACAAACAACACATTCATTGCTTCGATCTGTAGTTTTGATCAATCATGAGCAATCATTTAAATGGCGGATCCCAGGGGACGCAGAGTACACGACAGAGGCGGAATCCCGTAGACTATGGTCCCTTCAGCAGCCCCCACGCAAGTTTTGACGATCCGGTTGCCTTTCCGCCGTATGCAGAATTACCCTTCACGTCTCTCCATCGAAAAAGGCGATACCAAGACGATAATTCGATTGTGAAATGGGGTATGCGAGCTGTCCTCTTGTCTCCCGTGGTCGTATTGGTTGTGTGGAGCGTAGCAACAGTGATGTTTGTTGGTAATAACCATCATGTTATTGGACAAAGCAACAAGACTCGTTGGGGTAATAATCGAAATCAACGGAATAAGAACAAGCGCCACACAAATCTAGATTATTCGGGTAATCTTCAGAATGTCATGCTTCAATATCCACAAAACAATGGCATGTACAGCAACGGCAACACTATGAACGGGATGATGATGGTACCGCAACAACAACTGTCACAAGGAATGATTAATAGAAATTCAATGATTAACAATCCCATGGCCAATGGATATGGGCAACAACAGCAGGTTCAAGCGATGCCATTGCAGCCACAAGGAAATCCTGCGGTATTCGTAGCCCCGCTTGGAAACGGTATGAATTCTAATGTCATTCCTCCCAGTAGTCTTCAACAGGGACAACAAAACGTCGTTACTCAACCCCAGGTCGCCCTTACGAGCACAAATAATGCAGAGGGTACAGTGGGCACTCCAGCAATGGCACAGCCGCAACAGATGCATGAATTCGGTCTCAATGCCCCTTCTCAAGATGCCATCAAGCAAGCATCCATGACGACTGGCTCGGGCGCGTCTGATCCAAATCAACCGTTAGAGAAAGTGCCTAATTTATCTGAATCTACACCAGATCAGCTGCAAAATCCAACACCGAAACAAGCTGTTTATTATTATGATCCAAAGGGCATAGTAATGTCAACCTCTGGTGATATTCTCGAGATGCCAACAGTAGTATTCGATGGTCAAGGTAAGGCGGTGTCGCTGGCAGAACTTCGACGCATGGCCCCTGTTTCCATTAGCGCACCAACCAAAGGAGGAGCAAGCCCAATAACAGGCACTTTGAACGATAATGCCGTCAACGGCAATGACTTGGTATCCCCGTCATCGCGAGGGTCTTCGTTGTCTGCTGCCACACCACGCGAGGCGGTATCCATCCCAAAAATGCCAATGGTAACATCGATTTCTCAGGACCAAACAATTATTGTTGCAACGGTAGCCGTAATGGCTTTGCTAGTAGGAGCATTGAGTGCTCGGCGAATGCGTTCCAAGAGTGTGCTGTCGGCGTGCATCGAAAACGAAAACCTGGAAGACGATGTTGCCTACGATGATGCATATACAACGATGGGCGCTGGCGATTCCTCCTACAATACTTTTGGGGGCGGTTGGAAAGGGGACTTGGAAAAATTCGACGTATAGATAGATGCGTGTAAAACTTCTACGCGTCTGTGCAGCTGTTCGGATAACTTTTGTATTGTAGCGAAAGGTTTCCAGTAGGGAGTGGTTCCTTACACCAATTAGTCTTCGAGATTCCAATTGGAATGAAATCTATTGATGTGACGCAGGAAAATCAATTGCCTGCATGATTATGCATCAATCGTACTGATTGTTCTAGAGAGTGAAAAGAAGGTAGGGAGAGACTGGAAAAGTTGTCCATAGAGGGTACTTGATTGCATCAAAGCTTTTCCTGTCGGAAACTTTTTTCAATTGACGACCACAAGGTGCATGCGCAGAGCGATTTTCATTGCGCAACTCGTTGGAGTTATAGTAATTTGGGAGTAGGAGTGTCCAAGCATTTAGGGACAATGGGTTGAGGCTATTTTTTGTGTATTGGTGAGATTGGGGAAGAGAAATAACGTTGTTGGATGGTCCCTGTGTGCTTTTGGGGCGGATAGGAGAATTTATCAGCGAAATATTACAGGTGAAGAAGTAATTTATTCTTATAAAAGAGGTATTTTTCACTCTACAGTTAACTCTAGTGGCACCAGTAGATCTGATTCCGTAAAAGGCCAAACAGCACGTGTTTGTAAATTTTGTAGTCGAATTTCCTATCTGTAGAGGAGCTCAAAGACATATCGCGCTTTGTACAAAGATCATAGATACTCGTATTCATGAACTTTATCGCGATTCGATAGATGTCTGCTAAAAGGCAGCTTCAAAATTACAATGAAATCTTTTTGGGATCAGCGATGCGTCGAGACACTCTCGCAAACCATAATTGTATCCCACCGTCAGACACTCATCAAATATACCACTTTTCTACTACGCATTCTTTCAGGTTTATTTTAAGCGAATGTTTCGTTTTGTGATCCGAAAATCTTTACTAGTTAAATAGTTTTTTATCACGCACCGAGTTCTCTCATTTACGATCGAATGTCGACAGGCCTGAGTAGATTCGTCGTGGTTTTGATCAGATGTTCACCATTCCCACAAACATAATTCTGTGATTCTTGTTTCGACGTCTGGTGGAAGGAAAGGAGTGATCTGTGGCGTGTATGTATTTTCTGAAAATAGGGTCAAGCGATTCAATGCTTCCAAGAGGCTGTCCCCACGCTTAGTTATTCACTGCAATAAAGAGGCAGAGATAACGACCAATCCCTTCGAACCTCATACTTCCACGCATTTCATGTGTATCATGCGTATCAGTCGTTCCGTCGGACGTGCGTGTTTCAAAAGGCCGAAGCTCTATTTTCCTCGCAGTGATTCTTCAGCATCAACGAAATACTTGTATCTACGAGACCGGAGGCGTAAGAGAGATTCTTTGTTTGGAAATCCCCGAAGGCATCCTACGTATGTGCAAGTATAGTTTCCTCGGTAGATTTGTCGATGGAACTATCACCAACAATACCAGTTACAAAGAGGGAATTCCTTGCCACCTCCACACAACTACTATCAACACTTCTTGCGAAAGAATTTATTTCAAGTGTGTCACCGAGTACAAATTGTGTTTACTTCCTCTTTCGCATGTTGCATCCATCTTGTTGATATTGGATGTAAAACCCACAACAATCTTGCGTCAATTTCCAGAAAACTTCGGTTTGATTCACGGCTTTGAGATATTCTGGACAACACCATCTCTCACGTCAAGTTTTTCCCTCCCGACTCTGCGAAAATCCCTCGACAAATCGATGATTCCCACTTGCTCCACAGTTGGAGAAAGGGCGGCTACGAAGGAACCATGAAGAGCTCACCCCAAATAGAAATTGAAACTACGATGGTTGGTCGATTCTTTTTGGTAGCGTTACCATTCTCTTTTGTTTCGACAAACACGGTAGCAAGGAACAGTAGAGAACTTGAGAAATTGTTCTCACTGGTATGCATTTGACATGTTCTGAACAGATTCGATACGATAATACATATTATGTGTACTACAGAAACATATCTTATTACTATGCTCGTATTCATTCGGCGGCGCGATGGACGCGGATCTCTTTCACGAATTCATGATTCCTGCACAGGCACCAGAATCATGAGTGAAGTTTTTGCGACTAATTAGCATCAACAAGAAATCGGAACAATGGCAATGGAACATGGCAATGTTAGTCTAACTAGCTAATAGAAATAAAGGTAGCTATCGATAGATGATAGAGGTGGAGTCAAATTTGGAAAAGTAGTTGTCTATAGTATGTCTATGTTGCTCTTGCTGTGCTTTGAAATACTGGCAAGATCAGTCTCAAAAATTTAATTCGTGATAGTTGCTTCGTTGTTTCTCTCGTGGTGTGCGTCGTGTTTAAGTGTGGATTCAAAAAGAGAGAACAAAACGAATTTGAAACTTTGTACAACAAGCTTATCCTTGGCAGCCGGCCCAGTATTCGGTCTCGGCACGGTCGGCTTCTTGGTCCGATTCATCTCCCTCAAAGATAAAATCGGCAAACTGGCTGTTTGCTGCCGGTGTGGTACCGTCAAAGACCTCAAATGTTGTAAATTCCGTTGATTCGGTTTGGTTGTCATTCTCACAGTCCTCTTCCATTTCAAGTTCGGTGGTGGGAAGGGTGCTCTTGCGGAGAGTTGAAAATCGATTGCATCCGCCGAATCGGCTTGTTTTCTTTTTGTTCAGGAGATTTTGTAACGACGCCTTAAGGGATTTCTTGCTCGGGCATGTATCGTTGAGCTTGACTATTTCATCGTCTTTCGAACTTTCTTTGGATGCCCATCGTGATCGCTTAAAGCCTGGCATGTTGTTGTTGCGATTGGTATGTGATTATTGTCGTGATTAGTACTCGATTGTATTTTTATAAATGAAAGGGGAAAAACTGAATGCCGCTTGTTAATGTCGAGTGATAAAGAGGATGCCGTAAAGGTCAAGATGTATTGTGTTGTGTGATTGTTGTCGATCAACCTTGTTTGTATGCAGGAAAGCTTTTTCGTAATTTTGTGGAATGGTATGGACGAAGAAAGTTCAAATAGTAGCGTAACACTTTGCTGCCTGAGCGAATATTTGCTGCGTTGGCGCGTTGGAATAAACGGTACCAAGGAAATTGCGAACTAGTGAGTTGTTTTGAACGTGTAAGAGAACGAGTTAATCGGAAAGAGTTTCTTTCTACGTGAATCAGGCGTAAATAACTGTACTGGTGATTTCAACGCGGGAACCGTTCTCCAAGGGAACCGAATGACATAAATGAAGCCCATTACCGGTATAATTAATCTATCACTCGGCGAAGTTCTTGCTTCGACTTCGAATCCTGCATGAAGTCTTTTTCCAGTCAAGAATTTTATTATAGCTACGAAGTACGAATAATGCATAGAATAAATAGTAATAGAGCCTAATCGGGTTCGTCACGAAAGGTCGATGATGGGTTCGCCGTGACAAAAGCTACCACTTGAATCCAATCATTGACAATCATTGTCTGCCCCCGCTGGAGGAGCAACAGTTGTGTCCCATTCCAAAATGATTGGATGCACAGGATCCCCCCCAGTGTTGCTTGGCCTTGGCCAACTGCCCAGAGTTGGGCAGCACCACAATGGGCGCCAGGACAAGCACCACAATGGGGCTCCATTTGTTGTGTGCTGGGGCATGTTGGCATGCCAACAGGGGTGGCCCACAATGGTGCACCCCAAACACTCA
>Ga0115013_10001527_pt1 | contig 13319 bp, 9 predicted proteins | sample SouAtlMetagenome_2_FD_88686 | JGI IMG/M metagenome (GOLD analysis project Ga0115013, IMG submission 88686) | Marine eukaryotic phytoplankton communities from Atlantic Ocean - South Atlantic ANT15 Metagenome | ecosystem: Environmental > Aquatic > Marine > Oceanic | place: South Atlantic Ocean...
GCTACTTCAAGGTCAAACGGCAGGGCGTCTGTCCCGATGGCAGCAAGATCGATCTGGGCACGCAGACCGTCTATCGGCGCTATTGATCCTGGTGATGAGCTGGGTGCCGGCCTGCCGTTGCCGGTCAGGATTGGTCCAACAGGCGCCGATTAGGTTGCATTGACATCGATCGGATCCTGATGACGGCTGGGCTGGACCTTTCGGTTGTGGTGCCGCTCTACAACGAAGAAGAAAGCCTGCCTGAGCTGGTAGACCAATTGCTAAAGGCGCTGCGACCCATTGGAGAGCGCTTTGAACTGGTGCTGGTCAATGACGGTTCAACCGACAACACCGCATCAGTGCTGGAAAGCATCAGTGAGCAAGTGCCGGAGCTGGTGGGTGTTCTGCTGCGCAAGAACTACGGTCAAACAGCTGCCATGGCGGCAGGTTTTGATGTCGCTCAGGGGCAGGTGATCGTGAGCCTCGATGGTGATCTACAGAACGATCCCGCCGACATCCCGCTGCTCCTCAACAAGCTGCGCGAGGGCTATGACCTGGTGAGCGGTTGGCGTTTTGATCGCCAGGATGCCGAGCTGCAGAGAAAACTTCCCTCCAGGCTGGCCAATCGTCTGATCGGGCGCGTCACTGGGGTTCGCCTGCATGACTATGGCTGCTCACTCAAGGCCTATGACCGCGACGTGCTGTCCGACATGCGCTTGTACGGCGAGCTGCATCGCTTTCTGCCGGCGCTGGCCTTCATCGAAGGAGCCCGCATCACAGAAGTGAAGGTGAATCACCGTGCGCGTCAGTACGGAACCAGCAAATACGGAATTGATCGCACCTTTCGAGTCCTGATGGACCTGCTCACGGTGTGGTTCATGAAACGCTTCCTCACCCGGCCGATGTACGTCTTTGGGTTTGGAGGCCTCGTCGCCATTGCAACAAGCCTGGTGGCAAGCGCCTATTTGCTGGTTATCAAACTGACGGGTGAAGACATCGGCAACAGGCCACTGCTCACGATGGCTGTCGTACTCGGCCTGGCCGGGATTCAGCTGTTCTGTTTCGGACTGTTGGGAGAACTGCTGATCCGGACCTACCACGAAAGCCAGGGGCGCCCGATCTATCGCATCCGGGCAACGTTGCGAGGGGGCCGGGCCACCTGAGCCGGAGACGGTCGGGTCGCTCCACGGTGACGCTCAATGGCTGTTGCAGCGGCTTCGACGACAAGACTGTCAGCATCACGCAGACCACGCCTCAGCAGCGGCAGAACGGAGGCATGCCCCCACTGACCCGCCACCCTCACGGCCTCAAGCCTCTGGTCTGGGTTGCCTTGATCCATCGCCTCGCGTAACCGACGCTCAAGCGAGATCCGCTCAGCGCTGCTGACCGGAGGCTGGAACGGGGCCAAATCACCGGTTCCCTTGGCAGAAGCTGCCTGAGTCTCAAGATCCTGCTGCGGCGATGAAACCTGCACTAGTCCCAGCTGGGCTCTGTTGATGGCTGCCACAGAGGTCGCATCCGTACTGCTCAACAGCGTTTTTCCAGGCCGTCGACCAAGACTCCAGAGCACGACCACCAGCACAAGGGCGGCACCACCTGCAAGCAGCTGATTCATGGGTTCAGGGCGACGGAGGCCAAATGGATTGAATTTTTATGTCACCGACCCGATTGGTCGAAGACCACCAGAAAGGCAGTCTTTACAGTAACTGTGACATTTGGGTCGCTGCCATGACTGGAGATTTCGTCGCTTCCTGGATGCCTTCGGTTTTCATCCCACTGGCTGGGGTTTTGGGTCCAGCTGACGTGATGGTTCTGATGTTCAACCTGATCGAAACCACCGCCGACTAATCGCTAGCAGGCCCCTGCCAACGATCAAGCGAACTGCCCACCCACCGCTTCCTCATCCATGTCTGTTTCCCCCGTCGCCGATCCAACGGTTGGCAATCTCGCCACCCCGGTGAACAGCAGCTATTTCACCAAGGCCTACCTCAACGCTCTGCCCGCGTACCGACCAGACCTCTCGCCAAACCGGCGCGGCCTGGAAATTGGCATGGCGCACGGCTTTCTGTTGTATGGCCCGTTCGCTGTTTGCGGCCCTCTCCGTAACGGCGATTACGCCGCGACAGCTGGATTGCTCGCCTCCATCGGATTGGTGTCGATCCTGACTGTGTGCTTGTCGATTTACGGCACTGCTGGCAAGGGCCCCAACGTGCAGCCTGCTGACGCCACAATCATCAACCCACCCGCCGACCTGTTCACCAAGGCTGGCTGGGCTGAGTTTGCCAGTGGCTTCTGGCTGGGTGGCTGTGGAGGCGCTGCATTTGCCTGGTTCCTGGCCAGCTCAACATTTGTGCTTCCGTTGGTGAAAATTGCCGGCGGCGTCTGGAGCGTCAACTGAGTTCCAAACTCCCGAAATCTGCATCACCGATTCAATCGATCGGATTCTTTCAAGCCCCGAATGAGCACTGAGTGACTCATTTGGGGCTTTCTGCTGCCAGGATCTGGGCCCTTGCTGAGCGGTTGCCGACTTGCGGTCCATCTCCCAGCCATTTCTGAGACGGCCCGTCTTCACCATCGTCTGCAGCTTGCTGGTGCTGCTGGCGGGTGCGGTGTCTCTGGTGGGCCTCGGGCTGGAAGACCTGCCTCAACTGGCTCCCACCCGCGTAAGCGTGAGCGCCAGTTTTCCTGCCGCAGGTCCTGAAGTTGTCGAGCAAAGCGTCACAGCAGTGCTGGAAAACCAGCTCAGTGACCTCGACGGCCTGGAGAGCATGACCTCCAACAGCAGACAGGGCGGTGCAAGTCTCAGCCTGCGCTTCGAGGCTGGCGACCCAGAACTCAACGCGATCAAGGTTCAGAACGAGGTCAACCTGGCCAGCCGCCGATTGCCCCAGGCCGTGACGCGGCAGGGGCTGAATGTGAACCGCTCCACGAATGATCTCCTGCTGATCCTCGGCTTCAGCGCTCCTCCAGGGCTGTATGAGCCGATCTTCATCGGTGGCTGGCTCGACCAGCGACTGAGTGAAGGCCTGCGAACCACGCCTGGAGTTGGCGACATCCGTGTGTTCGGCAGTAGCGAGCTCGCCTATCGGCTCTGGCTGGATCCCAGTCGGCTGGAGCAGTTCAATCTCTCCACCAACGACATCACCAATGCTCTGGCAGAGCAGAACGTTCTTGCCGCAGTGGGCAATCTGGGTGAGGCACCGGCACCGGCTGGGCAGTTGTTCAGCCTGCCGGTGGATGCCGAAGGGCGTCTACGCAGCCAGGCCGACTTTGAAGACATGGTGGTGAAACGCACCGAAAACGGAGGCCTGGTTCGGCTGAAGGATGTGGGTCGCGTTGAGCTGGGGCAACGCAGCTACGGCAGCAGCGCCCTCAACCTTCAGGGCGAAAGCTCCGTGGCTGTTGGCATCTTCCAGCGGGATGGATCGAATGCACTGGAAGTCAGCCGTGCGGTTCGAGACAGGCTGAAAAGCCTGGAAAGCAGCTTTCCCCCCGGATTGGATGTTCAGGTGATCGTGGATGTGGCCGAAACCGTCCAGGCCAATCTCGATCGCACCAGAGACACCCTCAGGGACGCGGTGCTGCTGGTTTTGCTAGTGCTGGTGCTGTTTCTGGGACGCTGGCGCCTTGCCTTGATTCCTGGCCTGGCGGTGCCTGTGGCATTGATCGGCAGTCTTGTGGTGGTGCGCCTCAGCGGGTCCAATCTCAACAGCCTGATCCTGTTTGGCCTCGTGCTGGCCACAGGCATCGTGGTCGACGACGCCATTGTCGTCAGCGAAGACATCGCAGGTCGGATCGAGCGGGGCGAGGAGCCAAAGGGGGCTGCGGAAGATGCGATGGCAGAACTAGCGGGCGCCGTGTTGGCCACATCGCTGGTTCTGGCTGCAGTCTTCCTGCCTGTTCTGCTGATCCCTGGCTCCATAGGCCGCCTGTATCAACCGATTGCACTGGCCATCGGTGGCGCCATTCTGTTCTCAACGTTCAATGCCCTCACCTTCACTCCGATGGCCTGCGCCCGCGTGCTCGGACAGGGCGACGGACGCTTGCCAGGACCACTCAGGTTGATCAGTCGCAGACTGCAATCGGGCATGGCCCGGTTGCAACGTCTTTACGCACGGATGCTGGCGGTTTGGCTAACGCGTGGCAGAACCGTGATCGCTCTGGTGCTGGCAGGCCTGATGCTCACCGGCATTGGTCTGGCGACGATCCCCACCTCCTTCATCCCCAACGAAGATCAGGGCCAGGTACGCGGTTATTTCACGCTTCCGGAGGGGGCAAGCCTGGAACGAACCGAGGCTGTGATGGAACGCATCCGCGAGGTGGTTGCCGAAGAGCCCCTGATCCGCAGCGGCAATTTCTATGCCGGAAGCTCGTTCGGACAGAGCGGCGAGGACACGGGATCGTTCTATCTGCGCCTCAGACCCATGAAAGAACGCTCAGGGCGGCAGAACAGCAGTGAAGCTGTGAAGCAGCGCCTCAACAGCGAGCTGAGACGACGCATCACCGATGCTCAGGTGATCGTGACCACACCGCCCACAGTGCGCGGTTTCAGCAGCGAATCGGGCCTGCAGATGGAATTGCTGGATCGCAGTAGCGGCCAGCTGAGCCTGCAGGATTTCGAGACCCAGGCCCAACAGTTCATCCTTGCTGCCCAGAACTCCGGACAATTCCAGCGCGTCAGCACGCGCTTCGATGCAAGCTCACCACGATGGCGACTAGAGCTGGACCGAAGCCAGATGGCTGCTCTGGACCTACCGGTGGGTCCCACTCTCAGGGACATCGGAACCGCCATCGGAGGCCGTTTCATTGATGACACCTTCGCGGGAGGGGAAATCCGCAGCATCTATCTCCAACTGGAGGGAACAGATCGCAGCACGCCTGGAGATCTCACCAGCCTGATGGTGCGCAACCGCAGCGGCGATCTGGTCTCTGTGGCAAACGTTGCGCGGCTGAAGCGTGATTCAGGAGCGAATCGAATCACCCATTACAACCAGAACCGATCCATCAGCATCACTGCCGTCACAGCGGATGGGATCAGCAGCGGTCAGGCCATCGATCTCCTGCAGTCGATCAGTGATCAGACCGGAGGCAACAACCTGGGTCTCGCCTTCACCGGTCTTGCCAGAGAGGAGACCCGGGCGGAATCCGTGTCCTGGGTGCTGTTCGGCCTTGGCGTCACGGTGGTGTATCTGTTGCTGGCGGGCCTCTATGAAAGCTTCGTAGACCCACTGATCATCTTGCTCACAGTGCCGATGGCACTGCTGGGAGCACTGATCGGCCTGAAGCTGCGCGGTCTCAGCCTCGACGTTTTCGCCCAGATGGGCCTGCTGGTGCTGGTGAGCCTGGCCGCCAAGAATGGAATCCTGATTGTTGAATTCGCCAATCAGCGTCTAAGGCAAGGCGTCGCATTGACGGATGCAATCGAGGAAGCAGCGTTGAACAGGATGCGACCGATCCTGCTGACCGCAGTGACGTCGTTGGCCGGATTTCTGCCATTGCTGCTCGCCACAGGCACTGGCTCTGCCAGCCGCATCAGCATCGGCACCGTTGTGTTCAGCGGGCTGCTGGTGTCCACGCTGCTCTCGCTTTTCATCGTGCCCGCAACCTATCTGCTGTTCAAGCGCTGGCGAGGAGTCGACCCGGCAAGTCCGGAGCTGGACGGCTGATGTCAACAGGGCTCAAAACGATCGTTCACGGCAGGGCCACCCCCAGGAGGGATAAGGCACGCCCCGCCGGACGACGATTCAGCGGCTAACGCCCTAGTCGCAACCGAAGCGAACGTCGTCGGAGCAAATGGCGGCTGAGGTGCTGCACGCTCAGCAATCTGCTCATCCGCCTCAAGCTGAGCCAGATCGATTCGCTCTCTGGGCAGGATCTGCAAGGTGAGGTTGTAACCGGCGGCGACGCCAACCAGCAGCACCACGAGCTCCAGTTTTGGGGGAAGGGAAGGGAATGACATCCAGAACTCAACCAAAGCGGTGAAGGTCCAGTAGACGCGGACAACAGGATCAAAACGTGACTGAGATCGATCAAAGCCATGACGCTTTGCATACGAAGACCAGACGCACAGATTTGTAAGGTGTGTGCTCCTTGAAGCGCTGAGACGACACGGCATGCTGAGCAGCGCAACGAATCGCCAAACGTCATCTGCTCAGGCTCAGTATTTCTCCTACGGCGAAGCGGCCAATCCGATTCGCAGCGGACTGACGGGCACCGTTCCCTATCGCTCCTTTTCCCCGGCTTTCTTTTCCCAGAACGGCAGTGCCGTGATGCCTCTGGATCTGAGCGAAGAACTGCAGTGCAGTGGACCTGCCACCGGCCCATCGTTGTGCGCCAACTTCATCCGACTGGATGGCGACGAGCTGCGCACTGCCGCTGTGGCAACAAGCCAGTTGTTCTTCGTGGCCGATGGCCAGGGAGACACGGAAGCTTGCGGCGAACACTTCCAGTGGAGCAAGGGCGACATGCTCGTTCTCCCCGCCGGAGGAGATGCCATTCACTGCTGCTCTGGCAAAGCGGCTCTCTACTGGGTGCACGACGCGCCACTGCTGCGTTTTCTGGGTGTGACTCCCAATGAAGCCCGTTTTGAGCCAACGTTTTACAGCCATCACGACAGCCAGGGGCGACTGGCTGAGATCGCAGCCAGCCCCAGCGGAGCGCGTGCCAACCGGGTCAGCGTGCTGCTGGGTAATTCAGCGTTTCCCCAAACAAGAACGGTCAGTCACACTCTTTGGGCCATGCTCGGCATTCTTCCCGCAGGACAGGAACAAAAGCCCCATCGCCACCAATCGATCGCCCTGGATTTCGCCGTGAACTGCGAACCCGGTTGCTACACCCTGATTGGCACTGAGCTCGATGATCAGGGAAGAATCCGAAACCCACACAGAGAAGATTGGGCAGCTGGTGCCGCTTTTGTGACTCCACCGGGCTACTGGCATTCCCACCACAACGAGTCAGGTGCAGATGCCTATGTGCTGCCGATTCAGGACGCAGGACTCCACACCTATCTGCGAACGCTCGACATTCTTTTTAGCGGCTGATCAACGGCTGAATTGTTCTCCGCCATTCAGATTCAGCCACCAAAAAACCCCCGCCAGATGAGCTGGACAGGGGTGAATGAAAGATTGCCCTGCAGTGAGGGCAATCAGGATTGATCAGCCGAACTTGCCGGATGTCGATGCGATCAGGAAGGCGGCATACGTGAGGATGTAGCCGATCGTGAAATGGGCAAGACCCACAACACGAGCCTGAACGATGGACAGAGCCACTGGCTTGTCGCGCCAGCCAACAAGGTTGGCGAGTGGTGTGCGCTGATGAGCCCAAACAATGGTCGCGATCAGCTCCTGCCAGTAACCACGCCAGGAGATCAGGAACATGAATCCAGTCGCCCAGACGAGGTGGCCGAACAGGAACATCCAGGCCCAGACGGCGAGATTGTTGCTGCCGAAGGGGTTGTAACCGTTGATCAGCTGGGAGGAATTCAGCCACAGATAGTCGCGGAACCAACCCATCAGGTAGGTGCTGGACTCATTGAACTGAGCCACGTTGCCCTGCCAGATAGCCAGGTGCTTCCAATGCCAGTAGAAGGTGACCCAACCGATTGTGTTCAGGGCCCAGAAGACGGCCAGATAGAAGGCGTCCCAGGCAGAGATGTCACAAGTACCGCCACGGCCTGGGCCGTCGCAGGGGAAGGAGTAACCAAAGTCCTTCTTGTCTGGCATGAGCTTGGAGCCACGGGCATCCAGAGCACCTTTGACCAGGATCAGAGTTGTGGTGTGCAGACCAAGAGCGATGGCGTGGTGAACCATGAAGTCACCAGGGCCGATCGGCAAGAACACGTCGGTGTTCCCGTTGATGGCATCCATCCAGCCACCCATGTAGGCAGCATTGGCATTGGCTGCAGCACCAGCGGAATTGGAGAGCAGAACGTCGAAACCGTAGATCGCCTTACCGGAAGCGGCTTGAACGAACTGGGCAAAGACGGGCTCAACCAGAATCTGCTTCTCAGGTGTTCCGAACGCCACAACAACGTCGTTGTGAACGTAAAGACCAAGCGTGTGGAAACCAAGGAAGAGGGTGATCCAGCTCAGGTGGCTGATGATCGCTTCCTTGTGCTCAAGCATCCGGGCCAGGACATTGTCCTTGTTGGCTTCGGGGTCGTAGTCACGGATGAAGAAGATCGCTCCGTGGGCGAAAGCACCGCACATCAGGAAGATGGCGATGTACTGGTGGTGCGTGTACAGAGCAGCCTGAGTCGTATAGGCCTTCGCGATGAAGGCATACGACGGCATCGCATACATGTGTTGTGCCACCAGGGAGGTGACCACACCCAGCGAGGCAAGAGCCAGGCCGAGCTGCATGTGAAGGCTGTTGTTCAAGGTGTCATAAAGACCCTTGTGGCCAGCGCCGAGATCACCGGGAGTGCCCTTGGGAGGGTTATGAGCTTCAAGGATCTCCTTGATGGAGTGTCCGATACCGAAGTTGGTCCTGTACATGTGACCAGCGATCACAAACAGGCAACCAATCGCCAAGTGGTGATGAGCGATGTCGGTGAGCCAGAGGGCTTCTGTCTGAGGATGGAAGCCACCAAGGAAGGTGAGAATCGCAGTACCGGAGCCTTCGGCCGTACCGAAGATTTGACCCGCGGAATCCGGATTCTGTGCATACACACCCCAGTTGCCGGTGAAGAAAGGTCCAAGACCGGCGGGGTGAGGCATCACGCTCAGGAAGTTGTCCCAGCCAACGTGCTGACCCCTGGATTCAGGAATCGCCACGTGCACCAGGTGTCCGGTCCAGGCAATAGAGCTGAATCCGAAGAGGACAGCCAGGTGATGGTTCAGACGCGACTCAGCATTTTTGAACCATGCGAGTGACGGTCGGAACTTGGGCTGAAGGTGCAGCCAACCGGCGAAGAGTGCCCAAGCCGACAGGATCATCATGAAGATGGAACCCTGATACAGCTCGGCATTCTTGGTCATGCCGATTGTGTAGAACCAGTGGTACAGGCCTGAGTAGGCGATGTTCACTGGAGATGTGGCTCCCGCTTGGGTAAAGGCGGTAATGGCGCCTTGACCGAAATGGGGATCCCAGATTGCGTGAGCAATGGGCTTCACATGCAGAGGGTCGGCGACCCACTGTTCAAAGTTGCCCTGCCAGGCGATATGGAACAGGTTTCCCGAAACCCAGAGACCGATGATCGCGAGATGCCCGAAATGGGTGGAGAAGAGCTTTTGGTAAAGCCTCTCCTCCGTCATTCCGTCATGGCTCTCGAAGTCGTGAGCCGTGGCGATCCCGTACCAAATACGGCGGGTTGTCGGGTCCTGTGCCAGACCCTGGCTGAACGAAGGAAATTTCGTTGCCATTAGAGGGAAAGTTCAGGAAAGGTCAACCGCCCACCACAAGGATGTGGGCGTGGAAGAAGGACCACGTGACTGTGATGCCGCCCAAAAGATAGTGAGCAACACCGACAGCACGGCCCTGGATGATGGACAGCGCACGAGGCTGGATGCCAGGGGCAACCCTCAGCTTGTTATGAGCCCAGACAATGGACTCAATCAGCTCCTGCCAGTAGCCGCGGCCACTGAAGAGGAACATCAAGCTGAAAGCCCAGATGAAGTGACCACCAAGGAACATGATTCCGTAGCCGGCTGTGTTGGAGCCGTAGCTGTTGATCACCTGAACGGCCTGAGCCCACAGGAAATCACGCAACCAACCGTTGATGGTGATGGCGCTGTTGGCGAAGTTGCCATTGGTGAGGTATTGGACTGAGCCATCAGGCCTCACCGCACCCCAAACGTCGCTCTGCATTTTCCAGGAGAAGTGGAAAATGACGATCGACAGGGAGTTGTACATCCAGAACAGACCCAGGAAGACATGGTCCCAAGCAGACACCTGGCAGGTGCCGCCGCGACCAGGGCCATCGCAGGAGAAGCGGAAACCAAGGTTGGCTTTGTCTGGAATCAGACGGGAATTACGGGCGTAAAGAACACCCTTGAGCAGGATCAGCACCGTCACGTGAATCGTGAAGGCGTGAATGTGGTGGACCATGAAGTCCGCCGTGCCCAGCGGAATTGGAGCCGCCGCGACCTTGCCGCCGACGGCAACAACGGAACCGTTGAACACTTCACTGACGCCAGCGAGAGCGTTAGGAGCGGTGCTGCCGGCAGCTGCGGCATGCAGACCCTGAATCCACTGAGCGAAGACGGGCTTCAGTTGGATCGCGGAATCACTGAACATGTCCTGGGGACGACCCAGAGCACGCATGGTGTCGTTGTGGATGTACAGGCCGAAGCTGTGGAAGCCAAGCCAGATGCACACCCAGTTGAGGTGGCTGATCAGAGCGTCACGGGCCTTGAGCACTCTGTCCAAGACGTTGTCCACGTGCTTGGCAGGGTCGTAATCGCGAATCATCGCGATGGCGGCGTGAGCTGAAGCACCGACGATCAGGAAGCCACCAATCCACATGTGATGGGTGAACAAACCGATCTGAGTCGGATAGTCAATCGACATGTACGGATAGGGAGGCATCGCGTACATGTGCTGGGCAACGATGATGCTCAGGGAGCCGAGCATTGCAAGGTTCAGAGCCAGCTGGGCATGCCAGCTGTTGATCATGAACTCGAACAGGCCGTCATGGCCCTTCGTTGCAGGGAAAAGCAGAGGATCGCCTTTCTGGCCCTCGAGAATCTCCTTGATGGAGTGGCCAATTCCCCAGTTGGTCCGGTACATGTGTCCGGCCACGATGAACAGCACCGCGATAGCCAGATGGTGATGAGCGATATCGGTCATCCACATGCTTCCGGTCACAGGATTGATTCCACCCTTGAAGGTGAGGAAATCGCTGTATGCAGCCCAGTTGCCATTGAAAAAAGCACCGATGCCGGCACTGAATCCTGGATAGAGCTGAGCCAGCAGATCCTGATTGAGGAATTCGTGGGGAAGAGGAATGTCTGCCACGGAAGCAATGGTCTTGCCGTTCAACACCAGCGGCTGGCCGGCGTCGATGGCATCCATCAACTTCGTGGTGGGCAGAGACACATGCAGCAAGTGACCGGTCCAGGACAGTGAGCCCAGGCCCAGCAGACCAGCCAAGTGGTGGTTGAGCATCGACTCAACGTTCTGGAACCACTCAAGCTTCGGAGCTGCCTTGTGATAGTGAAAAACGCCTGCATTCAGCATCAGGCCGGCCATCACCAGAGCGCCAATGGCGAGAGACATCAACTGCGTCTCATTGGTGATGCCCCAGGCCCTCCAGACATGGAAGAGACCGGAGGTGATCTGGATGCCTTGGTGGCCGGCACCCATATCGCCGTTGAGGATTTCCTGGCCGAAAACCGACCAAACCACCTGAGCGCTTGGCTTCACATGGGTGGGATCGGCAAGCCAGCCGGAGAAATTGGAGAAGTGGGCGCCATGGAAAAAGGCACCACTCAGCCAGATGAAGATCACGGCCAAGTGGCCGAAGTGAGCACTAAAGATCTTCCGAGAAACCTCCTCAAGGTCACTCGTGTGGCTGTCGAAATCGTGAGCGTTGGCGTGGAGGTTCCAAACCCAGGTGGTGGTTTTGGGACCTTTCGCGAGGGCTCGGTCGAAATGTCCGGGCTTTCCGAACAATTCGAAGGTCGCTGGATTGTCGACCTTCTCGACTTGAGTCTTCGCGGTGCTCCCACGCTCTGGTGGGCTGATGGTCATCGAGTCGTTCCTCGAGGGACGGGATCGAGGTGGTGGGACACCCCTCCGGAAATCCATGGGATTACCGGGGCCCCGGGCGCGGATCAGCAAGCTTCACCGTGGCCGGGCGCCAGTGGCGTTCAGAGCAATGAACCCTGACTCTCACTGGAGCTAGGGCCCCAAAGAGGGGACCGCTGCGGGAAGCATAGGAGGGGGAGCAGTCATCACACGACAGGGAGTTACAAAGGTTCAATCCGGTCGCGGGCCTGTCCAGACCTGGAATCTGCATCAGCTCGAGCATCAGCGAGGAGACCCCGATTAGGCGCGTTGAGCAACACAAACAGGCGACACATATCGATCTATTTAATGCAAATCATTCCCAATAGTGCGTCCTTCCCATCGGTGCCCAGAATGGGTCGAATCAAGCTTTGCCCCATGGCGGCATCAGGCCGGACGGTCCACCTTCATCACTGGCTGCAGACTCTGCTTGCCCTGTGGATCATGGTGGTCCCCGCCGCAACCGCGCAGGCCTGGCCCTGGGGAGCAGACAGCTCAGGCGATGGAGAGCGCTCTGCAGAGATCATCAGTGTGTCTTCACCTTCCGGGCGACTGCAGGAAGTCAGTCCCCCGGGCGCTGTGCAGCAGCTACAAGCAGCGCTCAGCAGCCATACCCCCCGACTTGAACTGATCAGACCCTCCGATGGCGCTCTGCTGAAAACCGGTGAGGTGCAAGTCACGTTGCGGATCCAGGATTGGCCGTTGGCTGAGGATCCACAACTGGGCCTTGGAGCCCATGTGGCCCTGCAGATCGACGACGATCCACCACTGCGTTTCGGGCACGCCGAAAACGATCGACTGCAGATCACGCTTCCCGGTCTCAGCCCGGGGAGTCATCGCTTTACGGCCTATGCCGCCATGCCCTGGGGTGAAGCCGTGAAATCTCAGGGAGCCAGCCTCCAGTGGCGACTGGATCTCCTGCAGCAGCTTTCAGGAACGCAGCCGAATCAGGATGCTCCCTGGCTTGCCATGGTCAGCCCCTCAGACCTCAGCAACGGTGATCCTTTGCTGATCGACTGGCTGATCTGGAACGCCCCACTGCAGAACCTACGGGAGGGAGATGGCCGCTGGAGGCTGAGGATCAGCGTGAATGGCGACAGTTTTTTGGTTGACCGCCAGGAGGCTCTTTGGCTGAAAGCATCAGGCAACGGGAATGGCAGCGTGCAGATGGAACTGCTGGATGGTCTTGGTGAGCCGATCACTCCGGTCTTCAACAATCAATTACGAGCCACCGCAGCGCGTCCCGGCCTCCGTCCGATTTGGATGCAGTCGAAGCTGAGCGATGAGCAGATGGCACGTCTGCTTGGCGTCGCCATTGCTGAAACAGAACAGTCATCTGAGAGAGATGCAACACCGCCGCAGACTGCGCTCAATCCTGACTCTGAAACCGAAACTGAGACTGAGAAGTCCATCCAAGACAACCCTTCAACACCGATCAACACACCGGCTGCACCAAAAGTTGAGGAACCAACAGTTGAGGAATCAAACATGGAAGAACAGTCCATGGTTCCAAGCCCTCAGCAGATCGACTCCTCGCCTTCGGCCACCACAGCTGACGATGAGATGCCAGTGCTGCCTGATCAATCAGCTGACGACACTGAAGAACCGCTGGA
>Ga0115013_10001529_pt1 | contig 13314 bp, 28 predicted proteins | sample SouAtlMetagenome_2_FD_88686 | JGI IMG/M metagenome (GOLD analysis project Ga0115013, IMG submission 88686) | Marine eukaryotic phytoplankton communities from Atlantic Ocean - South Atlantic ANT15 Metagenome | ecosystem: Environmental > Aquatic > Marine > Oceanic | place: South Atlantic Ocean...
CCATATTTGATTTATCTCATTAGCAGTTTTAAATATTTCTTTCTCATCATCGTTAAGTATATCTAAGTGTTGTACCGAACCATCACTACCTGATATATCTTTCCACATAGCTTCTAACTCTTTACCTTTTAATCCTTTAGATTTTAAAAGCTTTTCTAAGTATTTATTTTTAACTTGGTAACTACCGGATAGAGTTTTGTGAGTATAGCAGTTAGCCCTGTAAGGCTCAATACTAGGAGAAGTCCCACTACAGATGATACCACTACTAGCATTAGGAGCAATAGCAAGGAGATTAGCATTCCTCCTACCACTACCATGAATATCAGGAGCCTCACCCCTTTCAACAGCCAACTCTTTAGTTGCATCGTCTGCTCTGGATTTGATGTAAGTAAACGCTTTGTGGTTGAAACCAGTTGCAAAAATACCTTCGAAAGGTATGCTCCTAGATTGTAGATAAGCATGAAAACCCATAGCACCAAGACCGAGACTGCGTTCCCTATACGCTGAGTAGGCAGACTTTGTATACCCCTCTTGACCTTCTTTAACATATTTTTTAAAGCGTTTAAAATTTGCACTGTATTCTCCTAACTGCGTTGTATCTATTGCATTGTCAATATAATGTTGTAAAACATTATCAAGCATTGTTATTAAATCTGATATAAACATATCATCCTTTGACCATTTATCAAAGTGTTCTAAATTAACAGACGATAAACAACATACTGCTGTCCGTTCTTCATCTGTTGGTAGTGTTATCTCAGAACATAAATTACTTTGTCTGATTTTTAACCCTAAATCTTTTTGTCCTTTTGGCAATGCTTCGTTACATGTATCTATGTTTACCATGTAAGGTTCACCTGTCTCTGCCCTAGCATTTATTATTTGCCACCATAAATCTCTTGCGTTGATTACCCTTACAGCTTCGTTAGTCTTGGGGTCTATTAGTCTCCAGTCTTCGTCATTTTCTACAGCCTGTAAAAAAGCATTAGTAATATTTATACCGTTATGAAGATTAAGATTCTTTCTGTTAATATCTCCGCCTGATTCTTTACGCATGTTAATAAACTCTTCAATCTCTGGATGACTAATATCCATGTAAGCAGCATAGCTACCACGCCTTGTAGTACCTTGATTGAATGCTAACATTTGAGAATCAACTACATGCATGAAAGGAATTGAACCAGTAGAACGACTGCCATGAGTAGTAGATATACCGTTACTTCTAACATCTCCCCAATATCCACCAATGCCTCCACCCGAACTTGCGAGCCAAATATTCTCATCGTAATGAGCAGATAAGCCACTGCGACTGTCAGGAACATAATTAAGGAAGCAACTGATAGGAAGCCCACGAGTCGTTCCTCCGTTACTAAGTATAGGAGTGCTAAACATGAACCAACGAGAGGAACTGTAGTTATAAAGTCTTTGAGCAAGTTCAAAGTCAGTCTCACCTTTGAAGGTGGCTCCGAAGACGGAGGCTCTTGCGAGTGCTTCTTGTGCATGTGTTTCATTCTCCCAGAAATATCTATCTTTTAATGTATCAATACTAAATTTATCAAACTGTTTTTCTTTACCATAATCTATTACAATTCCTAAGTAAGGTTTTTTACCTATCTTATCTTCAACCATTATCTTTCTCCTCATCTAACACGTGCATAGTTATGATAGCGTAGTGTATTATTTTCATTAATTCTTTTTTTTTGCTATCTTTCTTTCCAAACCTCATAGCATATTTCATAATGTTACCAATACCAAAACTCTCTCCGTGTCCGGCATCTATAATCATATCTGTTGCTTGGTATTTACCGTTACCATAGTGAGCTTCATAAGTTCTATCTATATAAGTTCTTATTTCTCTCAGCACTTGGTCTTCGTTAAATTTATATTTCATGTCCTCCATTCCTTTGGCAATGTTTCTTCACTATACCATGTGAAGTTGTTTGTTTCTGCCCACTCAGCATGGGTTCTTTTAGTTCCATCTTTTCTTTTCTTAGCCTGTGGCATAGGTGCAAAAGGTTTCTGAAACAAAAACACTAACTCTGTGTAGTCTGAGTTAAGAGCTTCTCTAATATGTATGTACTTACTATACTCTGCATAGTCCCAGAATCTACCTTTAGCTTCTAGTAATATTGTTTTACCATCTATTGTCTTAACAAAGTCAGGTTCATACTTATGTTTAACTACATAATCAATATTATCCCAATGGTGTTTCCAGTCTTGAAGTATTGTTTCATGTAAAGAATGTTCCCATAAGCTATCGTAACCTTTAGGTACGTTAGTCTTCTTTGGTCTTGCTTTTCTAGGTACTCTTCTAGCCACTTATTTCTTCCAAAGTTATATTAGGATTTCTTTTCACCTGTTTATAAAACCATCTTAAACTATAAGCACTTATCATAAACTTATTGTTAGCAAAGATATGTGTTTGCTCCGGTAAGAACTCATGTAAGTTTTTCTTATTAATCTTATCAGCATCTTCACCGTCTGGAACCATAGTTCTTATCCATTCTATTAATAATTTTTCTGCTTTACGTCTTAAGCTTTTAGATTTTTTTTGGTTCATAATTTTTTACAAGTTTCCAATAAGTTAAAATACTATTAAACATAGCAATGTGTTTTGCATGAGATTCTTTGTCCCATATATGACAAGCTATAAGCTCTGTATCTTCTCTATCAACAAAGATAGATACTCTTTCAACATCATCAAAGCCACAGCCTTGTGCATAAGCAGACAACTGCATACCGTGTTCATCGTATACTAATTTAGAAGGCTCTTTACCTTCTAAGTTGTCTTTAGTTTTAAAGTCTACAAAGATACCAGACTTAGAATACAAATCTATTTTACCACCGTAGCCTAAATCAGCACAGAAAGAAGCTTCAGCTATCCACTCTTCATCAGGAAACATTTCATCTAAATAGTTTTGAATAACACAATATGTTTCTGTCTTCTCTTCACCAAGAAAACCACGTTCAATCATAGCATGAATCTTTGTACCTTTTTCTGCCGCTTCTTGACCTATTCTTTTAGAGTCTTGCTTACATCTGTATGCAAACTCTTCAATAGTTTCTAAAGAATCTTTCTCTAAAGTAAGAGCAGAGTTAAGTGCTTGATTGATTTTCCAATTCTCTAGTTGAGGCTTGGCTATCATACTAAGAATAGTAGTTACTGAAGGTACTAGGTTTTCTTTCCTTGCATCTCTAAGAGTAGTGTTTCTTTCTTTACCGTTAGCACCAACGATAGTATACATTGGTTCACCTTCTTGCGTATACCAATGACCAGATTCCGACTTAAATTTATTAGCCGACAATTTATTATATACTTCTTGACTAGAACTGTCAAGTGTTTTAGTCTTTTTTTCCGTTTTCTTTTCCATCTTCTGAGTCCTTAAATGCTTTTATTACATCTGATGAGAATAATTTTTGTAGATTTACAAGAAACATTTTACTTGCGTTATGGTCTCCACCTGATACAGTTTTAAAAGTATCAAGCTTATCCACTATAGTTCTTAGCACATCTGTTTTAAATACAAGAGTACAAAACTCATTGTCTCCTACACATAAGTTGTGAAACCAATAGTCTGATTCAGTTGCTCTGATACCAGATGGTTTGTTCCATGACTCATACTCTATACATATGTTACCTGTCTTCATCCACATTCCACGTTCTGATTTAACTTCTATCTTCTTTCCTTCTAACATGTCTCTAACTTTATCTTCCCTTATCTCACCATACTGTAAGTCAAGGTCAAATTTCTTTTGGTCTTTCTTAGTGGGTTTCACTCCAGTTATCTCCTATCTTGTATTCGCCATCAAGGGGACAACGAAGATTGTAATATTTTCCTGCTTCTATTATAGAGTCTACAGCCAAACTACCTACACGTACTGCTCTACATTTAGGAACTTCTATCTGCCACTCATCGTGAATGTTAGCTACAAATTTATGAGGAACAGTTCCTAATACTAATCTATTTGAAAGAATAACTAATGCTTGTTTCATTATAATAGCACCTGCACCTTGTAGTAAAGTGTTAAGTGCTGAATGTTGATTACGAACATAAAGCTTTCTACCGTCTAGTCCTTTGAGATAACCTTTTGAAGATGCTCTTTGTACTCTGTCTCTAAGAGATTTGAATGTAGGTTTATTATCAAAGAAATATTGTCTAGCTCTTTTACCATCTGCTGTAGTTCCTCCAACCACGTTCCCAAGTTTTTCATCTCCTGCTCCGTACATGAGTGCATAGATGAATGTTTTTGCCTTATCTCTAGATTCAAGCTTTGCAAGTTCTTGATTAGAGGTGTGTATATCTCCGTTAATGATTTCATTAGTGTACTCCTCGTCATTCATATAATGAGCTAACATTCTAATCTCAAGACCAGAAGCATCAACTCCAAGTAAAACATTACCGTCCTCAACAGTCCAACAAGCTCGGCATTCTTTACCGTAAGGATTGTGAGAGCTAGGAACTTGTGCCATGTTAGGATTTCTATGAGTCATCCTACCTGTGATAGCACCGTTAGGTATAACAAAGCCATGCACCCTTCCATCATCTTCAGTAGCATCAATCCAAGAATCAATCTGGGCTATGCGTTTTTGTAGTAAAAGAAACTGTGCTATTAAGTTAGCTTCGTGTATGTGTGTGATTGCAGATAAAGTTTTCTCATCTACTATTGGTTGACCTGTTGGTGTAAATCTTTCAGGCTTCCAACCAAAGTCAATAAGATATTCTCCTATTTGTTTACGACTACCTAGATTAAACTCTTGTAAAGACTGTCGCATGAAGGGGTCTGTGTTGTTAGTTGTTATACATCTATCGTACTCATCATCAGTAAGACCACGCTTGGAGAGTTCACCATCTTTCTTTATGTAAGGTGTAACTAATTTATCATCAACCCACTTAGGTTTAAATGTGTTATGCACCTCATCTTCTATTGCTTGTTTCTTTTCTCTAAGTTCAGCAAGTAGCAGTAAAGCATGTTGAGTATCAAACTTAAATCCGTTGACCTCTTGTTGTTTAATTATCTCTGCAACCTTTTGTTCTAGTTCTATACAACCTTTGTCAAACCCTTTACTTTCTTTTCTTAACTCCTTAAAAACTTCTAAGTTAAGTTCAACATCACGGATACAATAGTTCATCATGTCTTGTGAATAATTAAGATAGTCTGAGAAATCTATTTTACGATACTTAAGTCTGTATCCCCAACTCTCAAGACTATGTCCATTTTCTCTTGCCGGATTAAATAACCTAGATAAAACAAGCGTATCTATTACTGGAATTTTAGAAAGGTCTACATTACTGAACTTGTGTACCATAGGTATATCAAATCCAATAATGTTATGACCTATCAAAGTATCTGCTGTTGCTAGAAACTCGTAACCTGCCTGTAAGTTATCAGGGGAAAATGAAAAAACCTCCTGAGTGTCTACATCTTTAGCAACGATACAATGTATCTTAGTTGCTTTCAGGTCATCTGTTTCTATATCAAATACTAACTGCATTAAAAAGCCTCATCTAAACTACTGTCAAATTCTATATCATTATCAGAGAGTTCAGAGAGTCTTCCTGTTTCGGCATCATAGATAACTCTACATGCCATACCTACATCACCGGTGTATCTTGACTTAAGTATTCTAAGCTTAGTTGTTCTAGCTTCGTCTTCATCATCTGATTGTTGATTTCTTTCTAATGCTATAACACAATCAGATAACTGTCCAATACTATTTGAGCCACGAAGATGAGATAAAGAAACCTCTATACCATTCTCGTGTCCTTTATTACCGTCAACTCTACGTAGGTGTGAAACTAAAATGATACCTGCACCTGTCTCTTCTACCAAACTTCTAAGTCTAGTCATAATAGAATCAATGGCTCGTCTCTCATCTCCTTCATGTACAGCACTAACTAACATGTGTAGATGGTCTACTACTACCCACTTACAATCACATCCTATAATCATAAATCTAAGTTTAGTAAAGATATCATCAATATCATTTGTTCCAAAGTGTGAATGTACCCATACTCTATTCTTGTTATCACCGTCATAAAGTATATCAAACATTTTATCTAGTTCTTCTTTAGAAAACCTATCTCTTATTTGGTCAACATAAAGCCTAGCGTTAGCTTCAATAGATAAGATACCATCAATGGTTCTTCTCCAATCTTCTTCTAATGCTATGATACCCACGTTGTCATTAGTACTTTTAATAAGATGATGTTCAAGTTCTCTAGTTACACTAGACTTACCAAGACCTGTACCACCTGTAAGTGTTACAAGTTCTCCTTGTCTAAGTCCATATAACTTTTTGTTTAATCCTTCATATGGATAAGGAACACTCTCTTTCTTTTCACGATTGTGAAACTTCTCTCGTTGTTCTGAAACATTTATAACACCAGAAGGTGTATAAACTTTTGATGCCCACCAAGCTTCAACAAATTCTTTGTGTCTGTTGGAACGGAGCATATCATTGGGGTCTTTGTAACCGTGTGGTAGTGTCAGTATCTTAGCTTTACTAGGTTTAAATAGTCTAGCTACTTTAATAGATGCTTCTTTACCTGCCTTGTCATTATCAAATGCTATAATTACATTCTCAAACTCTTCAAAGAACTCTAGGCTTTCTTTTACATCACGTACTGCACCCTGTGCCCCACGCTTTATGGACACTACTGCCCACTTAGAACCCAAGAGTTCATAAGCAGACATAGCATCACATTCCCCTTCTACAATGGTAACATACTTACCACCTTTGAATAACTGTTGACCAAACAAACCTGTATCGTTGTAAGTTCCAGAAACAAAAAAGTCTTTAGATTTTACGTTACGATATTTAGTAGCCGATAACTCGTGTCCATTATAATATGGGTACAAATGCTTAACTACATTTCCTTGAAGGTCATGTACGCATTTAACTCCATACTTAGTAGCAGTTGCTTGAGATATTTTCCTATCTGTAAGAGGTGAAAATTTCCCTTCGTCCACTGTATCAGGTTGTTTAGTCGTTGTTGTTGTTGCTGTTTGCATATCCTTTCCTCCACACGCATTGGTATAACTTGGCATGAACTCACCACAACTGAAACACTTTGCTGAATCATCTTCATTAATTCCAACAGCATCACTACTGTTACAAAGTGGACAAGGTTGATGTAGTTTATCCCACGTCTTATCCATGTTAGCCCTCACTATGTACTAAGACTCGTCTGTTGAATCTTCTTCAGCTACTTCTTCTGTATCCCCTTCAGACTCTTCGCCTTCTGGTGTTTCTACTACAGCTTCTTCAGCATTTTGTAGTAGTTGTTCAAGATTATTTTGATGCGTACCTGAAGCAAAGTTAAGTGCTTCAAGAACTACATTAAGAGTTCCAATCTTACTGATAGAGATATCAGCGTTGGCTCTAGCTTGAGCATCTTCAATCATAGTAGTATCGTATACTACCTGTCCATCTTCTTTTGTAATAGTAATAATCATATTAAAATTCCTCGTTATCGTCTGAGCCACCCTCAGAGTATTCAATTAAATTAGTAACCTTTACTGCTATTAACTCAGCAAACGTACCATACTTACCTGTGTAAGGTTTAATTTTCACAGTAACACCAGAGCCATTACCAACACTAACATCCATATCATTACCATCGTCATCAAGTAACTTAGGAGCAGAGTTAGTTGTCCCATCATGCTTCTCTACTTTTCTAGAAAAAGAGAATGCCGGTTCATCATATTTAGGTTGACCATCTCTGGTTCTTACCCTTGATAGACCAAGACCCTCTAGCCTAGAAGCAGTATCTTCATCAGTCAACACTACTATTCCATACTTATGTGGTTCAAACTTAGTGTTTGGTGTGCTGACATTAGCCCACATAGCTTTTCCTTCTACATACTCATACATATATTGTTACCTCCAAAGGTTTAGTTGTTGTATTAAGTTTAAAGATTGTATCACTTTTTATTTTTGGTAGCAAGTCTTTTCTCTCTACGTTTTGCATTATTTCTATCCCTTGTAAATTGAATAGAGCTTTGCAAGTCTTCCCAGAGTTCATCAAGTACTTGTTGTTTTTGTTCTTTGTTAAGTCTTGTAATGATTTTGATATCAGACTTCTTAGGTATCCACGTATCCCAATAAGCTTTGTCCATGTCTTTCCATGTCCAACCTATCTGCTTGTCTAGTGTTGTTGATTTAAAATATAAATTCATAATAACCCTCGTGTTAAAAGAGGCACTTTAGAGTGATACCTAGCACTTAAAGGTCTAGTAGTTTTAAGTCACTTCTTGGGATAACCTTTTCGCACCCAATGGCTGACTGCAAATTGTGGCTTTGTTGTTTAAAGTCTGTACAAACCCCCACGCAATGTGGAAAAATCAGACACTTAGTGTGTTGGACGATGGTTTCTAGCACTCATTCCAACCTTCAGTCTACGACCACCTTTAAGGATTTTACAGTAAACTCATCTTACACTAAATCTTAAAACTTAGTCTAGTTTTTGTGGCACGAGACTAGAAACTCGCACGATTAAATCGTATGTCTTTAGGTTCAGGAAGGTTAGTTGAGGGCTACACCTTTGGACATACCTTTGAAAACATTTGGTTATTAAACCACCCTCAAAAATCTTTGTCAAGTAATATCTCTTCTATTGTTATAATACTTTCGTCAAGCAGTTTAACATAGAAGTGTTGGTCTTTAGCCCACCTTGTTTCGTATGCAATCTTGTTATCATATAGTGCTTCGTTGTTCTTAGCTACCCATATATCAAACATCCTATACTCATCAGGTGTTAGCTTTGTAAATTCTTTCTCGCCTTCTCCTACATTATACATATAAAACACCCATTACTAAATTAATTACTCCTGTTAATAGGACAAATGTTGCTATTGCATTTAACATTATAATAGCTCTATCGTTCCACATAAAACCTACGCAAGTCCACAAGCTACACCCTATGAAGCTTAGAACTAAATCTATTTCTGGAAACTGTTGTGTTGACCTGAAACAGATACCAAGTATTATAAAACAACTTGCAACCCATTTCAAGTACCAATCTTTTGTTCGCTTATTTATTTTTGTGCTTTTCATTATAAGCTTTCTCACTATCTATTAACATTAAGATTAATCCAAACAGAAAGAAGGTTGCAAAAGAACCTATAACTATAAAGGCTATTATTTCTGGCATCATATTATACCTCTATTGCAAATGGTAAACTGCAATCTTTAACATCGTTATCTTTTGTCAAAGACTTGTCAAGATATTTAACTACAGCTTTAGTTAGTTTACTGTTTAATCTTTTAGAGAACTCTACATTTACAATCTCTTGATTTTGTATATCAAAAGCTACACTAAACCTAGTGTCTCTACTAAAAGATATTTTACTTATAAAGCTTCCAAAGTCCACAGACCTATCAGGACGAGGGCATGAGTAAACTATAGGCTCTACTACAGGCTCTTCAATAACCTCTGGCTCTGGCTCTTCTACTACAGCTATAGGAGTTTCAACAATCTCAGTTGGTTCAGGTATAGTACCTAAAGCAATCTCACCTGTTAGTACTCCAAAGCCACCTGTTGCTGAGTACTCTTGTCTTACTTCTGATAGTTCTTGTATTTGTGCTTCTTGTCTTTCGTGGATAACTTCTAACCTACTCATTAACATAGTATCAGTTGTTCCAAGCTCATCTAAGACAAGTAGAGTTTCCCTTATCTGCTCTAAGTTCATATTAGTATCAGCTTCATAGAAACTTAATGCGTTATCAACAGCACTATAGTTATCAAACAAAGTATCTAACTTATTAGCTACTGTTGATTGTTCTTGTTTAAGTTTGTACATCTGTCTGCTAAGATTTTTCATTTCGTTGTCGTTACTAATTACTGTGTAACAAGACAAAGCAAATGTCCCTACCACTAACATACCTATCATTATAGTTTGTTTATTCATAAGTTACCTTCTCCTTTTTTCTTTTGTCGTTATATTTTACAACTCTTCTACCACTCTTGTAGCCTGTAATTTCTTTAATCCATTTACCATTCTCATAGCTAACCTCTATAAAGCTTATATCTTTATCAAGTTGTTCTTCTTCTAATTTTATTTTTTGTAGTTCTACTACATCATTATATTGTGTCATATTATTTTATTATATTTTTAAAAGAATATATAAATAAATTAAAAATAATTTTTATATATATGTTTTAAACTTTATAAGTATTTTACTCCTATTTTAAATCTTGTCAAGTGAAAATTACTAATTATTTCTAAGCCTTTCTAAGAGCTTGTTAGTCATGGTTAGTACCTGTGCATGTATCAGCTAGTGAACTGCTCACCATGTAGCTTAGATGCTCTCCTATCCTATGTATTATATCTACTTCTGATACGTTCATTGGTTCGTCCCACGTTCTTATGTCATCATATAATAAGTCGACAAATGTTCTGTATTTATTATCTGATAATTTATTTACTACATGTTCTCTTGCACATATCTCATCAAGTCTTTTGTATAATGTTTTGTTGTTCATCAGTTCAATCCCTCCACTAAAGTCCAATCTTCTGTTAATATATTTTCTTGTGCTGACCACTTCCAATCAGTTTCTCCGTGATTACCCATATGTTCTACTGAAGTTCCGTCCTTGAAATCAACATACAAAGTACCATGTTTTATGTAATAGTCTTTGACATTGTCCCAATCAATACCTAGTTCTTCTAAGTCAAAGGTTATAGGTGTTTCATAAATACACTCTATGTATCTTGGTTTATCGCTATCAACATTCATCATCTTCCTCCTGTTAAAATAACTTCTCCACAATTTTCATACCCACTAGTGCCTGTATCAGCTACTTCAATATCGTATAGCCAATAGTTATCCATGTTAAATTCTGGATTGTCTGGATTATATTCCAATACTCTTATAGGTAAACTCTTGTCCTTTACCTTTTCTAATAGTTCTAATAATTCTTTAACTGTCATCATCTACCTCGCGTAAATATAAACGTCCCACTTAACAGCTTTATCCAATGGACAAAAGGGTATCGTTCTTTGGTTATAGTCTGGATTCTTACGTCCCCACCTGCCTTGACACTTGACGTAGTGTTTCTTGGTACTGTGCTTGTTCAATAGGCTAACACTTTGTCTAACCTGTTGAAGCTTGTTAAGTTGTGCTAACACCTCATCACTATTCTTTTCTACTGTCATTACCCACGTCTTAGTTCTCATAGCTTACACCCTCCTCTATATCGTTAATTATATCGGTCATCATTTCATCGTTGAACCAATTAAACTTACGCTTAGTTTTATTACAAACTAAATACTTAATAGTATCTAGCCCTTGTTCTTTATAGACTATCCTTAAAAGTCTTGTCAATAATCCTATCTCGTTTAGCTTGTCCATAATGTCTAGCTTTTCAAAATAGTAATCGTTGTATGTTCTACTCATTCTCTACCTCCTGTATAAAGTTAATTGCTTCTTCATAATTTGAAAAGTTATAACAAGGATAATCCCTATCAATATTAAATTCTTTACTTACTGAATATGGTTTATCACTATAACTTTCTTTTACTATTACAAAGTCATTTACAAATTCAATTATACTATCCATATCTTTATCCCTCCATTTCTAAGTTATTAACATCTTCCATAGCTAGTCTATCAGCAATAGTTTCTACCTGTCCAATGTCTTTTATATCCTTACACAATACATCATAGTAGTGTTGCCACCTCTCGTCATAGTAATCATGTATCCATTTGTTTTCATTAGAGTCAGCTATCATTATTATTTTCTCCATAATTATTGTTCATTAAATATTGGTCTTCACCTATCTCTATAACAAAACCACTCTCTAATGCCTTGACTAGTAGTTGGTCTTTGTCTAACTCAAAGTTAAAACTAGGTGCTTGTGTTTCAAACAAACTATCTTTGGTAAATATTGTGTCCTTCATACCTTCGACCTCCTTAATAGTACCTGTTCTATGCCTATCTCAATAGCTACCCACTCGTCATAGAATAGCTTAACCTTCTTCATCTTCTCATACTTCTTAACTGTCATAGTCCTATACTCATAGTAGTCTTTGTGCATTGGTCTTGCTTTAGTTATCTTCATCAGTTGTTTCCTCCCCTAACCATAGTTTAGTTTCTATACTATCGCCTACAAATTCCCATACATAATCCCAATTAGACTCATAGTATTTATTTAGTAATGTTATTAATTCTTTTTCAAATTCTTTATTCATCTTCTAGCACCTCCTTTATATCTAAAACTTCTTCATCTTCAAATCCATAGTCAAGGTCTCCACCTGTAGAAGCTTCGTTAAATAAATCATAGTCTCCCTCTAAAACTTTTTGTTTAGCTTCTTCTTCAGACTTACCTTCTACTTCTATTTCAGAATAGCCAATCCATTTTGTATATACTTTATATAGTTTCATCTAACACCTCCTCAAATTTATCTTCATAGAAATATACCACAGCTACAGTTCCTTTTGTTGGACTATCATGTATTGATAAATCTACATCATCAAATTCATTGTCTAACCTTTTACACAATTCATTCATGGTTAGTTTATCGTTCATTGCTAGTTTAACTACCTTCATCTACGCCACCTCTTTTTGTTGATTATAATAATTATCTATTTCTTCCTGTATATCTTTTATAGTCTTATCAAAACCATTAAAAGTAATAGGTATTAGTTTTTTATCTTTGTTGACAAATGTAGCGTGTCCCGTCCACATAAATTTATTACAGTCATAAATTGCTGTAATATAAAATCCTCTATATTTATATTCAGCAGGTTTGTAATATTTAGTCCCTACATTTTGAGCTTTTTTGTATATCGTTTTCTTTTCCATATTTTGTAGCCCTCTTTAGCTATCTATTTATTTGATACCTATAAATCTATAATAGCTGTCAAGATAAATCAACAATTATTTTTATTTTATTATTGGCATATTGCTTTACATCTTACCTCTTATATGCTAAGTATTCTTAATGCTGTATATTCATACAGTAAAATCGAGCTTAGACTTTTTAGATACTCAGGTATTACTTCGCCAAACTATTCAATACAAAGGCTCTCATTGAGTCCGATAAATTCTAGTGATAATCTATTATAAATTATTTGTATATCTTGTCAGGGCTTGTAGAGTTTTAAAAGTTATAAAACAATCATGCACAGTCGGTCTCTCTTATTATGAATTTTAAAAAGCTAACCGAGTCAAACCCTCTAAATTAATAGAGGGCTTTTATTTTATTTTAATTAGTTCTATAGATGTATAAGTCGTTTAATTCTTCTTCATTTCCATCATAGCTAGACATAAAATGTCCACGACCGTCACAGCTTATAGCATCATTAA
>Ga0115013_10001531_pt1 | contig 13313 bp, 13 predicted proteins | sample SouAtlMetagenome_2_FD_88686 | JGI IMG/M metagenome (GOLD analysis project Ga0115013, IMG submission 88686) | Marine eukaryotic phytoplankton communities from Atlantic Ocean - South Atlantic ANT15 Metagenome | ecosystem: Environmental > Aquatic > Marine > Oceanic | place: South Atlantic Ocean...
ATAACTTGACGTACAAAGACCACCAAAACAAAAACGAAACACCTACAACGTATCAAAACCATGCATTTCAATGTCGAGAGGTAGAATCTCTTGGGTCATCCTCATAGATTTGCCCGACCCGACACCAAATTCGCAAACTAAGCCGTGAGCCCTGTTCTCTCTTTGCTGCTCAATGAGTGGCATGGCGGCATCAAGTGCTATGAAGACAGATGAAACAAATGAAGTTGAGCGTCAAAATTTTAGGAAGGAAAGTAATCTGACACAGCTGTCTATAAAATCAAAAAGTGCTTTTTTGACTTCAATTCATCTTTACCTAATTTTAGCATATCCCTGGTGCCACGGTGTAAATTCAGTTGAGCCGGATCCGTGTTACGAGTGTGCCATCTACAAGATGATAATGAGGGAACACATTCAAGGCATGAGATGATAGGATTAAAAAATCTGCATAACTACTGACAGTTCTCAGATTGAGTTAGTGGGTTCTGCCCATAATTACCTAACGTATCCCCAGGAATCATTCAAGCAAGAAGTTGGAGCTTCTGATCGCTGTATAACTTCCAAAATTGGTTCTGCCTCTTCCACTTCACCGAGTCGCTCTAAAGCCACACCCATATAAAACATGATCGATGCCTTGTTGCATTTTTCTAGTGCCTTTCGATATGCTTCCACGGCCTTTCTTAAGTGATCCAAATCTTTGCTGTTGCCTCCAGCTGCTTCTAGAGACGTCCCAATACCTTTGTAAGATTCTGGTGAAGGGAAAGGATCGATTTCTGCGGCCATTCTTTGAGTAGATGGGATACAACCAATGGTATCAGATGAAGAGGTTTAGCAAACGCAATAATATATGAACAGACTGGTACTTTCTAAATATTCGAATAGTTTTTCTTTTTCGCATCATTCTCGACTTACGTGTACAATCGAACTGCAGCATTGGCATCACTTAGTGCTTCAGAACTTATGAATCCTAGTCTCACTAGAGTGTACGCAAGGACGGCTTCGCAATCCTCCCTCGAGAGATTTGTAACGTGCCCAAAATTTTCTGGCAACTCTAAAAAGCATTGGAATAACGTAGCAGCTTCATGGAAGGCGTCGCTTGCTAGTCTAGGTTGACCTGACTTGTCGAGTTGCGTACCTCTTCGGAAGGCTCGATCAGCTTCGCCAATTATTTGGTTCCAAGCAACTGGTTCGTCAACAAGCTGTGCGAGGGATGATCTTTGCCATTGATCATTCACACGTCTATAATGGTTGTTGTATCTGTATGCAATCCTTTCACCTATAAATGCATCGATCGATGAAACCGCAATCAGAATACCAGCGAGGGCCTGCAATATCATGATGATGGCGTTTGATCAGCACTTGGAAGGAACTTTTTATTTACACCTGATCTACAAGAATGCACTCCTCGAATTTAACTTCCATTGATGAATTTATTTGTTGAAAAGGTGACGTCGGGTGATTGATGAGATTGGAGAATGCAAACTCTAAAATGCGCATTAGGGATGGGGATTACTGAACAAAAAAGACAGAATTAAGAAGTCATAATTTTCACGACACGAACAGCTGAGAATCGATTTGAAGGCGCGATTAGAACGATCTTTCGTTGTTGCTCCTGTATGAGTAATATCCATTGTCACTTTGCTGCTCTCACGTCAACGAAAATGCTTGCTTGATTGTAATTCGGTTGTCTTGATGGACTGAATAAATCGATATAGCATTGTAAAACAACAAAACGGTAAAATTGAAAATGGGGCGCTTTTTTGGACGAAAGTCTCCGATGAACGGAGAGGATGGTGATTATGGCAGAGAATATGGTGACAGGCCACAAAGAGGGTTACGTCGCAAAAATTCTCGGGAAGATGTTTATGGTAGCCACGAGTCACTCCCTCGTGCAGGAGGGGTCGAAACCTCGAACCCCTACGCCGATCCAGATTACGGGCCAGAGGACGACGTGGACAAAAAAGTTCGTGTCAAACCACACAGCGCCTTTCCTTCTTCCACATACATGAACGAAATCGAACTATATCAATGCATGATGGCTGGGTCAAGCAACTTTGAATTCTTGACTTCCTACTTGGATCCCTCTTCGAAGAATACGAGGCGAGTCAAGGTTTCTGAAATGGTCCGAAGGCAATTCGGGAGTCCAAAAGAGGATGGTAGAGTAGGATCGTTGAGAGTCGAGATTTTAGGATGCGTAGGTCTAGATCGTGCGAAGCCGGATGTTTCCGTCTACACTGTATGCGGGGACTGTGCATTTACCACAGATAGCATTGACGGTAGTCGTAGTCCCATGTGGCCAAACAGCAGCCGAAGGGCTGCAGTTTTTCCTCTTCATCATGCGTATGCTCGCGCCTACATTGGTGTTTTTGATACCAAGCAAGCAAAAGCAACTGAAGCTGACTATTTCTGTGGTCGTGTAACTATTGATGTTCCTTCGCTTCGACCTGATACAGAATACGACATCACCTTCCCATTGCGAGTTTCGTCATTCATTTACGATCGAAGACCGAGGGGGGTTGTCCGAGTTCGATTTTCTATCCATTGGTTCAGTGCAAGATCCGCCATCCTTAGTTATTTGAAGCGTCCCCGAAATCCATTAGCATTTTCAAGACAAGCTAAAAAATTTCCTTCCATTCCATGTGGAGATCCAAAAACTTTTCGCAACGTTGCCGTCACTGTCCATGGACAAGACTTTCCAGGAAAATATACTCGTGGAGCGTTTCGAGCTACAATGCGCGAATTCAATCTTTCGCAACAAAACATTCGGTTCCTGATGAAGGTTCTTATCCTCGACTGTATCCTATACGAGAATCCACTAATGTCTATTTATTTGTTTACAACATCCATGGTAAGTTACATAGGACTAACATTACACTGTGACGATTTCATCCACAGTATGCTCCGTCGTGTCGAAAGGTGACATGCCGTCCCTTGCATCGCAATGATGACACGTACACTAAAGATCATATCGCAATCTTTTCTCACGTCCTTTCTTTTGTGACACACAACTTCTGTGATTTCAGTATTGTGTCTACCTCAACTCTATCCGCCTCGCGCCACCGTTTTTCGTTGGTTGGTTGATTTATCTTTTAGTGGAGAACAATATCTATTTTAAACAAAATGGAAGTTTAGGCTACCGAGATCTATCGATCCAAGAAATTTTTTATGGTCTTGTCTTTGATGGGAAGAACGAAAACTACGATTTAAAACCAATTGCGGTAAAAAAGCTCCCCCGGCGACAAGTGATTGGTGAAGATGGAAAGTGTATTGATATTGAGCTACAGAATCATAGAGAATTTCCATTTTCAGAACGGTTTGAATACCCCAAGCTGTCGGCCGCGAATGCAATTGCGTCCACTGAAGCAGCAAATAGAAGTAAGAAGTCCAAGAAAAAGGACAAAGGCGCCATTCCTCTCGATATAAGTAGTGGCCAAGATTCCAAAACAGCTCGCCGATTATCCATGTATAACGCACCAAACGCCCAGCAGCAAGAAGAGGAACTTGATGAAACGGAAGACGAATCCGAGGAAGAAAGTCAAGAAGGAGAGGACGACGAAGGAGATGGTATGTTAGATGGTGCTGAATATGGATACGAAAATATGGATGATGAAAGTGATGAAGAGGACGCTTATGAATCACCTAGTAAGAATAAAAGAAAGGCGAGAATTCTTGAAACAGGAAAAGCGAGTAAGCATCGTCGTATTCGTGTTGGTCCACAGCAGAATGCTGACAAGTCTGGAAACAAGAAACTCCCTCCTCAAGCTCATTTATCGAAGGTGGAGCATATGTTGCACCGGGCGTCCAAAAACATCTCTGTCGAGCATGTTTATTTTCCACCTCCCCAGCTTCAAACACAGTTAGGAAAAGAAGTAAATGCCAAAGGTCCAGCGGGTGATGTTCTCACGGCAAAAGAGAAAAAACATTATGACGAATTCGATAAACTGCTTGGATATCGCCTCAAGAATCCTAATCCAATTGTTAGAATTACTTCATCGTTCCTGGGCCCTTTGATGAGGATCATCAGAATCGCAATTTACTCCTTTCGAATCGGCTTCAACTTGTGTACTTGGAGAGATCCATATTTAACTTTTTGGGTCTTTTCATTTCTTTGTACACTGATGTTTGTTTTACTTATATTTCCGTGGCGAACCTTTTTCTTCTTGAGCAGTTCAGTGTTACTAGGGCCTCAAAATATTGCAGTACGAAAGTGGCTAGAACGTAGGGCAAATCGGAGGGAACGAGAAGAGAAAGAGGAAAAGGAGAAGGAAGCTTTGAAAGCTCAGCTTAAGACCAATGATCCTTTGGTACAACCGCAAATTCAGCCAATGAATAGTTCAACTTTGAGCAACAAAAACAAGGAAGAAGTTGGAGGAAAGAAAAAGCGAATTTGGGGTCTTAAAAAGCTAAAGGAAGATGAAGAAGCCGACCAAACGGATGAGATCAAGGAGACTGAACTGTTTCATTCCCCTCGTCCGGCGTTTTTTGCAAATCCGAAAGCAAGCAAAAGAAATCAAGTTCCCAGAGATGTCGCAGTTCCATACTTCCGTTTCAGGAAAGATCGCTTCTATGATTGGCCACCAGATCCAACAGTGTCACGAGCAACGCCAATGGTAATGAAATCACGATTTGATGAACCTGAAGAAATCGACTTTCAACCTCCCATGAGTCATAATCAAAACGCAGGTGTTTATCAGAGCCTGAACGATCGAAGGGGGCTTCGCAATCGAGGTCGTAACAACCGTGAAAGATACCCAGGGGATGATGTTGATTATAGATACGGGTAATTTATTTTAATAAGGATTAGCGATTTAGTTTAGCAGTAATGCATCAAAGTATGCGAATTCTAGCTCCCAATTTTAATCCAGATAACCGTGCAACATTCAAGAGGCTTGTAGCACAAAAAATAATGATAGGCTGCTGCGAAGGGCATTGATGAAAAATCAGCATACATTTCGCAACAACATGGTCTTCTCTTCTACATGAATATTACCATCGAAGAAGTCGTTACTTGGAACGCATTCAACTCTTTCCCCGTCTTCATTATCCTGCTCTCTTCCCACGTCAGTGTGGTAGATAACAATAACGACGCTACCTGCGCAAAATGACTTTATCTGTGCCATGACCAACGCTTTGGATCGAGGATCGAGAGGTGCCATGGTCTCGTCGATCAACAAGACCTTTGGACACTCATCCATTAAAAATACTTTACGTACTAATTCAACTTTCGATCTTTGTCCACCAGAAAGATCATTAAACCAATCTTCCTTCTCTTCTTCCAGCTCATCCATTATTCGGTTGATTGTGTCACCAGTGGGTGAACTTGCTACAACATCACCGGTTGTGGACCGATTTTCAACTAAGGCTTCATTTGCAGTGTATGCTGCAGAAACGTCTTCTAGTTCTTGATTTTGAATGAATTCTAGCGAATTCAAAAGCTCAGCAACTCTCCGGCATCGCTCCTGCTTTTGTCCATCTGTGATATGTTTTGATGCGTTTTCCTGATAAATCCAGTCAATAGGTTTTGAGTAGAGTGGCCAGTAAAATGTTTGAGAGATCTCAACGACTTGAGACGAAGGCATAGTAACAGAAATTTCCGGATGGATTTTTCTTTTTTTATTGGTGTTCTCGTTAGAGAGATTTTGTTCCGCGACATCTTCGACCGATATCTCTGATGGCACCGAAAGTGAAATGCTCGAGGGGATATCAATCGGGCGATCGTTCGTATCGCAACTCATTAACACCCTAAAGAGAGTACTCTTTCCACTTCCTATGTTCGGAAAACAAAATGGGAATATTTAGTCAATCATTCCAGCTACACCATACGTATCACAAGTGAAACTCTCCAGTGCGCAACGCAACGTACCATTAGCACCAGTAAGAGCATAAATGCCTGCGGATAGTTCCATGTTATGAATCTGAACTAAAGCAGCCCCTCTTGAGTATAACATATTTTTAATCACAACTAATGGCTTGGAAGATTCATGTGTCTCATTTGCCTCCACAGTACAGGGTAGCAAATTGCGTTGTTTGGCATTCTTCCATACTTCAGACAATTCCTTCAAGTTAGATATTTGTGTCATCATACGTGCTAATTCAGCTTCAGATCGTGATCTCATCAAGACCATGTCAACTGCATCCTCGATAGCTCGCGAAAACACAAAGATATCAGCTGCAACTATTTTGCCAGCAGTCATAAGTTGGGCCAATGCGCAATCCACTAAGACAGAGAATACAAAATTACGCTGAATGAATGAAAAGAATCCTTTGGTTCGCGAGGTCAATGAACTCACAACCGATTTCATTTGAACTCTACGCAAAAATTTTGTGAGCATTCCGTGAGAAGAATGGAAAAGCGGCACAGACTTTCGATTATAACTTACTTTACTGTCAAGTCCAACCATCTCTGTCGTGTAAAGTCCATAGCACCTGGGCCAGACCGATGTAGAAGTTCGGAATTCTTCAAATCAAATGCTTCTACTTTTGATCTTACAGCATTGAGTTCCTGAATATCCTTTTCAAGCTCCTCAATTCGATTAGTCATGTACGAGACGACTCGTCCCTTTAACCAGTCAGATATAAAGATAATAGGAAAGATTTGGGCAATCATTTTCGGTTGTTTTGTCATAACCAACGGTAGAAGCATGACTTTTGGCAGACTAAAGAGTTTTCGATTGAATAAATCATATGTGGTAGAAACTATTGTATCCATGTAACCAGCAAAATCTTTTTCATAAGGGGCAAGAATACGAAAACCAAGAAAAGTGTTTATGAGATATAATAAAGGCAACCAAATGTTCCGTATATGTGTGGGAATAGCTTTCATACCTGCTGGTGCCTTCGCTGAATGATCAGTGAGTGCTACTAGATAATTGTCGTGATCGAACAAATTATATAGCCGGACGGATCGATGGATGTCGTCTCTCATACAAACCATTGCAAACGCATTCAAATTTCCATATCCTATGACTTTTATCATATAAGGAACAGCCGTGAAAAATATAAACGGTGCAGCTGTGCGTTGAAACCTGAGGGATCGATTTGTTTTTCTTTGATCACCGTCCTTTCCTTCCTGTGAAGATGAGACCTTGGACGCTGACGGCGTTGATTTCCTTTCACTGCTACTAGATCCTCTGTTTTGGCTTTTATTTTGGTCAGTCACATCCATGTCCATCCTCACTAACTCATTGCGACGATGCTGTTCTTGTTTCAGAAAATCGATGCCAAGATATCCTATTCCGACTTGAATGTGAAACGTAATGAAGAATAATCGTGAAACTTGATCCCTCAATAGACCTTCCTCAGTAATAAACTCATCCATGATATCATAGCTAGCTTGAATCTCCGCGATGGGGAATAACGAAAACAAGCCATCAGAAATGTACTTCGGGGTTATTAAGTTAAGTAATCGAAAAAGAGCTCCTGTTGCGGTGAGGTGGCAAACCAGCAAACACAAAATTGCGCTTATTGCAATGAGAACAATTCTTAAGACTTTAGCTTTGTTTTCATCTTTTGAAAAATTCGAAAAGACCGATGGAATGTAGTCGGAGAAGAGAAAAAATGGAACCAAATAGGAAAATATCTCAACCGCACAAATCAATTCGTAGGACTTGTTGGAATAGGTTAGAAAAGCCAACAGTCCGCCAAAAAACCAACGTAAAAATTTGGGCTCTTTATCACTTGTTGCAGGTAAAGTAATGGTCGTGCGGAAAAAGAGGATTGATATTGCCGAAATCAGCATTCCATACTTGAAAGGCATGAACGGAACATCTCTATCACGATGTGTCGACAGAGGAATATTGAAAAAATTCTCGGAAAGATCATTAGAGAGAGACATATTTTAGAAATTCTTTTCAATCTGCTGTAAAATTTGTCACCAGTTGTTCGATTGGATAACGGTTATGCTGGAGATGTTGTACAGAATACTTCTCCAAGCAATGCTTTTACATCGCTTTGATTATTATAACATTATTGCACAGCACAAATCGGAATGAATTATTTCGTGACCATCACTGACGAGATCGTTGGTCCGTCGTGCGTGCACACACGATCCTGTTCGAGTCCAGGTCATGAGAGCATGGGATTAAATACCGGGATCATCGCTTTATGACGCCATTTATTTATTAGAAAGTGAAGCCAGTTCGATCGGCTCTCCCTAGCTTATCTGTTGAATCGACACTAATAGTTGATCATCGATGGTTACGACTATTTCAACTCGTGGCGCTCTGCTATGGCCAGTAATTCTAGCTTATTGTCTTCTCGCAACTGGAATGGCTGTTGACCAGTCTAAATTCCGAACGTGCGATCAGACCTCTTTTTGCCGCCGCCACCGCGAAAAACATTCGGCGAGCCTTTATCAGTATCGGATCAACGAAGAATCGGTGACTTTCCACATTCCAAAAGCGACCAGCGATGCTGCCAGTGAGGCCAACGAAGGAGATAGAGATGTTGATAACCATTCCGCTGAGAAAAATAACAAAAACGACGGTGATGCTGCGAATGCTGGGCTATGGAAATCTCTGCAGGATCGCATACTCGGGGGTAGATCAGTGGATAATAAGGATTCCACAAAACACCTTAAGGATCCTCATGTCAGAGGACCACCACCTACGTTGACAGGCACATTAGTCAATACTGCAGCGGAAACTTCGACGGGCAAGAAGGAGTATTTGGAGTTCGCGATTTATGCCTTGTCAGATGGGCTGATTCGTGCGCGTATCACTGAGATTTATCGATCAAGAAGTGCAGATGATCATCACAAAACACCTCACGATAAGGCCCGCATCACATATGATGAATTAGTGTTGTCTTCTGAAAATCTTGAACCGGCGGAACATGCTCAATGGATTCGACCTGGTGATACATATTTGGTAGATTTACTCGGAAGCCAGGACGATGCCAGTCGATACATGGGATTGCGATATGGAGATCATTCGTCAAGCGAAGATAAGAATGGGATGGTTTTACTCTTGCGATTAGAGTCATTTGCAATGTATCTTTACAGAGAAACAGATTTGAAACAAGGACCAGTAATTGTCATGGGTGAGAAGGAAATGACTCATTTTGAAATCCGGCGGGACAAAGAAGAGTCGGAAATTGATGGAGATAATGACGATGGAAAGCAAGATGATACGGTGATTGATGAAAACGATAAAAACGGTGAACCTGAGAAAGAGATCGTTGGATACTGGGAAGATGGATTAGCCATTTATGCCGATGGAACAAGGGAGGAACGGAAAGAGGAGAAAGAAGTTTCAAATCATCGTCAATTAAGTGAGGTAGGACTAGATAGAGAAGGGCTCTGGGAAGAAAAGTTTAAGGATCATACGGATACGAAGCCACACGGCCCGATGAGTGTTGGTTCAGACATTACTTTTCCTGGATCGAAATTCTTATATGGACTCCCTGAACATGCTTCATCTACGGTATTGAAAAGAACTGTTGGAAAAAATGCTGAATACAAACACCCATATCGTCTCTATAATCTTGATGTGTTTGAGTATGATCTGGATGTTCCGATGGCTTTATATGGTGCCGTGCCTCTTCTTGTCAGTCAGAGTATGAAAACAGGAACGTCGGGGGTATTCTGGTTCAACCCAACGGAAACATTTGTAGACATCGATGAGGATGATGATGGAAGTAAAACTTCACACTGGATGAGTGAAAGTGGAATTATTGATGTATTTTTTATATCTGGGCCAACTCCGAAAGATTTTTACCGCCAATATGGGAAATTGACTGGAACCACTCCCCTTCCACCCATGTTCAGTCTCGGATACCACCAGTGTCGATGGAATTACAAAGATGAGCAAGACGTATATCAAGTGCATGACAAATTTGAAGAACTTGACTACCCATATGATGTTTTGTGGCTTGACATTGAACACACAGATGGAAAACGATACTTTACTTGGGATAAAAACCTCTTTCCTCATCCGACATCGATGCAAGAAAAGCTATGGTCCCAGGGGCGACGTATGGTAAGTAGCATCCCTCAAAATCTTTTTTTTGGCTGAAATCTGGTAAGTACTAACAATACTGCTTCCCTTCTTTCTCAAAAACCATCTTATCTTGTTTCAGGTGACCATAGTTGATCCTCACGTCAAACGTGATGATAGGTATTATATCCATAAAGAAGCAACAGCGAACGGGTTGTACATCAAAGACAAAGACGGAGAGAAAGATTTCGATGGATGGTGCTGGCCTGGATCTTCCTCGTATCTTGATTTCACGAATGAGAAAGCCCGCTCTTGGTGGGCCGATCAATTTGGTTATGATCGGTATCAGGGTTCGACACCCTCACTTTACACATGGAACGATATGAACGAACCGAGTGTATTTAATGGACCAGAAGGTAAGCTTGCTTTGTGAATCCTTAAATTGTGTTTTCTCCATAATTCTGGATTAATTCACACTTTCTCTTCCGAATAAATTTGACACTTTACAGTCTCAATGCAGAAAGATCTGTTGAATCTACAAGGCGATGAACATCGCGAATGGCATAATTTATACGGAATGCTTTTCCAGCGCTCAACAATGGAAGGTTTGATTCGACGTAACAAAGAAGAAAATGTTAGACCTTTTGTTCTCAGTAGATCATTTTTTGCTGGAAGCCAAAAATATGGATCTATCTGGACAGGTGATAATGCTGCAGAGTGGTCGCACCTAGCGATCGCATCACCCATGCTTCTTAGTCTAAACGTTGGGGCATTATCGTTCGTAGGAGCCGATGTTGGAGGTTTCTTTGGTAACACAGATGCTGAACTTATGACTCGGTGGATGCAAACAGGAGCTTATCAGCCATTCTTTAGGGGCCATGCCCATCATGATGCAAAGCGTAGAGAGCCTTGGATGTTTGGAGAGGAAACAATGGTTCGTTTGAGAAAGGCATCAATGGCTCGATATGCGTTGTTACCCTTTTGGTACACTGTTTTCCACGAAGCCAGCGTAACGGGGATGCCTGTCATGAGAACAATGTGGATGAATTATCCAGAAACCGAGTCGCTTTATTCCGTTGACGACCAATATCTAATTGGTTCGGATCTATTGGTTAAGCCGGTGACAGCTTCTGGTGTAACAGAATCCGTTATTAAATTTCCCAGTGATGACTTATGGTATGACGCAGAGGCCTTGAAGCTGGTTTCGAAGGAAGGGAAACAAGGAACGATTGAAGAAATAACAGTGCCAAGCGATATTGATACCATCCCTGTCTTCCAACGAGGAGGATCTATTATTCCACGAAAGTTGAGACTTAGACGCAGTTCCCATACCATGACCCGGGATCCTTACACATTATACGTTGCTCTTGATTCGTATGGTAATGCGTCCGGTCGCTTGTACATGGACGATGAAAACACTTTCAACTATGTCAAGAGAAATGAATTCGCTACTGCCCAGTTCTCCGTTGGATTTAACGAAAAACATGGATACATACGAAATAAAGTATCACTGGGAAAAGGCTGGCAAGGATTATCAGAGCACTCTGATAGAATGATCGAGAGAGTGATTATTATGGGCGTCGATAAGCACCCCTCAAGTGTGGATGAAGTAGGAGAAAGCCTCGGTTTTACACATGATAGCAATGCGCATGTTCTTGTCATTCGAAAACCCGAATTATCTGCCCTGACAGACTGGGAAGTGAAGATAACGTTTTAGAATTGTGAAAAAGCAAGCCCGGGTTCTGAGTAACCTTGGAAGAAGTGGCGGTATTATTGCCCCACGCGACTTCAAAGCACGATGCCTTTTGGAATGCTTTTCATCAAACCTGTAATATTCTTTAATCCAACATACACATTTTATTTTGACGAGTTCACTGTTACTAAAGCAATGGTACATTATTCACAATTTATTATTACAAATAATTAGATCCGTTTTTGACTCATAGAGGAACAACGCTGCTCAACCCTTCATCCCTATATGGTTCAAAATCAAGGTCATCATCGACGAATTCGTCGTCACTACTTTCATACCCTTCGGATCCGGCAACAACATTACGTGTCCTTCTCGACTCATCATGCAATCCACTTGGAATACCAATTTTCCTTTCATTCCTTTGCATGTAAATGTAGTAACCTATCGCAGCAGCAATTAAGAAAGAAATAATGATCAATAATATGCCTACATTAGAGACTTTGCCTCCAGTTGACCTATTCTTACGATCATTACCGTTGACTGAAAATTTGTCTACGCTTGATAGCGATGTTAATTCTGGGTGCAATTCTTGAGGCTTCGAAGTATTCAAGACTTCATCAATGTAAGACATGATAAGACGAGAAGTTTCGTCTCCATTTTGATGCCTTCCATAGACGTATAACACACCGGTAAAAATACCGCAGAAATTCACATTGTTCTCTTTGGGAACGCATTTTTCTTTCAAGGTATTCCAAGGTTGAAATATAGGACAGTCAAAGACGATACGATCGTTGTCAGAAACGCTTCAGTGAATATAGAGCTGGCACGTAACTTTCATAGAACTTCGTTTTGAAACTTACCGACCTCCTCAAACTTGAGGAATCTAAATCCCGATGCATGTCCCTCTGAATGAGCCAATGATCTTAATTCTTGAGTCTTTCTCGCACGGTGCAATCCACACATCTCAGGAAATGACGATTGTAAGATGGAATCTACTATCTTGTCTTCGATGGTATTCAAGATTTCCATAATAGAAGACAACGGCTGTACCTCCACCTCGAATCCATACTGAAGAAGAACCGGATCTCCAGAAGTTGCCCCAAAGAAGCCATCGTACTCAGGTCTACAAGGTGAGTTCATAAGAGCCATAAAATTTTCATTGTAAGTCGACCGAGGATCGACATTAATCTCTTGGGGTGCATTTGCTAATTTCACCTCTTCCTCCAACGCATTCACGTTCGTAAAGAGAAGGATACACAGTGTTGTAAAGAATAGAGTTGCATTCATGTTGAGGATTTTCAAATCCATTGTATTGTTACGAGTGCTTTGTCTACGGATTATATGGGTGTTCTTGTTCAATGGAGTGTGATGTTTGACGACAGGATAGATTTCATGAAGATGGCCTCACACGTTTGAAAACAAGATTCGTCGCCTAATTCACATCTACGCGCGACATGCAAGTGACAGCCAGTCGTGCAACAAATCGCAGTGTTTGCCTGGATCGTTGTTTGGTGTTGTGCGCCATGCGAACGGAGCGACACTGCTTGTCCCTGCAGCTGCATTCTGGCTCCTCTTCTGGGAGAATGTGCACCCCCTTCAGCCTCAAATCCACACCAATGAGCTGATTGCTCCAGCTCCCAAGATTTCCCTCCTCCCCACGCCACCCTGGGGGGGTGGGTCGCTGGGGC
>Ga0115013_10001536_pt1 | contig 13286 bp, 11 predicted proteins | sample SouAtlMetagenome_2_FD_88686 | JGI IMG/M metagenome (GOLD analysis project Ga0115013, IMG submission 88686) | Marine eukaryotic phytoplankton communities from Atlantic Ocean - South Atlantic ANT15 Metagenome | ecosystem: Environmental > Aquatic > Marine > Oceanic | place: South Atlantic Ocean...
GGTCGCGGTCGAGTTCGATTACTTCCAGCTTGCCAGTCGCCTCTAACAGCGGCGCCGTCAGTGCCCCTTGCCCAGGGCCGATTTCAACGAGTCGGTCACCTTCACGTGGCCCAATGGCGCGGATGATACGAGAAATAATACCGAGATCCCGCAGAAAGTTTTGACCGAAACGTTTACGAGCGCGGTGCTGCTGAGGCACTTGAGACATCTAACAGTGTTCCTTGGAGGGTTGATTCATGGAGCGGCCAGGGTGCTGGCACGCTGGGCAGCAAGCCGCTGTGCAAGCGATAGCGCGACGCCCAGGCTGTTGGGGTCGGCAGTGCCGCGGCCCGCCAAATCCAGCGCGGTGCCGTGGTCCACTGAAGTACGTACCAGCGGTAGGCCGAGGGTAATATTCGCAGCTTGCCCAAAGCCTGCGTATTTTAGCACTGCCAAGCCCTGGTCGTGATACATCGCCAGCACCGCATCGACTCCGGCTAGGTGGCGTGGAGTGAACAGCGTATCGGCGGGCAGCGGCCCTTGGATATCCAACCCGTCGGCACGCAGCGCGTCGAGGGCCGGAATGATCGTGTCCAGCTCTTCGCGCCCCAAATGCCCTTCTTCCCCGGCATGGGGGTTGAGGCCGCACACCGCAATGCGTGGATTCAAGATGCCAAATTGGCGCCGCAGGTCAGCGGCCAGTAAGCGGCTAATCTGGGTGACCCGCTCGAACGTGATGGCATCGGCCACGTCACGCAGCGGCAGATGAGTCGTCACCAGCGCCACGCGCAAATCGCCGCTGCCTTGCCAAAGCGGGTTCTTGGCATGCAGCGCGGCATCGGTCGCCAGCAGCATCACCACCTCATCGACGCCACAGGCGTCGCGCAACCACTCGGTATGGCCGGTGAAGTGGGGAAAGCCCCCTTCGATGATGACCCCTTTATGCAGCGGCGCGGTGACCATTGCCGCAGCCTGCCCTGCTTGGCAGGCGTCTACGGCAATTTGCAGTGTCTCCAACACGTAGCGGGCATTGGCGGGATCGAGCACCCCAGGCGTGGCAGGCGCTCGCAGTGTGGCGGGCCACACCACCAAACGCCCTGGAGAGGATATATCCAAGCCACCCGGCGCGGCCTCGACGACCTCTACGGCCAGCCCGAGCAGCGCGGCGCGCTGGCGCAGCATCTGCGGGTCACCCACCGCCACCGTGTTGGCTAATTGCCCACGAGCGGCCAGCATCAGCGCAAGCTCTGGCCCGATGCCCGCAGGCTCACCGGTGGTCAACAGCAGCGGCCGCGTCATTAGAGACGAATATCCACGAAGGCCTGTTCACGGATTTCACGCTGCCAGGTTTGCAGCTCTTCGTTGGCACGACGCTGGAAAATCGCTTGGCGCACCTGCTCACGACGGCTCTCTTCGGTCACGTCCTGACGGCGACGCTCCAGCACTTCGATGACGTGATAGCCGAACTGCGAGCGCACAGGCTCGGAGAGCTGGTTCGGGCTGAGAGACGTCATGGCTTCTTCGAACGCAGGGACCGTTTGGCCAGGGCGCACCCAGCCCAGGTCGCCGCCGTTCATGGCGCTACCACGATCGTCGCTGTACTCACGGGCCACCGACGCGAAGTCTGCGCCCTGCTGTAAACGCTGGCGAGCCTCTTCTGCGCGGGCGCGGGCTTGGTTCTCGTTACGCGTAGGCGTCAGTTCCACCAGGATATGGCGGGCACGGGTCTCTTCGATAAAGGCTTGCCCCTGCTGCTGGCTTGGCTGCTGGCTCAAGAAACGCTCCACATCGCGATCGGAGACCGTGACGTGCTGACTGATCTGGCGCTGCTGTACTTGACGCATCAACATTTCACGGCGTACGTCTTCGCGCACGTCGGCCAGAGTAATGCCGTCGGCTTCTACCGCATCGGCAAACTGATCCAGCGTCATGTTGTTGGATTCGGCAATGCTGCGTAGCTGGCGGTTGAGTTCGGTGTCATCCACACTCAGATTGGCTCGGCGGGCCATTTGCAGCTGGATTTCATCCATGACCATACGCTCCAACACTTGCTGGGCCAGCTGGTTACGCGGCGGCAAATTGCCGCCCTGAGCCGCTGCTTGCTGCTCCACCTGGGCAATGCGGTCATCCAACTCGCTGCGCATGATGACGCCATCATTGACGACCGCGACGACGCTATCCAACTGCTGACGCTGGGCCGACTCGAAATTTTGCGCATGCACGGTCAGCGGAACCAGCGCCGCACCCGTGCTCAGGCAGAGCACCATCAGGCTGCCTGCGGACAGCTGGGTGGCTCGTTTCTTCAGCGCGCAGCTCAGCAAGGTCTTTCTGATCATCATAAAAAGTCTCTTTCAGTCGCTATTTTAAAGTGGTCGTTCATAAGGGCGTGGGACGGTAGCCAGGAATCGCCTGCTCAAAGTAGCCGTCGGCCTCTTGACCCACGCCACCTAGACCACGAAACACAAAGCGCAAAAATAGCCCGCGGTCGTTGAAGTCATCGCCAACCCGCGCCGTATCGTTATCGTCGATCCATTCACGCCATACCAGCTGTACGCCATAGCAGCAGTCGTTCCACTGCAGGCCCGCGAGCTGTTCCAGGGGACGGTTGTTGGTTTGATCGTGCAGGTAGCGGCCAATCAAATCAATCCTTGGGTTCGCTTTCCACGCCAGCGAAAGATCCCACTCTTCGCGACTGTAGTCACGGAAGCCATAGTCGCCGGGTATCACGCTCGGATCGAACCCTTCGATCTCCCAACGGTAGCCAAGGTTCACTACGTGCCCTTCCGGGTGGCGATAGCGTACATCCACACTGGAGCGCTCGGTCTGTTCACGCTCGTCATCGTAGAGCCATTCGTAGCCGGTACTCCAGCGATCCGATATTTGCCAATCCAGGCGAGTGACCAGCGGAGAGCGGTCACGGGTGGCCTGATAGCGGCTTTCCGGATTCACGGAAGGGTCTTCGCTGGGGCGCGGCGGCAGCGTGTCCGGGTCGCCTTCGCTATCGATGCGCCGCTCGGAGAAGTAGTAGCTTTGACCGACGCCGAAGGTGAGTCGGTCCCGACCAGCGCTATCTTCGATCAAGCGTGACTGTACGCCCAACGAGACGCGATTCAGATCACCGACCCGGTCAGCCCCCGAGAAGCGGTGCGGGGACCAGAGCTGATCCCAGGAGAATACCCGTTCACGGCTATCGAAGTACGGCAGCTGGGTCTGGTCGGTACGCGGCACGTAGGCATAGTTAACGCGGGGTTCAAGCGTCTGGCGATAACCGCGCCCGCCTAGCTCAAGCTCACGCTCAAATACCAGGCCGCTGTCGATGGAAGTGATCGCCACGCTACGCGAAGGTGAGGTCGTGCGATCGGTCACGCGGTCGCCATAATCCAATTCGTACGCGGTGTGCCAAAGCTCGGTGCGTGGCTCGATATAGCCCCAGGGCTGCTCATAGCGCCAGCCCACCGCAGGCGTCAGGTGAAGGCGCGAACCGATGGCCGCCTCGCGCTCCGGAACTCGCCGCTCATCCACGTCGCGCCAGAAATAGGTCGCGTTCGAGCGCCACTGGGTATACAGGCCGTTGTCTAGCTGCCAGTTGGCATTGGCGGTCAAACTCGGCAGGCGGTAGAACGGACGGTCGGTATCGCTGAGCGGGTCTTCCAAACGTTGGAAGCCCTGGGCACGGGCGTCTAACTGCCAGCGCTCGCCGCGGTAGTCCACCTGCGCCAGGCGCTCCATACTGACCCGATCACCGCTGCCGAACGCACCCCCAAAGTCGTCGAAATAGCGCCCATCGCTGGCGGCGCCGTAACGGAGCCGGTAATCACTGCGGGGCGTTAACGTGCCCGCGTGCTGGGCATCAATGTACCAGCGGTCGTCGCCTTCAAAGCGGTTGTCACCTCTATTGGTGCCGCCGTCGCTATCGAGATAACCGCCCTCGACCAAGCCTTGGCTCTCTTCCAGCAGGTAGCGGTACTCGCCGTTGAGCAGCAGTCCTCGGTCAGACATCCAGCGCGGGGTAATGGTGGCATCCTGGTTCGGTGCAATGTTCCAGTAGAAAGGCTGGGTATAACCAAAGCCATCGCTTGAGAAGCCCACTGACGGCGAGAGCAGTCCGGTATGGCGGCGGTCATCAATGGGGAAGCGCAGCCACGGCCAGTAAAATACCGGCACATCTTTAACTTCCAGGCGCGCATGGCGGGCAGTGCCAAACCCCGAGGCTTGATCGAGGCGAATATCACTACCTACCAACTGCCAGCTATTGGCGCCGGGGTCACAGGTGGTAAACGTGGCCTCCTGAAGGCGGTACTGATTTTCGCCGGTCTGCTCTAGCTGGCTGGCCTGGCCGCGCAGGTGCTGGTCGTAGAGCACATAGTGGCTGTTACGCAGCGATGCGCGGTCTTCGTTCAGCATGAGGGTGGCTTGCTCGCCACGCACCAGGGCTTGTCCATCGCGGATAGCCAGGTTGCCCTCAGCATCCACCTGCTGACGGTCTGCGGGTAGAAAGACGCGCTCTGCCTGCAGTTCGGTATCGCCCCGGCGTAGTACCACGTCGCCACGCAGCAGGGCTTCACCGTCTGCGGCGTAATCCACTTCCCGGGTTTCTACCGAGAGCGTTTCCGGGTTCTCTTCCGCTGGCAAGCGGTAGGCGGGCATCACATAGCGCCCCCGACATAGCTGTTGCGGCGCTTCGTCTTGGCTCCAGGCCTGCCAGTCCAGCGCTTCTGCGGGCAGGGTTTGGTCCTGCGCCACCGCTGAAAACGAGGCGCCAGCGAGCAAACTGCCCAGCAGCGTATGCGCAACCGGTACGGTGCGCGAGATTCGCTTGCCCATGTTCGTTATCCTTGGCATCCAGAATCGGTATTATACAGCCCGCATGATGCCCGACCAGCAAGGAGCTTGCATGTCCTCTTCTCGGATTGACGCCCTCACCCAGTGGGCGGCGCAACACCACGGCCTTGATAGCGCCACTATTCGCCTCTCTGCTGCGGGCGGTGACGCCAGTTTTAGGCGCTATTTTCGACTAACGCTACCGGATGGCAACACCCAAGTGGTGATGGATGCACCCCCGGCACAGGAGGACTCGGCGCCGTTTGTGGCTATCGGCCAGCGCTGGCACGCCGCCGGGCTGCCTGTGCCTTACATTCACGCCAGCGACTTAGACGCTGGTTTTTTGCTGCTTGATGACTTGGGCGACACACCGCTGCAGGCTACCTTCACCGATCCAGCACGCACAGAGCAGAGCCATTTAGACGCACTCGCTCTCATTGCCCAGTTGCAAAACCGCACTAACCCGGCCGCCCTGCCTGATTACGATGCCGCCCTGCTTGGCCGGGAGCTGGACCTATTTCCCGAGTGGTGCCTGGGGCGCTGGCTGTCGCTATCAGTTCCCGATAGCTGGGAGGCAGTACGCGATAAATTGATAGAGCATGCATTAGCGCAGCCGGTGGTGAGCGTCCACCGCGATTTCGATGCCATGAACCTGATGCTGCACGATCAAACGCTTTACATGATCGACTTCCAGGACGCCGTGGCAGGCCCGCTCAGCTACGACGTTATTTCGCTACTGCGGGGCCGCTACTGCCGTTTTAGCGCTGACCAGTTTGCCTCCTTCGTCGGCGCTTTCTATCAGCAGGCGCGGCAAGAAGGTCGTTTGACCCGCTCGGTCAGCGAGGAAACTTTTTTAGCGCAGTGCCACGCCATGGCCGCACAGCGCTCGCTGAAAGTGCTGGGCATCTTTTGTCGGTTGACGCTGCGCGACAGCAAAGAAGGCTATTTAGCCCGCCTGCCCCACTTTTTGGCGCACCTGGAAGATAGCCTAGCGGCCCTACCCCAACACCGCGAGTTTGCCGACTGGGTAACGGGCGTGCTGCGCCCGGCGATCATGCAGCGCCTGGAAGAGGACGCGCCATGAAGGCGATGATTTTGGCGGCAGGCCTGGGCAAACGGATGCGCCCGCTCACCGACCACTGCCCTAAACCATTGCTGCCCGTGGCGGGCAAACCGCTGATCGTGCACCACTTGGAGCGTTTAAAGCGTGCAGGCATTAATGAAGTGGTCATTAACGTGAGCTACCGTGCCGAGCAAATTATCTCTGCACTGGGCGATGGCTCGGCCTACCAAATGCGCATTCACTGGAGCCAGGAGGCTAGCCCGCTTGAGACCGGCGGTGGTATTCAACAGGCACTACCGCTGCTGGGCGATGCGCCGTTCTTACTGGTCAATGGTGATGTGTGGTGTGACTACCTACCGAGTGCTTCCACGCTGGCAGCAGGTGATTTGGCGCATCTGGTATTGGTGGATAACCCTGCCCATCACCCTGAAGGCGATTTTTCACTTCGCCAGGGGCGCGTTTCACCACACGGGGAGGCTCGCTTCACCTTTGCAGGCATCAGTTTGATACGCCCTGAACTGGTCGCCTTTGAACCTGCCGGCGCCTTCGCCCTGGCCCCATTGCTGAAACGGGCCATGGCAGAGCACCGCGTTAGCGGCGAGCACTTTGCGGGCCACTGGGTTGATGTGGGAACCCCCGAGCGACTAGCCGAGCTTGATAGGCACCTTCAATCAGCCTGATACCAACTGGCAGCGCACGATGAAGCCGTGCGTTGCCTTCTAGAAATGTTATGCTGCGCGACTTACCTTTCGTCGCCAAGATGAGGAGAGCAACGTGAAAGCACGGGTAAAATGGACCGATGGCCGCCAGTTTGTAGCGGAATCCGGTAGCGGACACAGCGTTGTGATTGATGGCCCACCCGACCACGGCGGTCGCAACACCGGCCCTCGGCCGATGGAAATGCTGTTGATGGGCATGGGCAGTTGCACCGCCTTTGATATCTTGAACATTCTTGATAAGGCCCGCGCAGAGGTCACCGACTGCGTTGCCGAGCTGGACGCCGAGCGCGCCGATGAAGTGCCGTCCGTGTTCACCAAGATCCACGTCCACTTTGTGGTCACTGGTCGTGGCTTAAAAGAGAAGCAGGTTCAGCGGGCTGTGGAGCTATCGGCAGAGAAATACTGCAGCGCTTCTATCATGCTGGTCAAAGGCGGCGTTGAGATCACTCACTCCTATGAGATCCGCGAAGCTTGAGCCGTCATGGGTCGGCTGGCCACGCGGGTGACGCTGCAGCATCAAAAAAATGGCGTGACTGGATGCAAGCCACGCCCTGGGCGGGCATAATACGCCCGCTTGTTTTTCCCTTTACTGCGTAGTGCGGGGTCGTCTTCACGGCGGCTGCGTTAGCACGGTGACAAGTGTTTATCGGTTCCGGCGCTGGCTCGTCGGGGTGTCCTCATCTGCCATAGGGAGGTTCGGAAGTGTCAGATAATCTCCGACTCCACGGGTTCAACAACCTGACCAGCTCTTTGAGCTTCAATATTTACGACATCTGTTACGCCAAAACCGAAGAGCAGCGTGCGGCTTATATCGACTATATCGATGAGCTTTACAACGCCGAACGTTTGACGCAGATTCTCAAGGACGTGACCAATATTATCGGCGCCCATGTGCTGAATATTTCGCGTCAGGATTATGAGCCGCATGGCGCGAGTGTGACCATCCTGATCGCCGAACACGAGCTGGATGAGCCAACGCCTGGACAAATCGAACCAGGCCCAGGCCCGCTACCGGAAACCGTGGTGGCCCACCTGGATAAGAGCCATGTGACGGTACACAGCTACCCGGAGTCGCACCCTGACAACGGCATCAGCACCTTCCGTCTGGATATCGATGTCTCGACCTGTGGGCATATCAGCCCGCTGAAAGCGCTGAACTACCTGATCCATAGTTTTGATTCCGATATCGTGACCATGGATTACCGCGTGCGCGGCTTTACGCGGGATGTGGATGGCAAAAAGCTGTTTATTGACCACGACATCACCTCGATCCAGGACTACTTGGCGGAAGACACCAAGCAGGCCTATCAGATGATCGACGTGAACGTGTATCAGGAAAACATGTTCCACACCAAGATGCTGCTCAAGGACTTCGAGCTGGATAACTACCTGTTCGGCACGTCGCGCCGCGACATCACCTTCGAAGAAGCGCGGGATATCGAAAGCCGCCTACGTAAAGAGATGCTGGAGATCTTCTACTCCCGTAATCTCGATTAAGGCGTTGCCTTAAGCAAGCTATTAAGCCACCGAAAAGCTGCCCGCGGGCAGCTTTTTTTATGCGCTTTGTTGATACGGCTAGTAAAAACCTGCCTCGCCCTCAGGACGGGTTTTAAAGCGCCGATGCAGCCATAGATACTGCTCGGGATGTTTGCGTATCGCTCGCTCGATGAAGGCATTTACCCGCGTAGCATCGGCCAGTTCATCGCCGCAGGGGAAATCCTCGAACGCCGGCAAACACTCAATGGTGTAGGTGCGATTATCCGGATTACGGTGGAACATCAGCGGAACGACGGGGGCGCCCGTCATGCGGGCAATTTTGGCCGTAAGACGAATCGTCGCCGCTTGCTGACCAAATAGCGGCGCAAAGACGCTCACATCGCGGCCGAAATCCTGATCCGGTGAGTACCACACGATGTGCCCTGCTTTGATACGGCGCACCACGCCGCGCAGGTCATGGCGATCAATGGCTTGGCCAAAGATGCGTGAACGTGCTCGGGTCATGAATCGCTCGAACAGCGGGTTGTTATGGGGGCGGTAAACCACATCTGCCGGGAAGAACAGCGAGTGCAACGCCCCGCCTAAGTCCAGCGTCGAAAAGTGGATACCCACCACCAGCACGCCTTTGCCCTGGGCTTTAGCGCGTGCAAGGTGCTCTTGGCCGTGATAGGCCACTCGATGACGCAGCCCTTCGGCATCACGACACCAGCCAGTTGCGGTTTCGACCAAACCGATCCCGTTGGCAATGAATGTCTCTTTGACCAGTTGGCGCTGCTCGTCGGCGCTTTTTTCTGGAAAGCAGAGCGCGATGTTCGTGGCGGTGATGTGCCGACGACGCTTCACGAAGCGCCACGCCAGCAGGCCAATCGCTTTACCTACCCATAGCTTCAACCGCCAGGGGAGCCACGCGGCCACATACATTAGGCCAATCGCCAGCCATGTCGGCCAGTAGCGAGGGTGCGCAAAGGAGCGCGGATAAGACGCTTTTGACATACAGATAACCGTTTAAACGTGAGCCCCATGATAGCGCCGAGGAGCCCTGGGAAGCACACCGGTCAGCAGCGTATAGCTGATGGTATCGCAGTAGCGGGCCACCTCGTCCACCGGCAGCACACTGCCATTGCTAGCAGCTCCCCATAGCACCACTTCACTGCCAATCGCGGCATCAGGCACGTCGGTAACGTCCACCGTCAGCATATCCATCGAGACCTTACCGGCAATGGGGCAGCGCTGCCCATTGACTAGCACCGGCGTGCCGTCGACCGCGTGGCGATCATAGCCATCGCCATAACCTGCGGCGACTACGGCAATTTTAGAGGGTCTCTTGGCCTTCCAGCGGCCGCTATAGCCCACCTGATCCCCCTCCGCCAACTCGCGCAACGCAATAATTTCTGAGCGTAATGTCATCACCGGGCGTAGCTGCTGGGCGATCTCGTTGGGCACTTCCAGCGGGTCGCTGCCATAGAGCATCACGCCGGGGCGATTCCAGTCGCCATGTGCGGCAGGCCATGCCAGCGTCGCCGGGGAGTTGGCCAGACACAGCGGTGCCTTCAGCTTGGCAGCCAGCGCTTTTAGCGTATTCATCTGGCGGTTGAAGTAGCTAGGATCTTTCGCATCGGCGGTGGCAAAGTGGCTCATCAGATGCAGCGCCGTTACCTGCGGCGCATCCACCAAACGCTGCCAAACACTGGTCGCTTCCTCCGGCGAGAACCCCAAACGGTGCATCCCCGAATCCACCTTTAACCAAACAGGAATAGGCTGCCGTGGCGAATACGCCAGCAGCGCTTCGACCTGCCACGCACTGTGCACACTGATCCATAAACGGTGCTGATCGACCAGCGCCAGCTCATCGGCACTGAAAATACCCTCTAACAGCACAATGGGCGCTTTGATGCCTCCTTCGCGCAGGCTCAGCGCCTCTTCGATGCAGGCCACTGCAAATGCCGGAACGTCAGTTTCTAAGGCACGGGCACAAGCCAGTGCACCGTGGCCGTAGGCATCGGCTTTAATGACGGCAACTGAGCGACTTTGCGGGGCGCAGCGGCACGCCAGTTGATAGTTGTGACGCAGCGCGTCCAAATCAATATGGGCCACTAACGGGCGCATGGCTCTCTCACTTACTAGGTCACTGACCGGCGTACTTGCCGGACTGAGCGGAGTCACTCAGTAATGTATGAATGAAAATGGTTCGCCCTAAAAACAGCGCACCGAGCAGATAACTCGGTGCGCTATTTAATACTTCCGTTGGGCTTGTCGGAAGCAGCTGGTTTAACTCTCGACCCGGAATTAACTCTCGAAAATCGCGTCGAGGGAAAGCCCCTGTTTTTCCAGGGAGCGGCGCAGCTTCTTTAACGCTTCTACCTGAATTTGTCGAACGCGCTCCCGCGTTAGGCCAATCTCGGCACCCACTTCTTCCAGCGTTGCTGCCTCGTGACCGCGTAAACCGAAACGGCGTACCACGACTTCGCGCTGTTTTTCGCTTAGCTCATCCAGCCAGTGGTCTACGTGTTCGCGCACGTCGCCATCCACCAAGCACGCTTCCGGCCCCAGCACCTCATCGTCGGTGAGCGTATCAATCAGCGGCTTATCGCTGTCGCCGCCCATGGGAGAATCCACCGACGACACCCGCTCGTTAAGCCCCAGCATTTTCTTAACTGTCTCGACCGGTTTATCAAGATGCTCAGCGATCTCTTCGGCGGTAGCTTCGTGATCCAGCTTTTGAGTCAGCTCACGGGCAGCACGCAGATAAATGTTGAGCTCTTTCACCACGTGAATCGGCAGACGAATAGTACGCGTCTGGTTCATCAGCGCACGCTCTATCGTTTGGCGAATCCACCACGTGGCGTAAGTAGAGAAGCGGAAGCCCCGTTCGGGGTCAAACTTCTCCACCGCCCGAATCAAACCAAGATTACCTTCCTCGATTAAATCGAGCAGCGTTAAGCCTCGGTTCAGGTAGCGCCTGGCAATCTTGACCACTAGGCGCAGGTTAGACTCAATCATCCTTGAGCGGCCAAGCGCATCGCCTTTACGCGCTAGGCGGCCATAGTACACTTCTTCTTCCGGCGTCAGCAGCGGAGAAAAGCCAATTTCGTTAAGGTAGATCTGTGTCGCATCCAAGCTTTGAGTCGATTGACGGTCTTCACGGCCCAGCGCTTTTTCAAACGCCTCCTCCTCTGCCGTGGCGTCGTCGTCAGCGTCATCTAACGCCTCTTCAACCTCATCCAGGTCAATCTCCTGTAGGTCCTTCTCCAGCATACTCATGTTCATACCCCCGTTGTCTCGCCTAACCGCCATTTAGAAAAGTAAGGGTGGTCGCACTCCCTGTGCGCATACACCTTATTGTTATATGACGCTCTAATTCAGCTATGCGGGTTGCCCTAGCAGGCTTGACACGTTACACCTGCTAGGTAATGACTAGCGCGATGGCAGATAGTCCAACGGATTTTGCGGCTGACCATCGCGGCGCACCTCAAAATGCAGTTTGACGGCATCTGCATCGCTATCGCCCATCGTGGCAATCACTTCACCTGCCTCGACGACATCATTCTCTTTGACGCTTAAACTATCATTATGTGCATACGCGCTGAGAAACTGATCGTTATGTTTCAGTAGTATTAGGTTACCGTAGCCACGTACACCGCTACCGGCATAGACCACAATACCAGGGCCTGCTGCACGAATAGGTTGCCCCTTTTGCCCAGCGATATCAATCCCTGCTGTAATGCTGCCTCCCTGCCCAAACTCACCGATGACCTGACCATCGGTTGGCCATTGCCAATCGATGTTTTCGGCAGGCGTAAAGGTACGCGACGAGCGATCGGTGCGGACGGTTTGAGTGGGCTGAGCGGCAGGTTCCGGCTCAGCGGCAGGTTCCGGCTCTGGCTCTGGGGTCGGTTCAGGCGTGGGCGCTGGCTCCTGCGCGGGCTGGGCTGGCGGCTGTTGATTAGTGGATTCAACCGGGGCATTAGCAGCGGCAGCTACCTGCTGGGATGCTTCCACCGCCGTGCGCTCAGCCCGCTCGGCGGTTAGGCGCTGGTTGCGCTCGATGGCACTCTCGTCCGGCAGCAGCCAGTCGAGCTCCTGGTCATTGCTTGCCACGGCAGTGGCTTGTGGTTGCAGCCCCGTAGCAACGGCACCGCTGGTCGAAGCGGGTGACGCGTTGCTGCCAGACGAAGTCGACATACCTCCCGCTCCTTCACGCAAAGCGATGGTTTGACCAGGATAAATTTGGTAAGGCGCATCGATATTGTTGATGGCGGCGAGCTGGCGATAGTCCAGATTGTGCTGCCACGCGATGCCATAGAGCGTATCGCCTGCTTTAACGGTGTACTGTGGTGAGTTTTCCACCGCACGGCGTGCGTCGCTCAAATCGCGCACCTGCGGGGTGTTGGACTGCTGACTGGCACAGCCACTCACCGCCAGTGCAAGCACCGTCATCATAAAAACCTTACGCATGGAAACCCTACTCCTGTTCAACGCCGTGCTAACGATCAATGGAACGATTATCTGTCGAGTGATGCTGGGCATGAGTGGCCGCACGACGGTTGAGCGCTACGACGAGTAGCGCACCGACGACCATCAACGTTATCACGCCAGTTACCTGTGCCGACGCCCCTGTCAGCACGGCGTAATCGCTGGGTAATAGATAGCGATAATCCAGCGGAATCATTTGCCCATCGGGACCTAGCTGGTAGCGTAACAGCTCACGCCAGGGCCAGAGAACCGGTAGCGAGCCAACAATAAAGCCCAACAATAGCTGTAGTGTCGCGCCATGGTAGCGCCGCAATAGCCACGAAAGCAGTCGTGAAGAGAGCGCCAACCCGATGATGCACCCCATTCCAAACAGCATGATAATGCCAAGATCGAAGCTGCGAATAGCCCCCATGATGGTGCCGTAGAGCCCCATCGTGAGCAATAAAAAGCTGCCGGATACGCCGGGCAGCAACATGGCACTGATCGCAATGGCACCCGCCAGGATGACGACCAGCGACTCGTTACCCGCCATGAGCACCAGCGGCATCAGGCTCGGCAACCATTCGGCGAGCATCAAGCCAATGAGCAGCGGCAGCAAGTACCAAATTTTCCATCGTTCTCCAGCCTGCCCAACCACCAGTGCCGAGGCCGCTACAAGCCCGAAAAAGAACCCCTCCAACAGCAGCGGTTGCGCCTCCATTAGCCACAGCGCTAAGTGAGCCACGCTCACCAAA
>Ga0115013_10001537_pt1 | contig 13284 bp, 9 predicted proteins | sample SouAtlMetagenome_2_FD_88686 | JGI IMG/M metagenome (GOLD analysis project Ga0115013, IMG submission 88686) | Marine eukaryotic phytoplankton communities from Atlantic Ocean - South Atlantic ANT15 Metagenome | ecosystem: Environmental > Aquatic > Marine > Oceanic | place: South Atlantic Ocean...
AACAACCTACGGGCAAGACTCTGCGGCGGGCAGCGTAATCATGAGAACAAGCGCGGTCGATCTTGAGAATTTTGGTTACCGAGTTAGCGCGGGCATGATGACCTACGCCAAGGGTAGCAATGGAAGTGAGTATAGTGGGGTTATCAATCTGCCCATCATACAGAACTCATTAGGCCTTAGAATTGGCTTCGAATCTATGAATGATCCTGGGTATGGAATTGTGCGTGGGAGACCCGATGTTGATGAGCCATTCAATACCGATCGCGATACGCTCCGTGCGAAACTGACTTGGCTACCCACCGAGGGATCAGAAGTTACCCTGTCCCATAGTGCGTGGAGTACGCAGTACGCGTTCATCCCTGGTTCGAACATCATCGATTCATCAAACGGTGTGATGGAAGTCGTCCCAATTACCTGGGACTTTGGTCTAGAGCAGTTTCCTAGCGGAATCCCTGTCAATAATTATGACATCGAGTGGAATAGTGCAAAAATCCAAGTGGATCTTGGATTCGCGACCATGACCGTCTCCGGAGGTAAGGTAGAGGCAACCGACAGGGACTACAACGATGAAAACCTTGCCTACGGTATTGTTAGTTTAACCGACATGCCGGCAGAGACAACGACTAAAGAAATCAGGTTGGTGTCCTCAGGTGATGGCCCAACCAGCTGGATTTTAGGGTATTTTGACATGGAAGGGGATAGCCAAACGAGCTTGTATTACAACTACCAAACTTGGGGCGAGTACTCTGACCTAGGCGCACTTACGCAAGACGCGTCAGCCCTATATGGTGAGTTGACCTATGCCATCAATGACGAGGTGTCCGTGTTCGGTGGCCTGCGCAAAGCAGATGAGAGTCAGTCAGCATTCAGCGGCGGAGTACTCCGTGCGGAAGGTGATCCCCCGGGTGGCCCATGGACTGGCTTTGCTTATACTAATAGCGATAGCGATTACGAATATGACAATTTGAGCTACCGGTTTGGTGTAGAGGTAAAACCGAGTGAAAATGGCCTCGTTTACCTGACCCGAGCAACTTCAGGACGTGCGCCAATCCTTCAGACGCCTGAGGGTCGACTCGCCTTTGATGCGCAGGGACTTCCATTAAGCGATACCGATGCGTCTGACGTCAAGACTACTGAGTTAGGAACGAAGTGGACCTTAATGGATGGAGACATGGACCTTGAGCTTGTGTATGCCCTAGCGGAGTGGGAGGAAATCCCGCTTTATGTTGGTGGTGGGATAGTAATTGGAGGAACAGATGCGGACGTAGAAAGCTATGAGGCTTCGTTCTCCTGGCAGGTAACAGACAACTTTTCCCTGATCTATGCGGGTGCATATACGGCCACCGAAGTGACCGGAACGCCCGCGGTTGACGGCGTTGATGGGGTCAATTACCCTTCAGCCATCACCGTGGGAGGAAAGCTGTATAACTACTCACCGATGACTCACTCCCTAACCGCCAACTACGTTACGATGCTTGAATCTGGTTGGGAGGGCTACGCGGGCGGAACATTTGCCAGAAGAGAGGCTCCCAATGGATTCAGCTCGGTACTCACGCCCAGCGGTTATATCAAAGCGCCAAGCGACTACGAGGCGCTCAACCTCAGCGCTGGTGTCAGAAAAGATCAATGGGATATCAACTTCTCTATAGCGAATGCGACAGATTTCGTTGACCAGTACACACCGGATTATTCAGGTGTTAACCAGTCGATATTGATGTTCCCGCGTTCATTTCATGTAAGGGTTAGTTACAGTACTTTCTAGGTAGTATCCGAATCGAGCAGTTCCTTGAAGAAAGGGCTGCTCGATCACCTTTCTCCCTCTAATGCTTTTCTGCTGCGCTTAGGCGCTTCAGTGATTTTATTAGGCCAACAATCTACCAAACTCTGCTGCAACTTCTCATCTTTCTTTTTGACCCAAGTGCTATGTTAGCTAACCGTTTCAAACGGGTGGGCTGGCACCCTTATCAAACAGTTTGCATGTAACGCGCGAGGTCCCATTCAATCACACTCAAAGAAACTCTATGTAACCCTTCAAGAGGCACTAACCTAAAAAGCATCTCCCCAGCTATAGGACCTTATACCTTCAAAGACCAGGCAAGACTCTCAAATACTAGGTCGATCAGTAAATAAGCATTTATGGGTGCATGTCTTTGTGCAGTCAAATTAGGCGACTCGACTTGAAATATGAATTGGAATAACATTTCCTTGAGTAATCGAGAAGACTAGATCTTTTATGAAACTATTCCTGCAAGCGATGTTGATCATATTTGGGTTGGCTGCATGCACAACCGACAATATTGCCGCTGATCCTGAAGTATCCGTTTTGCCGGCGAATGTGGTCCTTATATTTGTCGATGACCTAGGCTATTGCGACAGTGAACTCTATGGCTGTGACGACATCCCAACGCCCCATATTCGCAGCTTGGCAGAAGATGGTACTATTTTCACTGCTGGCTATGTGACAAGCCCCGTCTGTTCACCATCACGAGCGAGTCTCTTGACCGGACGATATCAACAGCGCTTTGGCCATGAATTTTTGCCCGAGGCAGATCCTACAGGCCAGTCGGGCCTGCCAATCGGCGAATCTACTCTGGCTGATGCAATGCGCTCAGCAGGTTACACTACGGGAATGGTCGGCAAGTGGCACTTGGGTGACAAAGACGTATTTCATCCACTTAATCGCGGTTTTGATTACTTTTTTGGCGTGCTTACCTCAGCAACAGATTATATCGACCCAACGCGGGCTGATGTTAAAAGTGCAAGTTATTCAAAGAAGACTCATACCTTTGAGTTATCCAATCCTAGCGACTGGAGGGGGCGCGGCAAAAACTTTGTGGCGCGAGGTAACGTTCCCGTCGATGAGGGTGACTACATTACCGATGCGTTTACACGAGAGGCGAGTACTTTCATTCGGGAAAATAAGGATGTGCCGTTCTTTCTGTACCTTCCCTATAATGCACCTCATGGGCCCCTGCAGGTCACGCAAGAATACTATGACCGTTTCCCCAAAATGGAGAACGAAGCCAAACGTATCTACGCTGCGATGATCTCAGCACTAGATGACAGTATTGGGGCTGTGTTGGGAGTGATTGAAGAACAGGGTCTCGAAGACAATACCCTAGTGATACTTATCAGTGATAATGGCGGAGGGGTCGCAGCGCACGCAAATAACTCTCCATTTAGGTTGGGAAAACACACGCTTTTTGAAGGTGGGGTGCGCGTTCCATTTGTGATGAAGTGGCCGGACCATATTTCCGCGGGTGGTACCTACGAGCATCCAGTTAGCACATTGGATGTTTTTCCAACGGCTGTTGCAGCGGCCAGGTCGACGAAAACACCCACTAAAGAGCTCGACGGTGTCGATTTAATACCGATTTTACAGAATGATAACAATCCACCACCTCATGAGGCTTTGTTTTGGCGAAATGGGGCTAATTGGGCAGTTCGAGAGGGTGATTGGAAACTTATTTATGCCGCGGAACGACACTGGCTCTATGATTTGTCGAGCGATGTAGGCGAAAAGTATAATGTCTCGGACGCACATCCCGAAATTATCGAGCGACTCACGATACATTACAAAGAGTGGAACAAAGGTAACATTGAGCCGTTGTGGCCACCATTGGCTGTCAAGGGCCAACCACGCTTTGCCGTTGATGGTGTGAATATTAAGTGGGCCCTTTAATTCCTGTGTTCAGCTAACGTAGCGAAGTAGACCTTAAATGGAAGAAAAAAAATAGTAGAAGAATCTCTAACTATGAACAAAGTATTATTTACAAAAGATAATAATGGCATTGCGAGAATAACACTCAACAATCCAGAAAAACAAAACGCATTCGATGACGAAATCATATTGGATTTAATAAATATTTTGAGTGAAATCGAACAGTTGGAAGATATACGACTGGTGGTTCTCTCATCCAATGGGAAGAATTTTTCAGCTGGAGCTGACTTAAATTGGATGAAAAGAATGTCAAACTCAGACTACGATGCAAATATGAGAGACGCCTCAGCGTTAACTACCATGCTTCAAAAATTAAATAATCTTGCTCAACCAACATTAGTTATTATTAGAGGTGCAGTATTTGGAGGTGGTGTGGGACTGGTAAGTTGCTGTGATATTGCAATCGCGAGCAGTGAATCAATTTTCTCTCTGAGTGAGGTCAAGGTGGGACTAGTGCCCGCTACTATCGGCCCTTACGTAATTCGCGCTATTGGGGAGAGAAATGCGAGAAGGTTTTTTACAAGTGGAGAACGATTTGGGGCCGACATTGCTAAAAATATCAACCTAGTACATGAGGTAATCGAGGAAAGTGAGCTCGAAGCAAAAGTTGAGTTTTATGAGAACCTATTCAGAAAAAATGGCCCGAAAGCAGTCTTAGCGGCAAAAAAGATAGTAGCTGATATTTCCAATAAAGAAATTGATAGCTCAGTTATAAGTCATACCTGTAAAGTGATTTCCGAGCTAAGAATGAGTGATGAGGGTAAAGAAGGCGTCTCAGCTTTTCTCGAGAAAAGAGATCCTAACTGGTGAATTTATAAAATTGAGCTATTTCCATAAGTATTCTTATCAGAGTTGCACTTCTACGAGATTATTAAAAGATAGCGTTAATATTTTTTGATAAGAATATTCTTCCAGTTCATCAAAACTGGACCACCTGGTTTGTAATCTTTTAACAAAATCCTCTTTTTCCTTGAATTCATTTTTCTTCTCTAATTAAACGCAGCCGAGGCCGTCTCAAGTGTGGTTTCAATGTTCCTCGTATGGAGCTGATCAAAACACCCACTCAATCGGGAGACCATCCACCGAGAGTTCAGACATGGTCTTGCTGCTAAGGGCCGGCCAGGCAGGGTCAGTGTTACGACTATTCCATTTCCGGTATTGCTCTGTCAGTTGTCTGATCTTTTCCGGGTGACTCCCGGCAAGGTTATTTTTCTCACCAATATCTTTAGACAGGTCATACAACCAGTTGCGTTCCGCCGCATAGGTTAGCTTCCAGTTTCCCGAACGCACGGCCCAGTTGGGACCCTGACGCCAGAACAAACTTTCATGGGGCGGTGTGCCTTCCGTTTCCTTCAGGTAGGGCAGCAGATCAACACCCTCCAGCTGCTGGTCTTCGGTCAACTCAGCGCCGGCTGCTGCTAGACTTGTTGGAAATACATCCAGTGTACTAACGGGATGACTGTAGGTGAGACCCGCAGGAATATTCCTTGGCCACTTCACGGCGAAGGGTACTCGGTTGCCTCCCTCAAACAATGAATGTTTCCCCAGCCGAAGCGGAGCGTTGCTGACACCATCAGCACCCGCGCCATTATCACTGATGAAAAACACCAAGGTATTATCCTCAAGGCCGTTTGCCTCCAGGGCGTTCAACACCGAGCCAACGCCATCATCCAGCGAGGCAGTCATAGCGGTTAGTATCCTAATTTGTTCATCCTCGATATCCGCAAACTGATCATAGTATTCCCTCGGTACCTGCAGCGGGTGGTGAACGGCGGTATAAGGCAGATACAGAAAGAAAGGTTCATCTCGGTGCCTGTTAATGAAATCGACAGCTTCCCGTGAAAATGCATGAGTCAAGTAACTATCCTCCTGGACATGATTCATACCTCGCATCAGCAATGGTGCACCTGGTTCGAAGAAGAATGCTTTAATGACACTCCACAATGACAACGTGAAATCATCAGGAAAATAGCTCAGCAGAGGAAGCTCTATCCCCCAGAGGGTTTGTATAACCAAATCCTCTCGAGCGTGATCGGCGTAGCTAGCTGCCGCACCCAGCAAACCAAAGAACTCGTCGAACCCTCTGTTAAGAGGGTGAAACTTCTCGTTGTGTCCCAAGTGCCACTTGCCAACCATACCTGTAACGTAGCCAGCTTCTTTCAGCGCATCGGCCAGCGTGACCTCTCCAACCGGCAGGCCACCGTTACCATCTACCGCTCCCTCAGGCAAATAATCATGTCCAAAACGCTGCTGACCGCGACCAGTCAGCATGCCTGCCCTTGACGGCGAACACACCGGACTGGTGACATAGCCGTCAGTGAACCGTGCACCTTCATCAGCCAGCTGCTGGATATTCGGTGTCGGTGCCTCGCATCCATAGAGCCCACTGGCGCAATAACCCAGATCATCAACAAACATGAGTACAACATTTGGAGGGCTCTGGTCTTCACCGAATGCGCTCATCGCACAGGTGAACAAGAGCATCGCTTTAACCCATACCCCGATGGCTAACCTACGCAAAATCCCTAACTTTTCCATCTGCCTAATCTCATATCGTTAGACACTACCATACCCATACAAACGTAATAGTAAGCTCCGCTCGCGGCGGTATATTTTCTTCCCCTCAGAAGGCATTGAATTCAGCACCGCCTGTAGCTTGGCTCTTGGCTTCTCACCACCCTCTGTGATCGGATTCTCTTCGAGTGTATCGTTAGGGATGTCGTATAAGCGACCGTCATTGTAAAGTTTCCAACGCTGATCTCTGGCAAAGATGACGGCATCAGGCTCCAGACCAGGAACGGCATCATTGTAGGAATAGATCCAGTCTCTCGGCGTGCCTTGTTTACCGCATAGCTGAGGCGCAAAACTAACACCATCTAGAATATCACCTTTGGGCAGTGCGGCCCCCGTCATGGCAGCCATGGTTGGCATCATGTCGCTAAAGTCGACTATATCATCCGTCACTTCTCCTGCTGGTACGGTGCCAGGCATATTAGCTACCAGTGCAACCCGGGTACCAGCATCCGTCGTTTTACCCTTACCACCCTCAATACTTATGCCGTTCAGCTCAGATACGACACCGCCCTTACTCCCCCCGGGAGAACCGTTATCACCCGTAAACAGAATCAATGTATTCTCACGAACACCCACCTCTTCCAGCTTATCCACGATCTGGCCCACTAGGGTGTCCATGTAGGTCACCATGTCTTCGAACTTCTGCTGCTCAGGAATGAATGCCTCATCGAGCCACCTCATAGCGGGATGGAATATAAAATCGGTGCAGATTTTTGGACCAGAGGCCTCTCTGCTATCGGGCGTGGTAACAAAAGGCACATGAGTCAGCATCATCGGGTAGTAAGCAAAGAAGGGTTTGTCCCGATTCTTCTCAATAAAATCGCAAATAAAATCAGTGCAGATTTTTGGACCAAATGCATCCTCATCATCAAAGGAGGTCATCGTGCCATTGACACTGAACTGCGGCTGCCAGTAGCGCTCACCTCCTTCTTTCACCCGCCACAAACAATGTTCATCAAAGCCTGCATCCATTGGAAGCGTTCCTTTCCCCGCAAGCTCGGGTGCGAATGTCCCCTCTCCGTAAAGCTGCCACTTACCGGCGATACAGGTGGCGTAACCAGCATCTTTCATCATGTTACCAAAGGTTTTTTCTTCCGGGTCAAGCACATCCCAGTACACATAATTTCGAACGTTGGATTTACCGGTCATGATTTTGACTCGACTGGGGCAACAAAGTGGCTGGGAGTAACAGTGATTGAATCGCAGGCCTGTTTTTGCTAGCTCGTCAATACGTGGCGTCTTGTATTGTTCTGATCCGTAACAGCCGAAGGTCTCGTAACCCGTGTCATCCGACATAATCAGTATAACATTGGTATGTTTACCTATAGCTGCCTGAGTCAGGCCAGGAGGAACCAACATAGCGGCGGTTCCAGCGCCCACACTCTTAATAAAACTGCGTCGGTTGATCATGGATTACCCTCATAGTTACACTGATCGTTACCCTCATATCGGCCTACCTCTGTCCCTAAGAAGCATACAACCATGCGTGCTCAACCGGTCAGTTTCTTCTGTTCTTTCGCCGCAAGGAGCTGCTCTGCTAAAGCAGGCAGTACAATGAATGATAGTGATATGAGGCGTTTCATTTACGAAACTCGGAGCTCTTCAACCAGTCTGGCGGGAACCGGTCGGTTATTTCCCGCATTGCCCCAGAGGATCTGGGATATTGTCCCTTATCATCCGTGTCAGCAATCCAATACAGCAATGCTTTGCGCATCTTAATTAACTGTTTTTGATAGGCAGGATCTGCTGCAAGATTATTCACTTCATCCGGATCATTCTTTAGATCATAAAGCTCCTCTGCAACCCTCTCGCTATAGGGTGCCATTTGAGCCCCTTGAAGCTTCCCTTCATCGGCCATACGGCGCATAGCCATCAGGCTGGTGGTCGTTCCGTCCGGATCTCGCATTTTAGCGACCATTTCATATGCCCCCCAGTTGAACAGCGGTCGGTCCAACTTAAAGTTTCTGATGTAGTGGAACTGTTCACCCATGACTGAGCGGGCCCTGTCGATCACGTTGCCCCAGCGGTCTGAAGATGAATAGATGTAATCCCGGTGATAGTCCTTGGCAAAGATATCTTTGGCATCCATGAATTCGGGGATCTCGATCCCGGCAAGCCCTAGCGTGGTTGCCGCAATATCCATCAGGTTGACCAGATCACTTCTTCCTCCCGACTCAATAATATCCATGCCGGGTGCTGCGATGATAAATGGAATATGCAAACCTTCTTTATAGACGTATCCCTTACTTCTGGGCAGATCCGAGCCGTGGTCGCTGTAGAGAATAAACACGGTGTTTCCCCACAGTCCTTCATCTTTAAACTGCTGTACTAATTCTCCAACCTTGTGGTCAGTGCGTTGGACCGAATTGTAGTGATCGGCAACGTGTTGCCGAACTTGAGGGATGTCCGGATACTGTGCCGGTACCCTGACGTCTGCGGGATCCACCGGCCGCAAACCGTAGGAGCGAAGCTGCTCGTTTATCTTTTCGACACTCTTACCCCCGGGAATGGACAGCTGTCCGAAAAATGGGCCTTCTTTGACGTCACGCCAGGACCCGTTGCCACGCAACCCTTTGTAGTTGACTTTACCCGTACCCTTGTCCTTATTAAGCTCTGCCAACATTTTATCTGCTTTCTCGGCGGTGAAGCCCATTTCCATGAGTTGTTTCTTGCTCACCGCTTTGTAGCCCCCTTTTTTGCTGTCACTTTTCCTAGCCTCGTCGTCACGACTACCCGGTGAATAAGGGTGCATCGGATTACCAAACGAATAAAGATTGCGCCGATCATAGGCAAAGTTATAGTCGTCCTTGTGCGCATTGTAGGTTTCATAGCCTGCCTTGCGCATCATCTCCGGCACTGTGGTGATCTCTTTAGGCAGATGAATCTGGTAATCGGGTACCCGTCCGGCACGCATATCATGAGTACCGACACGAATAGGATAGACGCCTGTAATCATGGCTGATCGGCTGGGAGCACAAACAGGACTTGCTGCATAGGCACGTTCAAAAACAACGCCCTCGTTCGCCAGAGCGTCCAGATTGGGTGTGCTAACTGTCTTGTCTCCATAGACGTTATACCAAGGAGACTGATCATCAATATCAATCCACAGAATATTTGGTCGCTCGGAAAATGCGGGCAGGGGCAGGATCGCAAGAAGCAACATCACAAGGGTTGTGCGCATTGAGAGTAAAGATGAGCTCAATATTCAATCCACCTTATAGGTATTCTTAAAGATCCTTGATATTGATTAAATAATCAATACAACGCAAGAGTGACTGGCATAGTATGTTCTTTTCTCACCCATATTACCCAACCCATAGGTTTGTCACACTTTATAAAAGGAAAAACTAGACGACATTTTCCAGGATTTACGATTTGCTTGGGAAGACATAACCAAAAAATGATGGGTGAAAATTATTTCCACACCCTGACTTCAGAATAAAGAAGCCTGAGAAGGATGATATGCTGATGGAAAATGATATGCGCAGGTAACTAAAATCATGGCGAAAAAATTTGTAATTTTTATCTCGATAGTCATTTTAGTAATGACGCTTTTTGTTATTCAGACAACTGCCAGTTACATCCAATATTTATATCAGATGGGAATGCCCGTTGACTTTAGTGTGTTTCTTTCGGCAGTATGGTCCGACTTGATTGGAATGAACTTTCATGGAGTATTGCCCCCCATTGCGCTTGTCATTTCTGTCGTTCTTGGGGTTGCTTTTCTTGTCGCGCATCTGATTTTAAAACGTATTCCTGTTGAGAAGAAATATTTTTACGCTTTTGCAGGGGCGTCTGGAATGTTTACGCTGGTAACTCTTTTCCCAGCGTTAATCTACGATTTAGAAATGTATCGTGGAGCACTATCACTTTTGGGTAAAGGCTACTTAACTGCTACAGGAGCACTAGGTGGTTATATTTTTGGATTAAATCTGCCGAGGCAATCGTAATGCGACTCCATTTTTTATTTCCGCTTGTTTTTATACTCTTTGCGCATGCTGTAATTTCTTCTGATAGCGAATTCAAAATGGAGACACTTGCCGAAGGGCTTGATCATGCCTGGGGCATCGCAGTTGTCTCCGACAATGAAATATTGATAACAGAGGGAGTCGGTCGATTGCGTCGGATTGTCGATGGTCAGCTTGACCCCGTCCCAATCAAAGGTATCCCGCCGGTTTTTCTGTATCCTGATGATTTGACGCAAGGGGGGCTATGTGATGTTGCATTGCACCCAAGATACAACGAAAACCAATTGATATACCTTTCGTTCGGTGAGGCCGACAAAGACGATCCCTCATTAAACGCGATGACAGTTGTTCGTGGACGATTAGAGGGTCACAATCTTGTTGATGTTCAACAAATTTTTAAGGCCGAACCACCCAGAAAAACCGCGGCACACTACGGCGCTCGGATATTATTTCTTGGCGACGGTACAATGTTGATAACATCGGGAGATGGTTTTAATTATCGTGACCAAGCCCAAACACTTGATAATCATGTAGGGAAAATTGTTCGTCTCAATGATGACGGCTCAATACCAGATGATAATCCATTTGTGGGTATTAAAGATGCTCTCCCTGACATATGGTCATTTGGTCATAGAAATCCGACGGGAATGGCGCTTGGTAATGACGGAATGACTATATTTGAGCATGAACACGGACCCAAGGGTGGTGATGAACTTAATATTGTCAACATTGGAAAGAATTATGGATGGCCACTGATTACTTACGGGCTTGATTACAGTGGGTCCTTGATAACCCCTTTTACTGAAAGAGAAGGACTAGAGCAACCTATTAAATACTGGGTGCCCTCCATAGCGCCTTCGGCTTTGGCGATATATCAGGGGGATATGTTTCCCGATTGGAAAGATAACCTATTTATTACAGCCATGGTGCCGGGAGACCTCAGAAGATTGACCATAATTGATAATAAGGTAGTTGGCGAAGAGATAATGCTGTCGGAGCTAGGAAGACTCAGAAATGTAGTTAATAGCACTGATGGAAGTCTTCTCGTAGCAACAGATGGTCCTGATGGAAAGATAATTCGTTTATATAAGGACTAGAATTTACACCAAAACTCTTCATCACTATTCTGGGCCGCTTTCGTCTTAATCTTGAAAAAGAAGGTCTATTACTCGGGAGTAAAGAAATCGTCTGATACCCTGATATAACAAAGGTTTAAACCAATATAAAGTGTGACAAACCAAGTGTTACATTAATATGCTATCGATCTAATAAATACAAAGGAAATGCAAGATGTCGACCGACAAAATAGCACCAGGATCCGAGTTCCCTGAGTTACGTGTGTTTGACTCGAACGATAATATCGTGGATATAAGCAAGCCAATCAGCGAAGCAAAGATGCAAATGATTGTCACCTATCGCCATCGAAATTGTGGAAAATGTACAGAGCATCTCAATAATCTGTCCAAATTTCGCCAACGTTTACTCGATATCAGTATTGATTTAGCAGCTGTTTCCTGCGGCAGTAAAGAGGATTTGCAAGATCATCTGACGCGACTCGAAGTTAACTTTCCCTTATATTATGGTTTGAAGCCCGAGCAAGCCCGTGATCTTGGTTTGCACATATCATCACCAGAGCCCCCTAAAGTAGAACATGAATTTTCTGAGCCTGGCTTATTTGTAATATACCCAAACGGTCAGCTAGGACTGGTAAGCATTTCTAATAATCCAATTCTTCGGCCCGACTTAAACATGTTAGTAAGCACTTTGGAACAGTTTCTTGGAAAGTAGCTTTCACTGAAATATATCAGAACTTGAATGATGCTTCTTTGCATGTCGTTTTTGCGAGTTTTTATACCCACTCAATCATCGCCGGCGGCTTGCTGGAAACGTCGTAGACCACTTGGAATACTGACAACCTAAAAAACTAAGGGATCCGGGTACCAGCGGCATTTGGTGACACGGCCTTCTGCTCAACATCTGGGTAAAGTTCGCGAAACAGACTCAACATGTTTTGTGTTGAGCGGCGATCTGCAGTCTCATGCAATTGGCCAGGCGGCCCTAGTCGAGCCGGTAACGCAAAACCATGAGGGGTTTTGGCGTGATCATGAAAGCTCCAATCCACGTCAGCCGCATCCATCTCGGCGAAAAAACGTTCTCGATTTTGCGCTGTGACCAAGTGATCTTCGGCGCCGTTTTCTATCAAGATTACAGAGCCAGTGTTGTACCGGTTTTCACAGGGTTTAAGCGCGGGCCGTTCCGCACCGAAATTGCTGGCACTGGGATCTTCGCCGGTTTGCAGCAAACCATGAAAAGACACCACCCCTGCAAGATTTAAGCCCCCTCGCACACCTTCTATCACCACCATGCCGCCAAAACAGTAACCGATCGCCGATGGCGCGCTGTCGCTGGCGACCCATTCCTCGGCAACACCTGCCCGAATCCAGCAGTCGAGAAGCGAACGAAGCAACTCATGGTCGTGATCAAGTTTCACCATCGCCTCAAAGCACTGCTTTTGAAAGTGCATGATTTGCGTTGTATCTGCGGGAAAGTCTCGCTCATCGGCGGGAACGTCGTTCCCATACATGTCGATTGCCAATCCAACGTAACCCACCCGGGCAAGGTATTCGGCAACGTCGACATCGAAACCTTTCAGGCCCTGATAGTTGTGTATGACCAAGACCAGAGGGCGTGGTCCAGAGTCTTCAGATGGCGCAACCATGTGGCCCAAAAACTCGTTCCCATGAAATTCAATACCAATGCTCTTGCGACGCAGGCTCGTATCTTCTGGCCACAGCTCGGGGTTAGTTTTCATAATCTGCCTCCTCTTTAATGTTTGGTACAATCAACGCTTAAAAATAGCGCCGCTTTTCACCCATATTACCCTACCCATCCCATAGGTTTGTCAAACTTTGCATACTAATTGATGCATTCAAATTTACCATCTATATAATTTTTTACGACATTATCAGGATTAAATACTCTTCCACTCATTACAATATAAACCCCTTTTGGCAGCGACTG
>Ga0115013_10001538_pt1 | contig 13273 bp, 11 predicted proteins | sample SouAtlMetagenome_2_FD_88686 | JGI IMG/M metagenome (GOLD analysis project Ga0115013, IMG submission 88686) | Marine eukaryotic phytoplankton communities from Atlantic Ocean - South Atlantic ANT15 Metagenome | ecosystem: Environmental > Aquatic > Marine > Oceanic | place: South Atlantic Ocean...
TGGGATACTACAGAGATTCGCATCTATCATGAGTACTTCAGATCCATGCATTGCCATCAATGGGGCCGGGCTTACCTACCGTGAATTCAGCTGTGACTATCCACAGCTGGAACCACTGTATTTCGAGTGAGTTGATCAATGAACTGTAATCGGCATCGACATCGGCACTGTGCATTTAAAATTGGAAGCAATGACTTGGAAACTTTAAAACGACTCACCTGGTATGTTGGCTCCAAAATGTCTGTTCGCTTTGTTTCTATTTTTGCTCTTCTTGTTCCAGATTCGAAAAAAAATACGATCCCATCCCGGTGCTCGAATGGATGCGAGACCACCCAATAGTTCCCATACTGGCTGTTACGGCGTACGCAGTTCTTATTTTTGGTGGTCAGTACGCAATGAAAGACAGGAAGCCATGGAACCTGAGAGGTCTCATGGCATTGTGGAATCTCTCGCTGAGCGTTTTTTCATGGATTGGAATGTTCCGAACGATGCCGCAGCTAATGCACAATCTCTACTATTCGAGCCTTCGAGATAATCTATGCATGGATCGTAAGTTTTTTTTTTTCCGAACCCGCTCATGTGATTTGCGATGTGCCTGACACCGGAATAGTTTCACGATCGGTATCTTGTGATTGTTCGTGATCTTTGTTGATACGCTCATGGCATACTTTTATATCGAAATTTTCATTTGCTTTTTGTGAACTTTGTCATTTGCTAAACAGCACGGATAACATATGGATCTGGATCTTCCGGACTTTGGGTGCAGCTATTCATTCTCAGCAAATTTCCGTAAGTCGTGTATGTATCGGCGAAGTAGATCTTAATTTATCAGCAATAGTTCTATGCTGAACAGAACAACGATCTGACATTATTTATCATGCTCCTTTTAAAAAAATTAATATCCGATGGTCATTCGATCGGAACAATATTTAATTCCAAAATCGACAACACGACAACAATATATGAACCGAACCAACTGGACTGTTTCCAGTGAGCTCGTTGACACCTTCTTCATAGTGGTCCACAAAAAGCCTCTCATATTTTTGCACTGGTACCACCACATCACAGTTCTTCTGTACTGTTACCATTCGTACGTGACAACATCTCCACCGGGTATTTTCTTTGTCGTTATGAACTACAGCGTCCACGCCTCGATGTACGGGTACTACTTTTTGATGGCCATGAGGATGCGTCCCAGTTGGTTCAACCCCATTGTCATCACAATTTTCCAGATCTCGCAGATGGTCGTTGGAGTTGCGGTTACGCTGGCTGGGTTTTACTACTACAAAACGGATCCAACGTGCGGTATCGAAAAGGAAAACAATACCGCAGCATTTGTCATGTACGGAAGCTATCTGTTCCTCTTTCTGCAATTCTTTTTCGGGCGCTACTACAAGAAAAAGGGAACGAAAAAACAAAAATCAGTTTGAAGCAATATTTGTGACAAAGGCAATCAAAATGAACAAATTTATAACTAAGCTATCGAAAAATAGATCCTATTGGTCGCTTGCAATATCTGGGATTGATGTCATTGGTGTGGTGCGTACGGTAGTACAAGATCTTGCTCTCTGTGTGTAGCAAAAAGTCGGTAAATGTAGTTTTGTGATAGATCTGTTGAGAGGAATGATTTGCGCAGTTGAAAGTTAAAACCAAGAATGCGTTGCCGTATCACAGCAACCAAAGAACAATACTATAATGTAAGCATAGAACAACAAACTTTTTTGAACTACAAACAATGAACTTTTGATAGATTTTAATGAATTCTTTAAAAATGAATTATCTAGGATTGATTCTTCTACCTCGACTTTGTCTTCTACAAAAGGGCTACTATTATTCTGTCATTCATTATTCTCAAATCCTCACTGCATCCCATTCTAATTCATACTTTCTTTACTCATATGGTAACACAATACCACACCATCCACTACTGGCTAGAGAGTGCTACTAGCTAGAGAGTTGGAAGAATTCATTATTTATTTTCATGAGAATTTCTACTCCGAAACCGCACGCCCAGGCTTGGAGGGGAAAGGGTGTATACGGGACTGATATAGCTCTTTTAAAGACTCGACTCCCAATGCTGTGCAAATCGCTTGTGAATTTGTTGATGGGGCCAGCGCGCAGGAAAACCACCGTTACTTGTGCAAATACGGGTCGCGATCCATGTGATTCTTGTTTCAAAAAACAACGGTTCTTTTGTTCGTCGCCCCGAACGACAAAAAAAATTCTCCAAAAAGGCTTTGAGCAGTTTGCTCTTAGAGAGTGAAAAGAAGAATCTCTAGCAAGCATTGGCGACAACTTGATTGGGCTAGTTCAGATCATATTGCAACCGCGCCCATACAGAGGAAACACTCCAGTCTTCATTGTCTTGGCATTGTTACACAGCTTGGTCAGTCGGGCGTCGAGGAGAGACAAACCGAGGACAATCGCTGCCTTGCCACCGTAGTTATCCATCAGATTTCATCCATCGACATTTTGAACAGCCAGCATTGAAAAATGGCAACCAAACAGGGACTTTCGGCTCAAATTAGTCAGGCCAGTGAAGATGCCAAACGAGGGTTCTTGCAACGAACGCATTTGACGACCAGTTCTTGGTTCAGCAATCTCAACACGACATGCACCATCAAATCAGCACCACCCCGAACCCCAGATGTGTTAGGGATGCTTTCCGTTAAGAGCGGATGGCTCTTCAAACGCAACGAACAACATGTCTGGCAAGCCAGGTATTGTTGTGTAGTCCCCCACACCTTCCTATATTATTTTGACCAGCACCCCACAATTCCCTGTCAAACTCCGCAACTGACTTCGAAGCAACAAGAGGAATTGAACAAGATAGTGAAAGAGGGTTTTGGGAAACGGGGACAATCACAGTCACAACCACGTTCGTCTATTTACAACGTATTGGGAGCCGGAACAGGAGGAGGGGGGAACCTGGATGAGTCCACAGAAATCCCTAACGATGAAGCACCATCTAGCACGCAACAGAGCAACGTGACACCCGCCGGAATCATTGACATGGAATGTTACACGACCATTCATCGCAATGCCCAGAACAATCTGGTAATGGAACTGTCGGGAGACGAGACGGTCAATCCAGACCTGCGAAGCTTCTACTTTTGCGCCAACACTGACCAGGAGGGAGAAGATTGGTCGCAAGCTTTTTTGGGAGAACGCCATTCTTCACTTTTGGATGAGCGTGAGGCCTACAAACAAGTATGCGATGGATTCTCCCAGCAACTCCAGGTCTTGCACACGGAGTTGGACCAGGCCCAGCGCCAAGCGGAGAGTCAACAAGATGAATTGTATCGTGTTCGGAGTCAAATGGAAGACACGCGCCGGAGTACCTTGAGGCTGATTAGTGAAATCATGTCATTGGAAAATAACAACAGCGGTAGTGCCACTACCAGACAAGCCAAAAGGGCGTACAAGACTGACCTTGATACCATCCAGGCTCAGGATTTGGGGATTATGCCTGCCGTACAGGTCATGGGCGATTACACACGAGTCCTCGAGGAAACTTGCAAAGATAACAACCAAGAAATTTCAAACCTCGAGGAGAAGGTCGCTTCGAAACAGGATGTCGATACTGGAAAGGTGAATGAGCTCGAAGAGGAGATCAAACGATTGAAAGATGAGTCAGCTCAGCAACAAAAGTCCCTCCAATCACAGATTGAAACCCTCTCAGAGAAACTATTGGATTCTCAGAAGGAGTGCCAGGATGTGAAGAAGGATCTTGCCTCTCAACGCATGGAAGTGACCATGTACCAGTCGTCAACACGGACGAAATTGAGCGACTTGCAATCACACAAGAAGATTTTGAAAAAAGAGGTTATTGAGTTGAGAAAGCGAATGGAGGAAGCTCACAGTGAAGTTGATGTTTTGAAGCATAGGGATTCTTCAAACAAACTCAAGGTGGAGCAAGAGCGCCAAAAGAGCAAACTGTTGGAAAGATACGTCGATAAGATTGAATCCCAAGTCAAGGTGCAACAAAACATGATGGAAATGATGTCGCAGGCAGGAAGTGTCTACGGCGGTGGAAGCGTTTACGGCAGCGGAAGTGTGTATGGAGGCAGTCAATCAGGATTCCCTCTCCCTACTTCGCCACCGCCCGTAATTAGGGCCAACGGCAACAGTATCCCTCCTTCGTCAGCTTCGAAGGCCCGGCATGTAGGAGATATGGATGACGAAAACGATGATATGAGAAATGTTCCAGGCAATCACCTCATGCATCAATCGAGGAGACAACGGAGAAATGTGGACGACGATGCCAAATCCCACATGTCAGAATTGACAGAAGAAAGGACCCAGAGACAGTTCGATGCAGCCATGCTTCTATACAGTGCGAACCCTCAAGTCATAGCTGCTATGGCTGGGTCTCCGAAAAATGGACCTCCCGCCATCATTGGCATCGAAGAAGAAACAGGTGACAATTCTGGTTCCGCTGGTGGTGCAACTCGTGGTTCAGGGCGGGAAAAACTAGATACTATCGCATCAGGCCCACGAGCCCCACAACGCCCTCCTTCAGCTCCAAGACAAAGAATTCAGAATGAATCGCGGTCGACAAAAAGACCCACACACCAGAGAGAAGTTTCGAATGAGCGCCTTACATTAGATACGGGCAACGGTTCTGATAAAAAATTGTCTATCGCTCAGAGAGCGAGACTTGAGGCTGATCGTCAATCTACACCGGTTCGTGTCCGGCCTAATATGACTCCTGTGCGAAAAAACAAAAATCGTGATTCCGGTTCAGTGCAATCACAGAAATCCGGAGGATTTTTCTCGCGCATTGGGCAGCGCTTTGAGAATGCTGTCGATCGATCGGTTCTTGGAGTTGACTTCGATGACGATAGCAGTAGTAGTAGTTCCGAAGGAGGATACCAAAGTTCTCCATATGCCAGTTCTGGTGTCTCATCGGATGTTGGAGGTGCTAGCGTCGGTTTCGAAGAGGAAAAGAAGGATAATGCTTCTGAGGCTTCGACAGTGAGTACAATTTTGGAATTGAAAGCATTTACTCTGATGTATCATGTGATCTTTGTTCGCTCTAACTTGGCTAATATATTTTTCTATTTTCTCGGCCGTTTCTTTTGTAGAATGTGAGTCTGAGCCTCGCTGATAGGCAAGCCCTTCAACGAAAACAACAGCTCAAGTTTTTGAAGGAGCAGGGTTTGGTGAAAAAGAAAGAAGCAGCGTAAAGTACTGGGCGGAGCAGGCATCGACATGCAATCGATGTTTGAAGATGCTTCAAGATGCTTCAAGACGCGAAAAATTTTAACTACATAGATTCTGATAATAGCTTAGCAGTCTACTTTTATAAAATTGAATGAATAATTTCGGAGTGTGTAGGTTGTTTGGCGTTGAAAATAATTTATGTTCATAGATTTTATTGTTATAAAAAGTCCTACGTATGATTTATAATCAAGACATTTAGAAGCAAATTAAGGCCTTATATATGAAATCCTAACGTTCTTTTCACTTTTTGTCACTGGAATCATCCGGGGTGTCATTATTGGAGTCTGTTGGGGAAGAATCCGCTGAATCTACAGGAATGTCGACCTCTTTTTCATCCTGTTCATCAGATGAACTTTCTGCTTCGTTTTTGGTTTCTTCGTTTTGATCAGCTTCGGCCAAGATTTCCTCGAGAGGAGTGATATGGATCTTGCGAACATTTTCCTCCAACTTGGCTAAGTCTTTAGGAGCGGAAACAACGAGCACTCCATTGTTCAGAGTTGCGGTGAAACTTTCGACATCAACGGTAGGGTCCAAAGAAAAACTTTGCGAGAATTTTGAAGTGATTCGAGAAGAATCCGACGCAGCAACTCTCTGACCTTTGACGGTGAGTCTCCCGTCATCAAGTTTGATGTCAATGTCTTCTTCATTCACTCCGGGGACATCCACGGTGAGTTGGAATTTTTCCTCGTTGTCAATGAGTTCGTAACGCTGAGATACATGACTCTGCTGATCAACCATGCGTTGGGCGATCATTCTCTGCTTCTGTAGCATACGCTCCATGGGAGTAGTTGTCTCTATTACTCTCAACGGAGTAGTAGTATAGTAGGACGGTCCAATGCTCCAGGAGGATACAGCACGGGGCATTGCAGCGAGAGCAAGGATAGTTGATTTGCTAAAATTCATGATAAAAATTTGGCTGAATGGAATTTTCAGGTTTGTGTTTCTTTTTGATGTTTGCTCAAATTGAAATTGTGAGCACAAAAATTATATTTTCAGATATGCGCTATTTACATGTACAAGCTATAAAATTGTATTTATGTTCCGTGTTATTTGACACGTTTAGATTTTCGAGATCGATTGTTTTCTGAAGACGTCTTTTCCTCTCTATTTTGGGAAAATGTGTCCAATAGGATACGAACAAATGTCAATTTAGCGGGCACGTCAGAATTCCCCGTGGCGAATTTTTGTTTTTACGATTTGTCACAGAATCTGCCAGTTGTTTCGATCGTGAAAATCTAAATTCGATCACAATACGGAACAACTCTCATTTGATGCGTGGCGATAAGACTTTGTTTTGGAAGCAATAGTCAACGTTGTACTAGCTAGAGCTTAGTCTTACCACAATTGATCTGATTGGTGTAAAAGGTCGAGTATTGCACTTTTCGTGTGATATTTTTACAAATTTTGGGCGTTCACATCTATTTTAAGCTGTGGCGTAACTCGTCATGACGTGAGTAGCGACACCTTCTAGTCAACAGCAAAGACGGGACAAGGACGCCAATTTTGAGATAGAGAAGTCAAAGCTCGGGCCGTGACAGCAAAGCACAAAAACTTAATTACAGCGTTATAGAATCTTCTGTAATGATTCTAAATCAAATGTGCAAATGTTAGAGAAACACTTTTGCAGATACGTAAAGGAATCCAAAAAGAAGATTTACAAGCTCATACTCCACAAGGCTCCAATGTAACTTTGGATATATGTTTGTTATAATTCTTGATAATGAGATCGGCCATTGGGGGGAGTGCGAGGTAATCACAGATAACTTCTGTAACTTACGAATCACTGGGAAAATTGCCATTGGGCGCTGGGGATATGGTTTGGCTGAGAGGGAGGGGTGTGAGGGTGGTTTGAATGGGGATGCCCATTTGGACTTGATCAGCATGTCTCGTTTGCAAAATGGGCAAATGGTGCCAACAAAAAGGGCTATGGCAGAGCATCTTGTGAAATGATTATTTTGTGAATAATGTTGCTCTCACCATGCGTGATTGAAGGGACTTTTAGTCATGCATTCAACGGAAAAAAGATACAATAACGAAATTATCCAATCAAACCACATCATCGATGACACATCGCACTCCGCAACGCAAATTTGGAAGAGTAAGCACAAGCAACAACGCCAAGAAGAAGAGCATAGATCTAGAAGACCACACAACGCACCATCGAGTGATTTATATTGAACAACAATCAACAATGTCTGCAGCTTCCTTTTCGCCCCTGCTCCGATTTGCCGCACTGGTGCTGATTGCAGCAACCGTCACGTCGGCTTTTGTTTCGAACACACCCGTGTCACCTCGGATGACAGCGAGCAGCGACAGCCAACTGGGAATGGGAATGTTCGATTTCATCAAGGGAGCCTTTGAAAATGAAGCATACGAAAACAGGAGGGTTACGGCCTCGCACATTTTGGTGGAATCGCCTGAAGAGGCCGCGGTGGTGGCCAAATCTATCCAGGCCGGCGAAACTACCTTTTCCGATGCCGCCCGTGACTTCAGCACCTGTCCGTCCTCGAAGGACGGTGGTTCCCTGGGTACCTTCGAGCCCGGTTCGATGCTGCCAGAATTCGAGGCGGTTGTCTTTGACGAGGAGAAATCCCCCATAGGCGAAATCGTAGGACCCGTACAGACCAAGTTTGGATATCATCTGGTTCGAGTGGACAAACGTTTCCTCAACCAGGACCGAAGCGAGGGCTCGGGATTTTTGTAAAACAGAGTCTTCAACTCAAAGACAACACAAGCATTGCCCCGATGCAAGTTTTGGGTTGCTTGCCAAAGTGCTCGCTAGCCAAACAATCATCGTGTGATTACTCCGTGCCCTAAAACTAAACAGAAATAGAGAATAAAATGACCAATGGCTAAGAGTTGATTCTAATGCGACATCCCTTTTGAAAATTCTGAGTTCTACTTCAATGGACTGCTAGCAATTAAAGTTTTCTGCAATGAGTCCGATTGTCGTAATTTTTGCATTAAAAAACATTGAAAAATAACAGACAGAAATACAGCAATAGTATTTGGATTGAGAAATAGATGCAACGAAAGATAGAGCTAGAATGGCTGTGATTTTTCGTCCTCAGTTTCCTATTGCTCTTGTGGCGATACCCCTGGGTAGTCACACTATTGTTCGTTCATTCTATCCCCAGCAGAACGCCACTCATCTTGCGATGAATGGGAACCCACTCCATGTTTTTGCTTCTATCACCATGGCTAGCCAGTTGGCTCTTTTGGTGCGGTGTACAGTAATCTTGAGAGAGAAAAGCTGCAATCAGCTGACAGCAACACTTGTCTTCCATTTTTGATTTTTGCATACCGATGTTATCTCTTTACTGGACCTGCTCTATTGAAATTTATTGAATCGAGAATGCTAAATTTATTGAATCGAAAGAATCAATCATTTCAAATACGGCATTGTGAGCGATGACTGCAATTATTTCAAAAATGCTTTCCCGTGAAATGATGTTTCCCACAAAATAAAGTGTCTCAAAAGACTCAATGCTCTGGTAGCAGTAAGGACACTTGACCAGGTATCCATTGAATCTATAAAGAGTCTAATTCAATTTTGTGAATTGTCTAGAATGATAGTTGGCCGCAGGATAGGGAAATTTCCATCCCGGCTATTGTGCGCCTCTCTCGGCGTACTTCAATTGATCTTCCTTCTCATGCCCTCTAATACATCGAAACACACTATACTACTCGCCGATGCCTTTGCCAATAACCTCGTCGAGACTGGAATTGGTTGCATGATGGAACTAGCGACGGACGAGGTCATCATGAATGAGGAGGTAAAGCCCCCGGAGGAATCGGATTTTCCCAGGATGCATCTAGCGGTCCTGGATGAAAACGACAAACCCATCGAATCAGCTACCTATAAGTACGATCCAACGGTAACAAAGATAAAAATCGCCTTTGTCAATCCTTACACCACTAGCGAGTTCAACGAAGATCTGCAGTACGTGATTGACGTCGAAGGACCGACGGAGGATTCGAGAGCTGCCGAATTCGTTGCCGGTGGTTCCGTTGGATGCGACAACAATAAGCGCGTAGCGGGCCGGTTGCTGACCAGTCAGTCTGCGGTTGAGCTCCAAATCAACGATCCCACGGCAAAACTGAAGCTCTGGGCTGGGTGGGCCACCGGGCATAACGCCGTTCGGTTGGTGCCGGATTTAATTCTAGAACCCCAAGAAGCGGGATCGCCCGCGGAGAAAAAAGACGAAGGTTTGTCAATAGAAGAACAAGAAGAGGCTATTCAGGAACTGGAAGAGGAAATAGGAGAAGCAGAATTCCGCAACACTGACAAGGAGAAAGTTCAGCGAGAGAAAGAAGAAGAAAAACTGGAAAAGCTCCTCGCGGATTCACCCGACGTAAAAACCGATGGTGAGCATGTGTCGTCTGAGACGATAGAAGAGGAAATCGAGGAACTAGAAGAAGAAATAGGAGAAGAAGAATTCCGCAACACCGACAAGGAAAAAGAAATGCGAGAGAAAGAAGAAGAAAAACTCGACAAGCTTCTCAACGAGGAACCGAAACAAGCATTGCAAGAAAAGGAGAGGGCCTTGTCAGGAGAAACGAAAGAAACGAGCAATGAAAAACCGGGGTCCCACCGCAAGAGAAAGAATCTATTGCAAACGGAGGGCAATGTGCCAGAGGGTTTGCTCAACCCGAGCAAGTCAGGCAAAGACCTGGGACTAGAGATTGCACGAAAGAACAGAGAACGAGGACAGCAGAGAGACAATGTTTCTGGTGAAACAAAATCCATACAACAAAAGCTCAAGGACAAACAATATGATCTCGATGCATCCAATGATAAGAGTGACAAGAAGAAGAGGCACAAGCTCAGCGATCACACGGCCAAAAAACGCCGTGACATACCCGAAAAGATCGATTTGCACGATGACGTAAACGACGATGATCTTCCGGAACCATATATCATGAATGACGACTCCCTTCCGTTGGAGGAGGAAGAAGGCAGTGACGAAGATCCTGAAGTGAATGGGAACCAGCACGTCAACAGTGCGGGAATAAGGGGTGCTTCCAGACGCGGAAACGAACTGAAAGTAAGTCTCGATTCGTCACGTCATCTCGTGGCCTGTGCTTTTTTTGCGACATCGATGGGACTATTCATGGTGGTGTATGGGAAAAAACGCGACAAGGGACGACGTGATCTATAAGATTTACGAAGATAATCTACCACAAAAGCATTTGTTGACATCGCGCCTAACATGCTGAATCAAAACAATTTAACGAACAACTTGAGAATGCGACCAATGGCCTTCTTTATAGATTATAGACAATTCATTTCTGATCATGGATAATGATTAACTAGCATTTGTTAAGCAATTTTTGTGGTGTGCTTCTCTTTATTCTTTCTTAGTTGTCTTCTCCTTCTTTGGAGCAAAATATCGCTTGAAAAAGAACTGAAGAAAGAGCATGAGATAGCTTCCGTACATGATAAAGGCTGCAACGTTGTTTTCTTTTTTGATGTGGCAATCGGTTCCATACGTGTGGGGCATAATAAAGCTCAAAATCGTAACTGCTACACCGACAACCATCTGGGAGATTTGTGAGACGGTAATGTACATGCTGTTGAACCACTTTGGTTTGCACTTGACAGCCATCAAGAAGTAATAGAAATACATTATGGCGTGGACGGCGTAGTTCATTACGCAAAACACGATCCCTGCTGGGGCTTTGGTGACGTAGCTGTGCCAGCAATACGCCAAGACGGAAATATGATGGTACCAGTGCAACAAGATGAGAGGCTTTTTGTGAATGATGATAAAAAACGTGTCAATCAATTCTCTGCAAAAGTTCGTGCGTGAGAGAAATTGTTCGAGGTTTCGATAGAATACAAAGAAGAGAGTACATAGATACAAAGGAAAAGGTAAATTAGAAAGAAGTATCGATGCGTAGTTCTTCTTCGTAGATATTGTCAATTCACAATAACTTTCAATTCATTGACCAAGAGATGATAAACCAAACATCTCCACCAAATCGTTCAGCTCGGGAAGAATTGCTCTTTTCCTTCCACCATGTCAAGAATTCAGCCACCTTGCTTTCGTGGTGCTCTTCTCCCCACCACCACAACCAAGAAACAACAAACGAATCATCGATACGTACGGAAATTTGCTCAGAACAAAGAGCTGAACCCAGGTTCCGACCATCTGGTCCGATCCGTACATTTGCTCTGGATCGAAACAAAGATTTTCAGAGAGGCTGTAATAATAGAGGTTGTGCGCCAGCTGCGGTGCCACCCGGCAAAAACCCACAAAGGAAAAGACCGACAGTCCCAGATTCCACAACGCCAGCAGCGTTCGCCAGCTCCAGGGGTCTCGCTTGGCAAAATAGGGCCTTCCGACCCCTATCATGACCCCGTAACCCAGAATTGCCGCGACGGGAACCCACGGATTGTCCACCATCCAGTCACGTACGTGAATGGGGTTGTAATCCTTTTCGAAGGGGAGCAGCGTCCGACCGATGCTGTCTTCGTACAGACAGGTGAAATCCTCATAGGTAAAGTTGGCGGTGTTTTGAACCACGCATCTTCCGGTGGCGTCGGTTGGGTACCACGACATGGTGTTGCTTTCGAAAGTGGTTATCGTTGTTGCGTAATAGAGAATATGTGGTGATAGTGTGGTATATCACCCTTGGTTCTGTTTCACAAAAGCTCCTCTCGTCGATTGTCGATTGGCGTTTTTGTACCTCTTTCAAAAGAGCTTCATCGGCAACGGTCAGCAGTAGTAGCTGTTGTTATGGCGGCAAGTCATTGGGATTCGCATCCACGTAGGCGCGTGGAATTTGAATTCGCCGAGTCACGTCCGGGACTCAACATAGTACAATAATAGTTTCTTCCTCATGTTTTGTGTCAAGTTGAACCTTGAACGCGTGTAAAGCAAGATTTCACATTGGCTCGTCATCTGCGAATGGAATATCCTCTCACTTCTGGCATTGATACAATTGCTACAGTCTGCTTTTTGTTTCCACAAACAAGTTCCAGAACGAATCAAAGCACACCCTTTTTTGAATCGCAACAGAGATATTCGCTCGTGCATTCCATACAGAAGCAAGATAATGTCCCGTCAATTTATCGGATCTTTCGTCCTCTTGGCTTTGATCGGCAGCCTTTGTTTGTTGAGTCAACAAGCGACGGCGTTTTCTCTCTCCATGTCTTCGGAAGCCAAGGTGGGAGCTGGAAAAACCGCCGTGATTGCGGGTGCGACAGGATACATCGGAAAGTCGGTGGTTCGGGAGAGTGTTCGACAGGGATACAAGACGATTGCCCTGGTGCGCGACAAGGAAAAAGTCAACAACAAGCAGGGTAAGGCCCTGTTTGGTCAGTTTTTCGAGGGAGCCGAGGTCGTGGAATGCGACGTGACAAATCCGGAGCAATTGACAAAGGTGCGTACCAAAAATTCGACAAACCAACGATGCGGAAAACAGAGAGTATATTCGAACCAGATGCACTCACGTATTTCTGCAATCCAATATGTTGTTCTTGGTCACATATTTATGATTCGGACGGTCGTCAAAATGGGAAATATTGCAAATTGATTTTTGATTCATGGACTGGTATAAATGTATGAAAAAAAAAAACTACGAATATTTATCGAAAAATAACAGACAATGGAAGCCATTAAGGCCGATGGAGGAGACATTGATGCCATCGTCTCGTGCCTCGCCTCTCGATCGGGCATCAAGAAGGATGCTTATGCGATCGATTACCAGGCCACGAAGAACTGCCTGGATTCCGGAATGGCCACCGGAGCTCGCCATTTTGTCTTGTTGTCGGCCTTTTGCTGCAAGAACCCGTGGCTTCAGTTCCAGCAAGCCAAGCTTAAGTTCGAAGCCGATTTGGCCGGCCAGGATTCCATGACCCACACCATCGTCCGACCCACAGCCTTTTTCAAATCTGTCTCGGGACAGCTGGAAGTCGTTCAACAGGGGGCTCCCTTTGTCATGTTTGGTGATGGAAAGGTGACTCGGTGCAATCCTATCGCAGAGGCCGATTTGGCGACCTACCTCATCGATTCCATCGTGGATGAATCCCGGCTGAACA
>Ga0115013_10001539_pt1 | contig 13273 bp, 9 predicted proteins | sample SouAtlMetagenome_2_FD_88686 | JGI IMG/M metagenome (GOLD analysis project Ga0115013, IMG submission 88686) | Marine eukaryotic phytoplankton communities from Atlantic Ocean - South Atlantic ANT15 Metagenome | ecosystem: Environmental > Aquatic > Marine > Oceanic | place: South Atlantic Ocean...
AATCTCCACGCCACGCCGTCTTGGCGATCAGCTTGAACAGGAGCATTTGAGATCGGCCATGCTCCAATCCGCATTGGCGGGAGACACTGATACAAAGATGGAGGAGATCTAAACGTAGTTTGTAATGCATGGATACATATATTTTTACCACACAAATGCTAGTATTATTGGTCTCAATGTGCTCCCTTTCTTACAACCTTGACCGGCGAAAAGCCTCATTTTTGTCTAATAACCTTGACCGTACTGGTAGTAAAAATTAAAATTAACACCCGATGTGGGGCTTGAACCCACGACCACACGGTTAAAAGCCGAGCGCTCTTCCAAACTGAGCTAACCGGGTTTCTCGTCGACAGGAGACACGATTCTTGGGTACACAAATTATGTGCTTGAGTTTTGAATTCTGACTCATCTATACGGAAGACGGATGAGTTCTTCTTCTTTTTCTTTTTCTTCTGTGCGAGGACACACACACACTCCTGAAGCATCTACCGTTTAATGTATTACAAAAGAACATCCTGTTTGTAACAAAGGTGACAATCAAACTCGTCCTCGACGATTTTTACCCCGAAGTGCTACTTGTTAGGGTTGGAGTTAAATACCCAAAACGCGATCACTTGCGTATTTACTAATTAAGGCCTGCGGAGGGCTATAGGAAAGAAATAGAAAAGAACACTCCAAAGCCATTCAAAAAATTCCAGATCTAACCTCCGCTCAATAAAGCTACGATCAAATTCAACTTGAGTACCTACCTCCACCGAATTCCGAAAGACTGCTCGCTCGTTTGCTTCTCCATTTTTCGCCGACCTAATCCCACTACTAATTACGTGTATGCTAAATTCAAGCACCCCTTTTAAATAGACGGCGGGCGCAGCAAGTACTATAATAGAAAATACTCTTTCAGCACTATCAGCGTATTTAGTTTTTGGACCCCTCACCTCTAAAAGCCAACCTTAGAGGACACGAACTGTGCCTGTACCGCATTCACTACGGAGCCATTTGATAGTTGTTGTGACGTTGTGCCATGCCAAAGTCAAAACCTTCGGAGATGCACTCGCAGGAGCTTTGGATCGGGTCTGCGTCGATGGAAGATGACTTCGAAGAGGACGCTAACGAATCTCCTAGAAACATGACCGCCGTTTCCCGAAACCAAGGAAGAGGCGAAACAAATCGCACGGAAAATACCCCGGGCAGGACCCTCCCTCGAAGAAACGAAACCCCACTCAACAGCATTCGTGAAGATCATTCGTTTCGCACTAGTGACAACGGATTCGATTATTTGGGATCGGTGATTGGCCCATCTGCACCAGCTGGATCATCGATCGCCCACTCTAAGATTCTTTCTATGATCCCGAGGCAGAATTCTGGACTCAGCAGAGACGATGGACAAAACTCCTACAATAGTGGTGGTCAGAACAACCAAATACCGGAAGATTCATTGACGAGTAGACCCCCTTCTGTAAACATGGGATCTCAAGACTTTGACAGTAAAAATTATATACCGACCAAAAATTCCGTGGGTGAAAAAAGCGGGAAACGGGACAACACAAATTCCACACACACCACAGCAGTCATCGACGGGGATGATTCACCACCAATGGAAAATTCCTTCGCCACAAGGGAACTCGTCACCGGAGAACAGCAACACATGAGCAGCTTGACGACGGCTCGATGGGAAGACTCTTCGAGTTTGATAAATGACAAGCAACAACAACAGCAGCTGGACTCGACGTCTCGACCCTTAGACTCTTCGACATCAAAGTTTAATAAGAATAACACATTTCAGCTGGACATGGTGGCTCAATCGGCAGAATTTTCGAATAACACGTTTCAGCTAGACATGGCTACTCCATCGGTTTCGAGTTCGCCCACCTCTACTCAGGTAAAAAAGTTTCAGCTGGACATGGCTTCGACTTCGCCCACCTCTACTCAGGTAAAAAGCATTCTCCGCAAGCAAAACAGACGAATGTCGGACGATTCTTTGACCCTACTGGATCTCGAAGAGGGAGAATCCAAGGGAGAATCCAAAAGAGACAACAATGGCAGCAGGCACATTTCCTTTGGAATTCCCAAACCAACGACTGGAAACCTTCGAGAATATCATTCGAGTAGCGACGGCCTACTCGAACAAAATAATAAATCGATATCGGCTATCAACGAGAATCCCATCGTTCATCGCAATTCTACCTATGGCAAACTCCAAACCGATAATAAGTCCAGACAACACAATCCTGGCGTTCGCAAATCTGCGTGGGGTCTCAACACCAAAAGTAGGGGAGATAGGAACAGTTCCAAACAACACAACCCGCATTCGAGAGTTAGTTTCTTGGAAATTAATAGGGGAGCCAGCAGCCAAAATCGATACTTTAGCGCTCTGAGTCGAGGGAATAACAGCGAGAAAAATAGAGACGGCTCGAGGAGAGGATCGAATGTAAGCAATAGTAGTTTTAACCCCGAGGATTTAGAAAAATTAGAAAATTCGGTGGATGCTTCCGACACAAGCAAAAACACCAAAATCACCATGAATGGAATAGACGAGGACATGGAAGTGAGTGAAAGCGAGATATGCTTCTCGGACCCCGTAGGGAATGGAAGCGAATTGTTTTTCTCGGAACCCCGAAATGTCCACAGAAGCTCGGTATTCGGCTCAAATGACTCGCAGCCATTCAATGACTCGTCGCAATTCAATTTATCGCCGCCATTCCGGCAGAAGGTCACCTTTGCTCCCCCAAGGAAACAAGGTGCTGATAGCTTGGCAGTGGAATTGGAAGACCTGGCAGAGTATTTGGCGAACTTGAAAAAATCAATTAGTGTCGCTCCTGGTGGTCCCAGCGAAAATGGTTCCAATTCAACTTCACATAGAACCGCGCGAAAAAATCCCGACATGTCGGATTCCAACCGCACCGGCGGAGGAAGCGAGCCGGGATTTTACGGCAAAAACAACGACCCCAAGTCTAGAAGACGGTTTTCAATGGCCTATCGGGCCACCGATGAGGTTGTGGTGTATCCCGACGATTGCTTTTCCTTTTTGGCTCTTCACGGACCCTTCAGCAGCTTCAAGTTTTTTGCCTTTGCGTTGTTCGTCTCCATAATTCAATTTACCTTTCTCATCATTGCGATAATGAGTGTACTGCATCCAAACCTAAACATGGAGGGCACCGACAATCCAACCAAAGCTTTCAATTTCATACCCTCCAATACCAACTGGCTTGTGAGGATTGCACAGATGTTGACGGTGATTTCGTATTGCATGTTTGCGGAGACGAGTCTGAAAGATGTCATCACGGCCGTGGAGCTGTTTCCGCAACGCGATAAACTTGAACCAGGTGACAAGTACTGGAATATGGTGTTTTCGTGCGTCCTCCGTGGACTCATGGGATTCTTGACTGCCCTTGCAACCTTTCTCAATATCATCACCTCGGAATCTGTCGTGGATACTATTCTCGACTTTCTTGCCATGACCTTTATTTCCGATATCGGAAAGATGGCATTCCAATTGGCGTTGTGGGGAAAGTACGGAACGTCATTGGAAGAGGAAGCTAGGCGCATCGAAGACGAACCGATGCCGCCATGTATGCTCCGGTCCCACAGTTGGAAGCGATACTTACGCACGATTATACCGGTAGCAGTCCTTCTTGTAGGACTCCTATTTGCGATAATATGCGCTCAGGAGGCTCCACAAGTCTGGACGACAAAAGTCCTGCGGGTTCAGTTTTTTGACGATGACCTTGAGCCCTATAACGGGTGCTACAAGGCAGAGGGGAAACAATTTTTGGGTTGGAGAAATAGGAGGCGGAGTACTTTCGTGGGTGATGGGAACCACACCGATGCCAAGATTGGCTTTTGCATTCCCAAGAAACAATGGTATCTCTTCGACAACGAACACAATGATCCTTGTAGAAACGACACAAACAAACTGGCACAATCAGGCAGTCCGCATTATGAGTTTGACATCTCGTCGACTTATGGCGATACGTGGGTCGATAGGCAAGGGGCGCCTCTCACTTCGTACTTTTTCACGGGTGTGAAGCAAGACCAAATTGAGGCTACTTGTGGTTCCTTTTTGAACGATGGCATCTGTAACCACATATTCAATGAAATTACCTACGACTATGATGGTGGAGACTGCTGTGCTTCTACTTGCACACCTGCCAATTGTGGTCATGCCCTCAAAGAAGCCTTTGGAGAGAATATCACTGACGGAGCAGCTCGTGGATTCCCTGATTGTATAGACCCAAATATGGTGCCTCTCACAATCGAGATACAAAACATTTTCGCCAGTAACGATGAAGGGGTGCAGGGGGGAGACAGCAGTGCCGTGTCATCGATACCAGTGTCGGAGGAAACTATTGAGCCGGTAATGCTCTTCGATTGCGATGATAAAAATGTTTTGACGCTTTCTGTCAACAAAAATATGGAAGGTGGGATGCAGACTGTCATGGTTGAGGAAGGAGCAAATTGTACAATGTACATCAATAATTCGACTCGCTCAACAATAATCAATGGAGAATCAATCTGGTCCGTCGACTATACCATTTACCAAGGGGACAAAACCGTGGAGGAAGACCCCATTGTGATTCTTCAGGAAAATAGCTTCAAAGAAGAATATACGCGTTTCCAGAAGATCCCCTCCTGCTACTTTGAAAAGCTATCAGATTACATGGACAACAAGACAATATACACGGAGAGCAGTCCAGAGAGTAATTCAATCGATTGGTTGCGTGCTACCACGAGGCAATCGGGAAATTCAGAGTGTGACGACATTAATTTCATCGAGCGATATGCCTTGAGTGTCCTCAATTTTGCTGCTCCAAAAGAATCGACAACAGCTAATGTACTCGTTCCGATCGTTGTAGACATCGAAGAAGTTGAGGACACTCTCACTACAATAGATTTGAGCACAGATAACACTACTGTGGTCGCTACATCTACAAGCGATACGGATTATGTGTTAACATTCAGTGACAATTCCAGACTGTGGATCGAAAAAGATCGCCCCTGCATCTGGGAAACTATAGAATGTTCGGGAGGATCTATTGAGAGTCTAAACTTACAAGAATTAAATCTCGCAGGAACACTTGCGTCCTCAATCGGTTTACTATCTGATCTCGCACAATTTGATGTTTGTAAGTTCACTGTAACGAGCATCTAATATTTATGTATCGATGCACATCATCCTTTGACGGAATTGTCTCTAGCTAGTTTCTCCACCAAATTTTTTCAAGACATGTATACCCCGCTCAACCTTTTCTTCTTCTTTCTCTTAATTTTCTTGCTATAATTATGCACCAGCTAATAATATGCTGAAGGGAACCATACCAAGTGAGATTGGGAAATTAACATCGTTGAAGACGTTGCGTGCCGGTATGTCATTTGTCGTATCGATCGATTTGGCTTTTGAACATGTCACAAATATTTTCCGTTGGTCTTACAATGCGCGCTCTTTTTATTTAAATCGTTGTCTCTTCGTTGCAGCTAATAATTCTCTAACTGGAACTATTCCACGAGAGATAGGGGAAATGGAGAGTCTAGAAGTCCTGGATTTATGTGAGTTCGAAATTCTCGTCGTTTTCTGCTCGCTAACTTGCATTCTTCTTTCATCTTTTCTTCTAATTGACTCACTCATTCGCTTTTGCTTTCATTACTTACTGTTCCGGAATCATGTCCACCATTCGCTATAACAAAATAACAGCGAATAATTCTCTCACGGGAACTCTTCCAACCGAGCTCTCAAACCTCCCAAATCTCTCAAGGATATACATTGGTGAAAAGAGTAGCCTCGAAGGCATTCCTTCTGAGTTGCAGCTACTGCTTTACGACGAGAAGGGACCCGTTGTGCTGCCTGAGATGCCACCCGGGGAGCCTCCGAAGAAGCCTCCCGAGGATGTGGGGCAATGCGAGGTCTTTATGTGCCAACTGCGGGACGAAAGACCACGATCTTGCGAGGATTTGCGGGCCAAGTACAGAGACAACCAGCAGATGTTGACTGAAACCGATTGTGAAAGGCTCAAAACCAACTGTTATTCATGTCCATTCGGTCAGAGGAATCTCAATGGGGAAACTTAAGGATTTACGATACACATACCTGTGCTGGCGCAAATCGGTATCGTTTTGTGAATTCATACGTTGCGATAATAGGAAGGAAGCCTCATCTTGCTAAAGCTGTTACTCGATTCAACTTTCAACTTTGATGAAAGCTTTGCAGGAATCCAACATTTATTATTACGTAAAATTTAGAATTGGGATATGCAGTTTTTGACCAAAATTATGCTTCAAGAAATAGAATACCACATTGGGTGCTAGCACTTTTCGATTATACTCATATCTAGTTGCGTAAACGATATATAGTACGCTTGTCAGAAATAGAAATTTCGCATTATAAATATTTTAGATTGTATGGTGGGGTATTCTTTATATGGTGTAGTGATATCGACAAACGATGTCCAATGATCGTGGTTGGAATTCCATCCCGGAAATCAGCACAGGTAGGGACAGAGGAAGATATTTCATCCTCAATAGTGAGGACATTAGGCCTCTGCGGCATGAGAGAGTTTGGGTCGTTGCCCAGCATGCTTGGCGCCGCCATTTTGGTTACCGCCTTCACCATTGTCAGGAAGCTTTTGGTCTCCCTCTCCCTTCCGTCGGTAATCGTAGACCTTGTGCTGGCTATGCAAGTGATCAAGATGAAGGTGGCGATCAAGAATTGGTGCCTTGGTCAGAATTTCGGCATAGACAATCTCGATGGGTTTGGAAATAAAGTGATGCCACTCGGAATTGTCTCCATATATGTCAGATGAGTAGACCTTGGCCGCTAACATGGATCGTCCACCGCCCTCATCAAGAATTATTCCAAAGCAAGAATCGCCCTGTTCGTTAAGATCGTGCTGAGGCTGGCCACCGGGGCCATGGCCCTTTGTGTTATCGACCTTGTTGATGTACCAATCGGGACCTCCGGGGCGGCCCGTGTATCCAACTGTCCACGGTTGGTGCGGAAAGTTGGCGCTGTAATCAGGAAAGGCCAGCTGGTCGAGTCCCAAATCCTGAAATTTTCTGGTGCGCTTGTCTTCCTCGAAATACTCCTCCGCGCTATAGTAAGATTCGTATGTATCGTCATCGTAGACAGGAACTTTTTGTTCAGCGGTCTTGAGTTCGTATTTATTGATGGTGTCGACAGCAGCCGTACTAATTTTTCCTTCATGGTCGACAGATTTCTGAAAGGTGTCGTCAGTTCCATCAATATCTCCCCATGCTGGCTGTGGACCTGCCTGAACAATGTGGGGACCATTGAGATAAAAGTGGGTTCCCTCCATCAGACCGTGATCGACCTGTTCCAAAAATAGATGAATCGCGTGGGGGACCTGTTCGAGCTCGGCCATTTGAATGACAAAACTGTATCGCTCCTTTTCGGTATCCTCGGGTTTGTTCCTAACTGCATAGGTAATTCTGACCTTGTGGGGACCAGGACCAAAACTGCAGATGACGCATTCAAGTAAACACAAAAACAGAGCAACGTAATTTTGGTTTGTCGTAAAATTTTTGGATAAAATTTTCACGATGCAAGCAAGCAACCCAGAACAAGCATGATTTAATATTAAATTTTGGAACAGGAATACACAAAAAGAGAGAGTTTTCAGGTGTGAGAAATTGAGAAAAGAATATCCACAAATCAAAACTACTATTCAATATAGTGTCGCCAAAGCATTCCGTCGCGATGCAACAATTTTTTCATTCACGCACCGTTCCAGTACCAATCTCTTGGACTCTCGTCTTGTTCGATCCATGAGCCAACCAACCTGGTCCATAAAGGCCTTTTCCCGTCGATCCGATTTTTCGAGTGTCTCGATTACCTTGGGCTTTTCCTCTTCATGTGCTTCCACTTTATCTTCCAACAATCGCTTTTCACGCTCGAGACGGCTGAGCTCACCAGAGACCCTATTGCGGGCCGCTTCTTCGGCATTTCTCTTGGAAGTGTCGGCGTAACTGAGACGACGTTCGAGGTCTTCTATCTTTTTGATGACTGACAAAGTGTCTTTTTGGTTAGTTCGTTTCAACAATGACTTCAACGAGCCGTTGGTGCTGAAATAGAGCGTCGTCATGAAGATGCAATACACAAAGACGATAATCCCACCAATGATAATAAACATGCCCGCAGGAGGTCCTGTAACATTATTTTTGCGCTTCTTTTTGGCATACTTGTTGTCGGAATCCCGCGAGCTGCTGCCTCCATTGTATCCGTTACCATATCCATTGCTGGAGGCACTGTAGCCTCCGTAGTTCGAAGAACTGCCTCCGGCGTATCCACCCCCTCCGTAGGGAGGAGCCGCGGGATAAGCAGGGCGAGAACCATTCGAACCAACACTTGTCTGACTCGTATACGACATGGATCGCTGTTGTGGCGAAAAGGGCACAGAGGGGGTTGAACCACCGCTGAAGGAACGACGGGCAACGTTAGGGGCAGGGCTGGCTCGTGGGCTGGGACGTGGAGGAGCCGCACCACTCAGCCTGCGATCGGATCCCGGTCGTGGAAGGCTGCTGCTGCTTGAGTTGTTGGGGCTGCTGCGAGCTGCGTTTCCCCGTTGGCGAAATTCGTTTTGGGAGGACATTATATGTTGCTGCGTCAGGAGCTTCCGGAGGGTGGTTCTTAACGGTCACTAAGATATACTGTTATCGATATATACACACACAAAGATCTTTGCCGCTATTATTCTTTTCCGCCAATGGAATTCCAATAAGCAATGGGTTTCTTGATTGTTTCACACAGAAGGTACGTCTAGGTTGCTTTGCTTCTTGTCAACGATGGTTGTCTTGACTGAAGTCAAATTTAAGAGAGGTGGTCACAATTATTACTGCTGTCACGTTCATGGATGATCCAAGATGTGGAGGCTTTGTACGCCTGTGCCATATATTTGAAAATACCTTACGGGAACGGGTCGGTATTGAAACTGCCTCCACGGCTCCAGCCTATTCTAGCCGTTAGGCGCGCATCGCATACTCGAATCGTGTGGCTACTATGGAGTTCGCCTCTTTTGTTGAACGTGGCGTTCTGAACAACCTACGACGTTGTACGAGTCAATACGACCAAAAAGGACGCCGGAGCACGCAAGCAGGGTTCTCAGCCCGCAGCGTGGAGTTCGTTTTCCCCCAAATATTTTTGAAAATCATTCAACAAGCAATCCCCTCTTTTTCAAAAAATTCAAGCACTTCCCATGATTCTCCATTTTCCATTAAGACGTACCTTAACATCCCTTGCTTCGACTCTTACACCAGAGAGCAAGTATATCAACGTAACCAAGAGCATCGCGAGGTACTCTAAACATATTATATCTTTGGTTACACAATATTGTCAAAGATACGGACCAAACAGCAAGAAATATAGAACCAAATCGACAACGGAGCTCTAGAAAATGGCAACTGTGGCAAAATGGAATCTAAGAAGGCAGCTGCGAAACAGCAGCCATAAATTTGGTTCATTATCTTCTTTCCCGTATCACTCGTTCTCGAATTCTGATACCGCAACTTTAATTGATTCTTCGAAAGAGAAACGGCGTAAACGATGCAGAGCTCAGCAAGGGTTGCTTTTTGTCAACAACAGCAAACAGTCATCTATTCAAGTTCCACAAGCGTTGTCATTCATGGGAGCAACAAGGGACATCCAAAGACTTTTAGTTCGCAATTTCTCCAGCACCAGAGCATCCATGGACGAACACTCGATCAACGCAAATATTCAAAAGATGAACAACCGCGAGAACAATACAGACAAGAAAAACACGATAGAACACCTCGAACAACAATTGGACGAATTGCTCGAGGGCAATGGCGGATTCTTTCAACCAAACAACTACAGAAATGTTTGGACATTGGCACCAAATAGCGCTGGAACTAACGAATCGGGCAGCAACGAGGTCAGCAAAAATATAACTAGCAAAGGCAGCAGACGCACTTCTCGACAATTCCGCCTCTTTCCCCTCGATTCCGATCCGCGCCTCGATCGGCAATCCAGATTTCTTCTGGAACTCCTCCAGACCCTCCAAGAGGTCGGATTGACCCACACTAATGACCGTGTGACCACAGAACGCTGTAACGCGATAATTCAAAGACTAGCAACACCTCCCGAACAGAACAACACCAACTCTGACGAAAACGAAGATGTGTCGACAGAGACTCAGGAGGAATCTTCTGCCTCCCCGCAACGATCCAAGAATCCAACAGTCGTAGATTTCTCCTCCATTCTCGATACTTGGCAGAGGATCGAACGGGCCCGAACCATTCTCGAGTCAATGGAATCCTACATTCCTATCCAGCAAACCTCCGGGAACCAGATCCCCATGGAGCTCCCGGTCCCCTCCCACGAAACCTATTTCACAATCCTCAAGCTCTATAGCAGTGCCAAGCAGCTCTCGGTAAAGCACCTAAGTAGGTTTCGCCAAATCAACCATGCTGTTGCTGCTTCAAAGAACAACAGCGGCAACCACGAAGATTGTGTGGCCCTCTTGGAGGCCGCTAACGAGGCTCCACTGGTGGCCACGGCCATTGTTGAAAAAATGGAGGCCTCGGGCAAGCTGGCACTGATGCCCTCCGATCTGCACTGGAACCAGGTCTTATCGTGCTATGCCAATGCTATTCGCCGACAGAACCGTCCCTTGGAGGCCGCAACGCTTTTGTACAAGCTGGCACAATCCAAACCAAAGACGTCCGCTGCTGCTTCTGCTGTTGGCAAGAACAATAACAGTAGTACCAAGGGCAGAGGGCTCACGGACGCCTCATCATTTCTCCACGCTTTGCGGGCGTGTAGTGACGATGTAGCACTGAAAAATTACGAAAAGTACCGGTCGGGGTCATCGACACTTCCCACGGAAAGTAGCTCCTTTTGGAAAAACAAGGAGGCCTTTGCGAAGCTCGCACTGGCTGTGGCCCAGCGTATCTGGAAGGGATTGCAGGAAGAGCAGGTTATTATTGAGGCAACGACTACTAATTATCACACAACTAATTCCAATTCACAAACCCGCCAGGATCATCTTACGGGACTGCTGGACAGCAACGAGATCCCAGACGCCAACGGAAACGACGATGATTTGACTACTCCGATGCCTGAGGATACCATTGCCATGAGGTCTCACCATTTTGTTCACATGCTGAAGGCGGGACGAAACTTTGCCCCGCTCTTCTCTTTGGAGCAACAAAATCGAATTCAAGAACAACCCACCGCCACTGCTTCGGAGGGACGTGAGCTTATGGATCTCCGCCGTCGCCACCAGAAATGGATGCAAAGAATTTTTAACGAGTGCTGCCAACACCGAAAAGTCAACATTCACGTTTTGCAAGAAATTGTCTACCAGGGGGCGGTTCTGGCAGTGGACAACAATGACAGCAACAACGACGGCACTATGGACAAGAATGGTGCGAAGGACTTATTGGAATGGGTCGGAGAGATCGTGGTACCTTCTCCCGATGGCGTATCGGACAAGGACGTGGCACAGTTTTGCGAGCGATGGGAGACGGAGATTGTCCCCACCCTTCTGGAACCCAACCCCGAGCGGCAACCCGTGCGCACCAGCAATCATCGTTCGAAGATTCCCTGGCGTGATCTAAATTCCGTCTACGCCAACACCATTCCGCAAACCCGCATGCTGCTTCGGTTCCTTCCCTCCCAATGGAGTGCCCGGGCGGATTAGAGATAATTGTATAGGGAATTTAAACTCAAGTTTTTTCGAAAGCGAATCCATGTAGACATACAACTGCCATGTAAAAGTTTGTGCTATTAGAGAAGGAATTCTTTGCGAGCATTCTTGTCTGCGCAAAAGAATTCCTCTATTTCTGTGGTATCGAACAGACAAATGCAACAAAAATGCGTTGCATTGATCATGTGGCGTTGGGGAATAGACTACTGGTCGTTTTCGGATTCGATTCATGTATAACACTGTTCAGAGACACATTTTGAACATATTATTATTCATAACGAATACTGTCAATTCGAAATATCTACAGACGTAATGATGATTCGTAGTTCTACCAAAATATATCGAGAGACAAACGTCCTTGAGCAACTACTGTTCGTCAACAGTTTCTACAATTTGCACAAACAAATGAATAGCACATAATCGCTGGATCCCTCATCATAGCCATGGCAGCCTCACAATGCTCTTTATTTCGTTCTCCAGCAGATGCAGCGTACAATTTCTCAGTTTCCGCGTGGATCTTCTCAATCTCCAATCGAGCCATTCTCTTTTTCATGTTGACGCTGCTCTCTCGCGTTGGTGATCCCTAGCTCTTTTTGCTTGGTCTATAGCGCTTTGGTTTGTCTCTCAATTTCAGCAATCTGGAGCTTCTTTTTAGATGATCTGCAATTAGATTGATTCGTCCTAAAGAGGTGGGAAAATAGGAAAGAAAGAATGTCGTGAGCAACTGAAGCTACGATCCAAGTTGTTCCTGAAAGTATGTTTTTCGAAAACAATTCAATTCGGTGTCGAAAAGCGATGGTCACGGATTCGGTCAGCGAGATACAGCGGAGCCGCGACATCAGCCAACACACGAGTTTGAAAAGCGATTCGAATGAACGATTTGAACAAGCGAGTCGAACAAAGAAGTCGAACCAAAGCAATACAACGTCACTGACCTTCGAGCCGTTGGGATTCATGTTTTTGTTGTTGTTGTTTTTTGCGTAGTAGATGTTATGCTCTGCTCAAATATTGGTGTGATGTTTGAATCCAATGCCATATTATGAGTTTTTGCAAAAGGTTTGCCTCCAAGGTCGTTACTGCCATGCATAGTCACTGCTGAGAAGCTTCGAACGAGCTTTCTTGTGAGAAGCTTCGTCACGTCGAGAATATCATGATTTGTTGAAATCAAAATAGAAAAATCTCGTGTCAGTTTCCGGGTTGCAGACAGACTCAATGACCAGAACGAAATAAGATCTTTTGCTCTACGTACTTTAGTACTGCCTGTAAGTACGCGAGCAATATCCGAAAGACAACATTTGGTGTCGCGAACTCAACAACTGCTACAAGATAGAGAGGCATCAAGAAGATCGTCACTGAGAGAAGCAATTACTAGAAAGGTTTTGCGCCATTGATTCCAACACCAACGAATCATTGCATTGGATGGACGAACCAAATACATGTAATTAACAAAAGCAACCCCAAAGAACAGAACCGAAAGTCTTATTAAACACACCATGGAGCCGTACGTTCCCACCGCCACAGCGGTTGTCGAGGAGGAAGAGATGATTGTTGTGGAAGAAAAAAAGAAGAAAAAGAAAAAGCAAAGAAGCTCCGACCCG
>Ga0115013_10001540_pt1 | contig 13265 bp, 11 predicted proteins | sample SouAtlMetagenome_2_FD_88686 | JGI IMG/M metagenome (GOLD analysis project Ga0115013, IMG submission 88686) | Marine eukaryotic phytoplankton communities from Atlantic Ocean - South Atlantic ANT15 Metagenome | ecosystem: Environmental > Aquatic > Marine > Oceanic | place: South Atlantic Ocean...
CATATACATTGGAGTGTAAATGGTCAAGCTCAAGCAATGAAATATGATTTAGAAGATGAATCCATTGATGTTACAGATGGTGAATCATATACAGTATATGTTGAATTAGTTGGCCCGGATCACCAACCTATTAGCCCTGCTATAAACCAAACTGTAACCTTCTCAGTAATCTATCCTTGTGATTTAAATGTTGGTACAATTTCTTCAACATGCGATTCAAACACATCCGATGATACTGACACATATACAACAACTTTTGATTACACTGGTGGAGGAACTACTAATTACACAATTGATACTGGTGGTGTGGGAACTGTTTCTGGAGATGATCCATCAACAGTTGAAGAAGGCACAATTATAGTGAGTGGTGTAGCTGAAAACACGGATTTTGTTGTTGCTTTTAACGGTGATTCATCAAACAGCTCGTGTGATTTCACAAGATCAATAAGTAGTCCTAATTGTAATCCATCTTTAGGTTTACCTTACAATGACTCTTTTGATTACCCAGATGGTCCTCTAGTTTCATCATCAAATTGGAATAATTTTAGTGGTACAGAAGGAGATTTATTAGTAGCTGATGGTAAAGTTTTAGTACAACATGGAACACCAAGTGAAGATGCAGGAGTATCATTCGGTGCTGTTGAAGGTGTATTATATTATGCCTTTGATTTTTCTGTCAATAATCCTGGAGAGTCGATTTCTGGTGGTGATTACGAATATTTTGCAATGTTCAAAGATGATGGATTTTCTTACAGAGCTAGAATTGACATAGTAGAAGCTAATAACCAGGGAAATGACTTCTCCATTGGAATATCATCCGTAGGATCTACAGCTGATACTATTTGGCCTGATGACTTAAGTTTTGAAACCAACTATAGAGTAACTGTAAAATATGATCAGAACCTAAATATTGCAGAATTATGGATAAATGCAAGTTCAGAAAACGATACCTCAATTTTAGGAGAGGATGAATCTGACCCAGGAACTACGATTACGCAATTTGGACTAAGACAGTCTGACTCTTCTCAAAATGAAGGAGTTTTAATTGATAACTTATCAATATCTCAGACTTTCAACGGAACATTGTCTGATAATCAAACATTAAGTTCAAACTTTAATATTGGGCTTTATCCAAATCCAACAAGTCTTGGATTTGTTAATATTTCGACTAATAAACCTGGATTGGTTTCTGCTGAAGTTTATGATATACTTGGTAAAGTAGTTATTAGTTCAACCGTGAATAATGGCCGATTAAATTTAAGTAAATTAAAAGCTGGTATGTATGTCATAAAAATTACACAAAATAATTTGACAAATACTAAAAAATTAATTATTAATTAATTTACAATATTGAACTCACTTCAAAGAGCGCTACCTATTGTAGCGCTCTTTGAATTTTATATCTAATTTTTATTAAATAATGTAAATGAAATCAGAGTTTATATTTGATATTAAATCTTCGCTGGAGTTTGAAAATAAAGCAATTGAAGTTTTCAAATATCAATTTGAAAATAATTTGGTTTATCGTTCTTTTTGCGACTTACTTCATAAACATCCCTGTGACATAAAAAAAATAAAAGATATTCCTTTTTTACCTATTGACTTTTTTAAGTCGCATGAAATCAAAATAAGTTCAAAAAAAACAAGTAAAATCTTCACCAGTAGTGGCACAACAGGATCAAATCTAAGTAGACATTTCGTTACAGACTTAAATTTATATGAAAAGAGTTTTTTGAATTGTTTTCAAATTTTCTACGGTGATATTAAAGAATATACAATCTTGGGGCTTTTACCGAGCTACCTTGAAAGAAATAATTCATCACTAATTTATATGGTAAATAAAATGATTAAAAAATCTAAATTTCCTGAAAGTAGATTTTATTTGGATGAAATTGATGAATTAAAAGAAACTATTTTAAAACTCGAAAAATCAAAACGAAAAACGATTTTAATTGGGGTTTCTTACGCACTTTTAGATTTAATTGAATACCATAAATTTAATTTAAAGTATACGTTAGTTATGGAAACTGGAGGTATGAAAGGTATGCGTAAAGAATTGATTAAATCTGACCTTCATAAATTATTAAGAAATGGTTTTGGAGTAAATAATATTCACAGTGAATATGGAATGACTGAGCTGTTGTCGCAGGCTTACTCGAAAAAAAATGGCCTATTTTCTACTCCACCATGGATGAATATCTTGATTAGAGATACTGAAGACGCACAATCAATATTACCTTTAAATAGAACTGGAGGTATAAATATAATTGATTTAGCAAACATAAATTCGTGTTCATTTATCGCAACAATGGATCTAGGAAAATTACATAAAAATGGGCAATTTGAAATTATGGGAAGATTTGATCAATCAGATATAAGAGGCTGTAATTTAATGGTCTCCTAAATCATACAGCTCTTATAATAAAAGTACTACGCTTACCTCGATTAATAACAATATAAGAGCCATTTATCAGATCTAAATTATTCAATATATAATCTTTATCAACTTTATCTTTATTAACAGAAATTGATTTTTCATTTAGTGATCGCCTAGCTTCTCCATTAGAAGATAAGAACCCTGTTTCAGAAGATAAAGCAGCAATCATATCTAATCCATTCTCTATTTTTGCTTTTGGTATATTAGCTTGTGGGACACCTTCAAAAATGTCTAAAAATGTTGCTTCATCAACAGATTTAATATCATTTTTGAATTCTTTACTATATAAAATACGCGACGCTTTTTCAGCATTTTCACAATTTGAAGACCCATGCACAAGTGTAGTGATCTCCCTTGCAAGTTTGTCTTGTAATTTTCTTAGGTGTGGATTTATATTATGTTCATTAATTAAATCGGATATTTCATTTTGTTCTAAAAAAGTAAAAATCTTAATATATTTTTTAGCATCTTCATCAGTTGAATTTAGCCAATATTGATAAAACTTATAAGTTGAAGTTCGGTTTACATCAAGCCAAATGTTGCCACCTTCACTTTTACCAAATTTTGAACCATCTGATTTTGTAACTAAAGGACATGTAATAGCAAAACCCTTACCGTTACCAATTCTTCTAATCAATTCAGTACCTGTTGTAATGTTACCCCATTGATCACTACCCCCCATTTGAATTGTACAATTATAAGACTCATATAAATGAAAGAAATCATATCCTTGCACAAGCTGATATGAGAATTCCGTAAAGCTCATGCCTTCACTATTATCAGAAGATATTCTAGACTTAACTGAATCTTTAGCAATCATGTAATTAACTGAAATGTGTTTCCCAATATCACGGATGAAATCTAAAAAATTAAAATTCTTCATCCAATCATGGTTATTCAAAATTATTGCAGAATTTGGTTTATCACTATCAAAGTCTAAAAAATGAGCTAATTGCATTTTTATAGCTTCTTGATTACGACTGAGGGTTGATTCATCTAATAAATTTCTCTCAATTGACTTTCCTGAAGGATCACCTATCATTCCTGTAGCACCTCCAATAAGAACAATAGGTTTGTGCCCACACTTTTGAAAATGAGCTAAAAGCATTATTGGAACTAGATTACCAATGTGTAAAGAATTTGCTGTTGGATCAAAACCAATATATGCATTACGCATTTTTCCTTTCAAATGATCTTCAGTACCAGGCATTGAATCATGAATCATTCCTCGCCATTTCAATACATCAATAAAATTATCCACTGTTAAATAAGTTTTCACTAACAAAGATAAATGATTACTTATTGATGAAAAAAGAAAAATCAGTAATTTCGCATTATGATATTAGTTACTGGTGGAACTGGCCTAGTTGGTAGTCATCTTCTCTATCAACTTGCGTTGAAAAATAAGATAATTAAAGCAATATACAGAAGCAACTCAGACGTTGAACATGTGAGATCTTTGTTTAAATATTACTCAAAAATATCAACAAAACTTTTCAATAAAATTAAATGGGTCGAAGCTGATCTGAATAATTTACCACAACTTAAAATAGCATTTGAGGGAGTATCACATGTCTATCATTGTGCCGCATATATTAGTTTTGATCCATCTAGAAATAAAAAATTAAGAAGAATTAATATTAAAGGAACAGCAAATATTGTTAATTTATGTATTATTAATAAAATTAAAAAGTTGTGCCATGTAAGCAGTATAGCAACTATTGGCTTTGATTGTGAAAAAATAAATGAGGAAAACCAATGGGATGGAAATAAAAACAAAAGCGAGTACTCAATATCAAAATATGGTGCAGAAATGGAAGTATGGCGTGGAACACAAGAAGGGATTAATTCAATTATAGTAAATCCCGGAGTTATAATTGGTCCTGGCTTTTCAAGATCAGCTTATGGAGTTCTGCATAATATGGTGAAAAATAAAAGAAGGTTTCACACTAAGGGTAAAACTGGATATATTGATGTGTTTGATGTTGTAAATTCAATGATATACTTGATGAATTCCAAAATTAGTAATGAAAAATATATCTTGGTAAATGAAAATTTAAGTTACAAAAAAGTGAATACTATAATTTCTAATTCTATGAAAATTGATAATAAATCAACATACGTATCAAAATTTAAACTTTATTTCATTTTATTCTTTGATTTGTTAATTTCAAAAATTCTAAGAAGAGAAAGAAAACTTAGTAAAGCGCTTTGCAACACACTGACAAAAAATTATAATTACAGTTCAGATAAAATTAAAAAAACCATGCATAAATTTGAATTTACTTCAATTATTGAGTCTTTTGAGAAGTCGTATCAATATTATTCCCAGGAAAAGTTTTCCTCGAAATAAATTTATTTATTTTTGATTTTTTACGCTCATTTTTTGTTTGTTTTTTTATTGAGTCTTCCAATGTTATTTTTTTATCAATTTGATATTGAATTTCTTCTTTTCTAGCTTCTAGTTTGATTTTAATACTATCATATATTGAATTATAAATTTCAATATTTGCTGAATAGTAAGTATTACTATTCTCAAATTGTAAACTATCTATAGAATATTTCTTATATATATATTCTACAGGATTCTTTATTTTACTTTCGAGAAATTTTTTATTTGACCCTTGTGCAGAATTGATTATAATAAATTCAGATAAAATATCGACCATTTTATCTTGAGGTATTAGATCAAATGGCTCTTTAACTGATCTATCATTAAAACATGAAAATAAAAATAACGTATATAATGAATACAATAAAACTCTCATCTGTCAAAAGTTAATCGCATTGCTGATCTAGCATTGTTAAACTTATTATTTTGATAAACTAAAGACCCATTTAGAATTGTATGGGTAATTCTAGATTTAAAGGTTGTTCCATCAAATGGTGACCAGCCGCACTTGTATAAAATATTATTTTTATTAACTGTCCATGGGTTATTTGGATCAACTAGAATTAAATCGGCATAGTAACCTTCGCGGATAAAACCCCTTTTTTTGATTTGAAATAAAATTGCTGGATTATGTGCCATTTTTTCAACTAATTTCTCTATAGAAATTTTTTCTTTGTGATAAGCTTCCATAAGTGCAACTACTGCGTGTTGTACCAAAGGACCGCCCGATGGAGCTGTAGTGTATGGATTTAATTTTTCTTCTAAAGTGTGAGGAGCATGATCTGTAGCAATAACATCAATTTTATCATCCAAAAGTGCATTCCATAGTGCATCACGATCTGATGATTTCTTTACAGCTGGGTTCCATTTAATCAAAGTTCCTTTTTTATCATAATCTTGATCAGAAAACCAAAGATGATGAATACATACTTCGGAGGTAATTCTTTTATCTTTTAAGTCTTTTTTATTTGAAAATAATGAGATTTCTTTTGCAGTTGAAAGATGAAAAACGTGTAGTCTTGCTCCAGTTTTTTTAGCTAATTCTACTGCCTTAGAGGATGATAAATAGCACGCCTCTTCACTTCTTATGACAGGATGCATTTTAATAGGAATATCATCTCCATATTCCTGCTTTATTTTTTTTGTATTGTTTCGAATAGTTTGTTCATCTTCACAATGTACTGCAATTAACAAATCCGTATTTAAAAAAATTTTTTCTAAAACTTCTTGGTTATCAACTAACATATTACCAGTTGAAGAACCTAAAAATAATTTTAAAGCAGCAACACTTTTAGAATCAACTTTTAAAATTTCATCTAAATTATCATTAGTTCCACCAAACATAAATGAATAATTCGCAAATGAAGTATTTAAAGCTATATCAAATTTGTTGTTTAACTCATCTATTGTAGTTGCATTAGGAATTGTATTTGGCATTTCAATAAATGATGTAATACCACCAGCAATTGCAGCTTTAGATTCTGTAGCAATGTCAGCTTTGTGGGTTAAACCAGGTTCTCTGAAATGAACTTGATCATCTATCATGCCCGGCATTAGGAAATTATTATCAGCTTCAATTATTTTAGTATTATTTTTTTTTATATTTATAGATGATGCAATTTTTGCTATTTTTTTACCCTCGATTAATAAGTCTCCATGAAAAATAGTTCCTTCATTAATAATACGTGCATTTTTAATTAAAATAGAATTATTTTGCATTTATAATTTACCTAAAATTTGTTGTAACTTCATCCAAATTACACCCTTAACAGCTTCTGAAATAATACCTTTAGTTAGCTTTGATTCACCTTTTTCTCTGTCTGTAAAGATAATAGGTATTTCTTTGATTTTGAACTTTTTATTAAATGCCTTGAATTTCATTTCAATTTGAAAAGCATAGCCAATAAATTTAATGCCGTTCAAATCCAACGATTCTAAAACCTTCCTTCTGTAACAAACAAATCCAGCAGTAGGGTCTTTAACTTTCATACCAGTTATAATTCTTACATAAAAAGATGCAAAATAAGATAATAAAATTCTAGATATAGGCCAATTAACAACGTTTATCCCATTTATATATCTAGAACCAATAACTAAATCATTATTTTTTTCGCTACATGATAAATATAAATCAATTAAAGATTTAGGGTCATGAGAAAAATCGGCATCCATTTGAATAAAATAATTATAATCCTTTTCTAGTCCCCATTTAAATCCATCTATGTATGCTTTACCTAAACCTTGTTTAACAGGCCGATTAAGCAAGAATAAGTTTTCTTTAAATTGGACTTGAAGTGATTTAACTAATCTAGAAGTTTTATCGGGTGAGTTATCATCAACAACTAAAATATTTGAATTCTTGTGTGTCGAAAATATTAAACGAATTAGACTTCCGATATTATCGATTTCATTGAATGTGGGAATAATAATTAATACTTTTTTCACTAGAAATTAAATAGTTGAAAAATAAGATATTTTAAAGAATATAATATTACAAATTTTCTTTATAATTTTACATATGATTCGAGATGTAATTTCAAACAATGGTTATGTTATTTCTGCTTTGATTAGTTTGTTAATTATTATAATTGCAAAAACAATTCATAAGCGAAGATTTTCTGACTTAATCAGAGTTTTTAGTAACTCTAATTATTTTAGAATATATTTAAAAGAACATCGTTTTTTAGACAGCTTTGACTTGCTGCTTTTTTTAAACTTTTGTATTAACTGCACTGCTTTTATTTATATTATCTATTGCAGCATAATAAATTTAATTGAAATTAACGTTAGAATATTTTCAACAATATTTTTAGCTATTCTGTTGTTTTTATTAGTAAAATTATTGACAAGACTATTTATTGGTTACGTGTTTAATATTTACGGTACTATTAGTATTTTAATTTTTCAACAAATCAGTACAACCAATTTTATTGGAATTACTTTATTGCCTGTGAATCTTTTATTGGTTTTTGGACTTAATTATCAAATAGAATGGTTAATTATAAGTGTTTCTTTTGTAATTATTACAGCTGTTGCAGGAATACTTAAAACTATTCAAACAAATCTAAATCTTGTTTTAAGCAATTTCTTGTATTTTATTTTATATATTTGCACACTGGAAATTGGCCCTTACATTATAATTTACGATCAACTAAAAGACTACAATTTATTGTAGCACTACTATTCTATGAAAGTGAAAACCATACTTGTTTCTCAACCAGAACCAAAGGTAGAAAACTCACCTTATTACGATCTAAAGCAAAATCAAAAAGTTAAAATCGATTTTCGCCCTTTTATTCATGTTGAAAATGTTACAACCAAAGAAATTAGGTTGCAGAGAGTTAACTTTTCAAAATACTCTGCCGTAATTTTAACTAGTAGAAATTCAATTGACCATTTCTTCAGAATTGCCGAGTCAATGCGTTTCAAGGTTCCTGACACAATGAAATATTTTTGTCAATCTGAAGCAGTAGCCTATTATCTTCAAAAATATGTAGTTTACAGGAAACGTAAAATTTATGTTGGTAAACGTACCTTTACAGATCTGATACCAGTTATCGCAAAACATAAAAATGAAACTTTTTTACTTCCTTCATCTGATAAATTAAAGCCTTCTATTCCAAAGGCTATGGAGGATTTAGAAGTCAATTGGAAACAAGCCGTTTTTTACAAAACTGTTATCAGTGACCTATCTGACTTAGCAAATGTTCAGTATGATATTTTAGTGTTTTTTAGTCCATCAGGTATTGAATCACTATTTCATAATTTTCCAGATTTTAAACAAAACAATACTCGAATAGCTGTATTTGGCAATTCTACAGTCAAAGCTGTTGAAAATAAAGGCTTAAGAGTTGATATTATGGCACCAACAAAGGAAAATCCATCTATGAGTATGGCATTGAAGCGTTATATAAAAAAGATGAATAAGAAATAAGATCTCATTTTTTATTTTTCAATTAGCTGCTTTTTGTATTTTTAAAAAAAACTTATGAAATTAAAATCTTTATCTTTTTTTGCACTTTGTATTGTGTTAAGTTGTGATAATGAACCTGTTGGGTCATCTACTGACAATAATAGTTCTGGAAATACTGATAATTTTATACCAACTACAGGATATTGGATTTACGATGTTTCAAACAACAGCGAAATTGATCCTGAAATGAATTTTACAGCTACAGATTCTGTCTATGTGTATGAAGAATTTGATGATTATTTTTCGCTATCAGCCAATGACGATGGATTAGCTAATGGTTCAATGAATATGATACTGACCAGCGGTAATTTATATAATTCGACTAGAAAATTAACTTTTGATGGGATTATCAGTCTTCCAGAAAATATAGCTGCTTTGGGATTAGATGATTTTACTTTAAATAATGTTACCCTTTTAGACTTAGATGTGGAAAATGGAGAGGTTATGTTTTTACAGGAGGAATTAATATCAAACACATTAGACATACAAGAAACCGAAATACCTATTGATTTAAATTATGAAATTAAAACTTCCAAAATTGATTTCCATAATTCAATAAACATTAATGGGATTGAATATTTGAATGTCTTTGAAGGTAAATTTACTTTCTCTCTATCGGTAACGGGAACACTACCAATTTTTGGATTTACTCAATCAGTTCCAATTATTGAACCGCAAGATATAATTCATACTACATATTATTATGCAGAATCTACTGGATTGGTTAGAGCCGAATCGAGTCAAGGATTTGAATTATCTTCTGAACTTAGTACAATATTAGATTTATTGGGTATTCCTTTAGGATTTCCAACTTCATTTGGTTCTGAAAATATTGAACAATTAATAGAATTTAATTTAAATTAATTTTTATCTAAAAACTATAATTATAAATATACTGTAAAGAAAAATTAGCAAAAAGCCTTCTTTAATTTCTAATTTATTTCTTTTTTGCAATAAAGCTAAAGGAAGAAGAATAATTGCAAAAACTAACATCCATATTACGTCCCTAGATAAAATAAGTTTATCATGGATTTCAATAGTGTCTATAATTGCAGTTAAGCCTAATACTGAGCCAATATTAAATATATTAGAACCAATTAAATTTCCAAGAGAAATTGCCTTCTCTTTTTTCAAAATAGCTATTATTGAAGCTGAAAGCTCAGGAACACTTGTTCCAAAAGCAACTAATGAGACTGAAACAACAGCTTCGCTTACTCCAAAAGTTTTTGCCAAGTAAATTGCTCCATCAACTAACCATTCAGCACCAAAGTAAAGAGAAACACTTCCAATTATAAACCAAAATAAAATTTTAAAAATTGAAACTATTTTAAACTTATTAGTTTTTACTTTATTATCACAGTAATGGTTTTTAGATTTTTTTAGAAGTATTATAATGAACAACAATAAAAAAATAAATAAAACGAGACCTTCATTGTGGCTGATATTAAAATCATTTGAAATAAAAAAATAAAGAAGCAATGAGAAAAATAGTAAACAAGGCCAATTAAATTTATAAAATAGTTTATCAACTTCAATAGTCGTAAAAATGGTTGTAATAGATAAAATTAATCCAATATTAGCTATGTTAGATCCAATAACATTATTTACTGCTATTGCTGATGCTCCTTGTAAAGCAGCATTTAAACTAACAAGAAGTTCAGGAACTGAAGTAGCAAATGAAACTACTGTCAATCCAATTACCATTTTGGGAAGATTTAATTTAAAGGATAGACCTACAGATGCGCGTACAATATATTCCCCACCAATTACTAAAAGAGCAAAACCAAGTAACATAAAAAAAACTTCCATGATATAATTTTTAATCTAATATAATCTAAGGTTTTAAAACATATCAATATATCACAAAGAATTTATAATTTTACTAAATGAAATTGATATTCAAAATACTCGCATATTTAAATAAAAAAATCCTCCCTTCTTACACTAAAAATCGCCTTGATTTAGTTAAAGCAAACAAGATACAATTAGCAATAATATGGTGGAGAGCTTTTATTACTTTAAAATCCTTAGATTAAAATATAATTTATGGAGCTACTTTAATTAATTTATAACTCTGACTTTGTTTGGTTGATTTAATTGTTAGAATGTAAACTCCGGTATTTAAACTAGTTAAATTTAATTTGGTGTGAAAATTATCAAAATTCAATTTTCCCTTAAAAATAATTTGTCCAAACTGACTTGTGATTTGATAAGTAATATTTTCGTCGTAATCATCAACAACATATTTGATATTAATGAAATCCCTAAATGGATTAGGAAAAACAATCCAATTATTTTTACTGCTTTCACTTAATCCTAAATTTTGATTTAAACATGATTCGGGAACAACATAGGATGATTTTAATAAATTTTCAACTTTAGATTCGACAAAACTAGCATTTGTTGTATTTTCAAGAAAAGTATTATTTATGTCTTGATCATCAGCAGCTAAAAAGTCTTGCATTAGAGTAGCAATGGCTTGTCTGTAATCAAATTGAACTGTTTCAATTTGATAGTTATTATCATCGCTTGCTTCACTTAAATCTACATTTACTCCACTAATTCCGCTCTTAACTGGTTTACCAAAAACAAAAACTGGGGCAACCTCTCCGTGATCAGTTCCAAAACTTCCATTTTCCTGAGCTTTTCTTCCAAATTCAGAAATTGTAATACCCACAATATCATCCCCAATACTGTCAGAATTAATATCTGTCATAAACGCTTCAATAGAAGTAGATAACTCATTTAATAAATTATAATGTGTTCCTAAAATATCTCCTTGTCCTTGCACCTGGTTATTATGTGTATCAAAACCTCCAATTCTAACAAGGTAAACTTTTGTTTGGATACCACCTCTTATTAATCTTGCTACAGTTTTAAGTTGATTTGACAAATCTGAATCTGGATAATTAGCACCAGAAAAATTATTGCCATTGTTAAATGAGTTAGATATTGCTTGTGCATAAGTATTGGAGAAAGCATCAGTGTCGACAATATATTGTAATTCATTTCCATAATGTGAATCTGGAAAACTCGCTGGGTACTCACCTGAAAGGCCTGATAGTACTGAGTAAAAATTTTCAGAATCTTGACCACTTAAATTCATAGCTAAACCATGCTCATTCTCACCATGAAAACCCAAAGAAGTATTTCTAGATCCAATCTGTATACCTAGTGGAAATGAAGATGGAATTAGATCTGAGTAATGATTTTCCATAAAACGTCCAATCCAACCATTATCTTGACCATTATTCCAATTATTTCCGTCATTACCAGTACTATATATATCAATTGAAGCAAAATGACTTTTATTTGCCGATGGATAACCAACAGATTGTATTATTCTAAGCTGATCTTGATTAAACAAATTATAAAAACCAGATAAAGCTGGGTGAAGGGCTATATCCTGATTAGTACCAAGCAAAGACGAATCAATATTATTTAGTGGTAAAGCGAGTGATGATGGTATGTGAATAGTAGGACGCATGTTGACGTAATCTGAATAAACACTAAGTGGAATAATTGTATTTAAACCATCGTTACCACCCTTTAGATCAATTAAGACAATTTTTCGATTTGAAAAATCACAGTTAAAATTATTATTTAAAAATTTAAACGATGCATTAAGTTCAATGGGTAACAAACCGGCAGCTGATGCAGTAGTTGTAAGTTTTACAAATTGTCTTCTTTTCATAGTTATGTTTTACATTAACTGAAATTCAGCAGCATTAATTAATTTAGTGAAAAGTGCATCTAAGCGAGTTTTGACTTGTACATCATTACCATTGACTACATAGTCACTCCATGCTCCAGACCAATATCCTGGGTCTGAATCATTTAAAGTTTGTAAAAAATAATCTAATCTTTCTGGGCTTAACGTCTCGCAATAAAACAGTTGAGAAAGTTCTGTAACAAGTGTTATTGAGTTGTAAGGATCAGAAATATTTTGAGAATTAGCCACAAAATCAACTGCATTAAATTGTACTCTAATATTTTGATAATATTGAACTCCATTAGCATTTGTCAATATCCCAAGAATTTTATTTTTCCCACTAATAAATGATTCAATTGTTTTATACCTTGCTACAATTGTATTTGAACTAAACCAAGCACGGTCATAATTTGGTCCTTGATAATCAGCAGGATAACCTGCGACTGAATCAGGAGAAAAAATATTCATTCCTGATCCAGGGAAAAAAGTATTATGACAAAATTTCCAATAAAAATGATAAAAATCCTCATGGTCACTAGTCCATGAAGTAGGAGGATTATCACTTGAGGCTTCTGGATTTGGAATATAAATATTCAAAAACGAAATAATCTCAGTCAGAAACTGTATTGGAGATTTTATCATACCACCAATAATTTCGTTAGTTGTATCAGAATTATCTTCATCATAAAAGTGCTGAGATGTTAATAATGTTTTAAGAACAGATTCTAAGTTATAATCTAAATCAATAAGC
>Ga0115013_10001541_pt1 | contig 13264 bp, 12 predicted proteins | sample SouAtlMetagenome_2_FD_88686 | JGI IMG/M metagenome (GOLD analysis project Ga0115013, IMG submission 88686) | Marine eukaryotic phytoplankton communities from Atlantic Ocean - South Atlantic ANT15 Metagenome | ecosystem: Environmental > Aquatic > Marine > Oceanic | place: South Atlantic Ocean...
TCAGCGGATTGCAAGCAATCCCTGTTACCGTTCGACTTGCATGTGTTAGGCCTGCCGCTAGCGTTCATCCTGAGCCAGGATCAAACTCTTCGTTGTATAAAAGTTTGTATAAATTCCTGGTTCGTTATAAGCTATAAAAAATTGACGTTGAATTTTCTTGTTTAAATTTCGTCTATCCCATTAAATCAAAGAACAATTTGTATATCCACAATCAGTATTCACTGAAAGGGTCGGCAAAGATACAATACTTTTAATAACCACAAACTGTTTTAAATATTTTTTTTCAAATATTTTAAGCTTGTTCGCACCGTTTTAATTGGTGCTACACTTTTTCGTTCAAAAGCGGCTGCAAATATACTCGCTTATTCATTCCGCACAAACCTTTTGTGTTTTTTTTTAAATTTTGTTCAATTTCTAAATTCTTTTCTAGTAAATTAATAAAATTGAATCAGCTAAATAAAATAAAATAGTACAATAAGTGGGGTTTCACACTTTAATCAAATAGTAAAAAGCATACTTAAAAGATAAAAAATAAATCAATCTGAGTTTATGGTGTAGATGAAGACACTGTTAATATCTTGCCATTGTATAGTTTTCCGTCTTGTGTCACAAACCTATATATGTAGTTTGCCATTTCTGCGGCAGTCGTATTGGCTTGATAGTCTGGAAAGGCTTCTTGTAACATTTCGGTCTGAACAGCCCCAAGTGCTAAAGCATTAAATCGCAGTGAACTTTCCTTAAACTCCTCTGCTAAACATTCAGTAAGTATGGTAATAGCCCCTTTACTACTACTATAGGTAGATAATCCAGAAAATTTGACGCTACCTTGAACACCTCCTACACTACTTATATTTACTATATGTGCTTCATTATTGAAATGTACTAATAAGTCTCTAGTCAGTTTAATGACAGAAAAAACATTGACACTATACACATAGTTAATATCTTCATTGGTCATCTGACTTAAGGGCTTATTAACTAAAGCACCCGCATTATTTATTAGTGTGTCTATTTTACCAAATGATTTAACAGCGTCTATTATAGGAGAAAAATTCTCAGCAGTCAAATCAAAAGCTAAGGTATTTGCACCTAAATGTTCTAGCTCCAACAACTTTTCTTGATTTCTTGAAATGGCAATAACTTGATGCCCATTAGACAAAAATTGTTTTACCATCTCAAATCCTATTCCTCTACTTGCTCCGGTTATTACGACTTTCATTCTATCAAACTTAAACTATCTTTAATTAAACCTTTCGTGACTTCATCACAATCGGCATTATTTAGGTGTGTTTTTATCTCAGCATTTAAAGAATCATCAGTGCTTATATCAAGAATCTCAACTGCTGCTAACCAATCTTTAGGGTGCTTTATCAGTTCTTGCCATACACCTGTTAACTCTTGCTTATCGGCATTGCCTTCTCTTATATCTCTTATTTTTTGATATAATTTATGTAGCTCTAAACGCTTTTCACCGTACTGAATCTTATGAGTCAATTCGCTAGACACAAAAGGGTTATCTTTTGAGAACACAGCCATATCGGCAGCACCAGAAAATACAGATACTATTGACTCTCCTACTGCCATATCGTAAGTTCCCCATTCTGGCTGAAATAATACTTCATCATTATAATTAACACGACAATCTTCAAAGCTGAGTATCATATTCAAACCTTTTCTGTTTTTTGAAACGTTAATTAGTTTTCCTTTCACATTTACCCCACTATCAAACTCTAGCGATACCTGTTTACCTGCTTCTATTTCTAGACTCATCAATTCATCAATACTCATATTCTCTAAAGGCATTGACGTATTTTTTAATCGACCAACAGGAGAACTAAATCCGTGAGCGTGGTAGCCTTTATCATGCCCAACCAATTCTTTGTTTTGCCAAGCTAGTGCTGTAGGCGAGGAAGTTGATACATAAACGATTTGTCCATTATCGACAATGACATTATTGAAAATACCTGAAACTTGCAGCCCTGAACTGTATTCTACAGTACAAGTGTTATTGGAAGATATAGCTTTCTCAAGCCCTTCTAGCCCCCCCTTGCGAAATGCCATCGTATTGGCAAATTCTTCTAAAACTTGTGTCAAATATGTGTAGGAAGGGGTTACATATAATTGAGGTTGCGGCTCAGTAATATCAAAAGCTTGTTGAGCAGCTTCAATAGAATAGGGTAGTTTTTTCACTTCTTCTTTCAAACAACTCTCACTTTCTCCTATTGAAGAAAGTAAACCAGCACCATATATTTTTGGTTGGTTTAAATCGCCAATTAGTCCGTATTCAACAGTCCACCAATGCAGATTTCTAATTTGCGCCATTTCCGAGGGTTGACCCATATTAGATTGTATAAGCTCAATGTCTTTTTCGGCTTGAACTATTTCTTTTTCTTCGGTATTTGGATCTTCTTTAATAATTGACAAGTGTCGAATAGCCTCATACAAATCAAAATCTTGGGCTGAAGAAATGGCTTTACAACCTATTTCACCAAACAACCACAAGTATTCAGCATAAGTTGGGTCAGCAATAATTGGAGCATGACCAGCGGCTTCGTGCAAAATATCTGGTGCAGGAGTATATTCGATGTGTTCAATTTGTCGTATATCAGCAGCGATAACGAGTACTTTATATGCCTGAAATTCCATGAATGATGATGGAGGCAAAAAACCATCTACACAAACACAGCCCCAGCCAATCTTACCCAATATGGTATTCATATCCTTTATATTAGGAATGGAGTCAATAGTAATACCTGTCTTCTCTAAGCCTTTAAGATAAGATGCATCAGCAACCTTACTTAGATAGGCTAAATTTTTGCGCATAACGTAACGCCATACCGCATGATCTACTGGAGTATAATTATCGTAATCTTGACTGACAACAAACTGTCTGAGGTGAGCGGGAAGTTTCGCTACCTGAGGGTTTCCAAAGTCGTTAAAATCTGTTTTCATAATAGGCTAGTTAGTAAGCCAAATTTAGTAAAACAAATTAGAAAAGAAAGTAAAATTATAAGTGTTTAGCTAAGGCGTTGTCAAACAACTCTTTATACTCTTGTACTTCACCAAAAGAAGCGTCATCAATACGAATATCACCTCTGGTTACATGCCCTAATAATGAGAATGAAACTGATGATTTTTTAAGCTTATCGAGGAATTCGTCTTCATTTATTTCGGCTACAGAAACCACCACTCGAGATGGCGATTCACCAAATAAAAAGGCATCTTCTCTAATTTCTCCACTGGTAGTTATATCAAAACCTAAGCCTCTTGACATAGCACTTTCTAATAGTGTAATGAACAAACCACCATCAGCAACATCGTGAGCCGATTCGATATGATTACTTCGGATAAGTGTTTTTATTAAGTCTTGTAAGTCGTATTCCTTATCCAAATCAAAAGGTGGAGTTGAACTAGCCTTAATGCCGTGATAAGATGCTAAATACTCTGAACTACTAATATTATTGTGCGACTCACCCAACAAATATATTAAGTCGCTTTTGCCTTTGAAGTCTAAAGACATGATGTGTTTTTTATCTTCAACAATTCCTAACATACCAATGGTTGGTGTTGGGAAAACTGGCACTTCATTACCATCAATAGCAGTTTGGTTGTAGAAACTTACATTACCACCAGTTACTGGGGTTTTGAATTTCAAACAAGCTTTGGACATACCTTTTATTGCACCTACAAATTGCCAGTAAACTTCTGGGTTGTATGGGTTGCCAAAATTCAAGCAGTTGGTAATTGCTGAAGGCACACCACCAGAACAAACGATGTTTCTAGCGGCTTCGGCAACTGCCATAGCGCAGCCTTCTTCTGGATCAGCATTGACCATTCTAGCGTTACAATCTACAGTCATAGCTAAAGCCTTATTCGTACCTTTGACGTTTACAACTCCTGCATCTTTAGGGTCGTTAGTACCCATATTTATAGTTCCTACCATAGAGTCGTACTGCTCGTAAACCCATTTTTTAGAAGCTATATTAGGGTTTGTCGTTAAGAACTTAGCTACCTCAACTAAATCTTTTGGTTGCTCTAGCTGTTCAATAGAGAATTTTTTAAACTCTTGGTAGTAGGCAGGTTCTGAATACTCCCTTTCATAGATGGGTGCACCACCACCTAACACTAAATCATCTGCTGGCACATCGGCTACCAATTCTCCGTGCATATAATACTTGAGTTGTCCGCCTTCGGTAACTTCACCAATTTGCTCACAACTTAAATCCCATTTGTCATAAATCTCGTGAACAATGTGTTCCTTACCTTTTTCAACGACTATGAGCATACGCTCTTGAGATTCAGAGAGTAAAATCTCCCAATCTTTCATATTTTCTTGTCGTGTAGGAACTTTATCCAAATGAATAATCATACCGTGTTTACCAGCAGCACTCATTTCTGATGTTGAGCAAGTGATACCTGCAGCACCCATATCTTGCATTCCCACTATTGCATCGGTTTGTCCTAACTCTAATGTCGCTTCTAATAATAGCTTTTCTTGCAAAGGATCACCTACTTGAACTGCCGGTAGATCGTTAGCAGAAACTTCTGTGATATCTTTAGAGGCAAAAGCCGCTCCATGAATACCGTCTTTTCCTGTTCTAGAACCTACAATATAAACAGGATTGCCAACGCCAGAAGATGTCGCCGAAATAAGACCGTCGACTTTCATAATACCTGCTGAAAAAGCATTGACTAAAGGGTTGGTATTGTAACATTCGTCAAAGAAAACTTCTCCTCCAACAATGGGAATACCAAAAGCATTACCATAATCACCAATACCTTTAACTACACCCTTGACTAGCCATTTGGTACGGTCTAATGCTATACTACCAAAACGCAAAGAGTTTAATTGTGCAATAGGTCTTGCACCCATAGTAAAGATGTCTCTGTTGATACCTCCTACCCCAGTAGCTGCACCTTGATATGGCTCTAAGGCTGAGGGGTGGTTATGACTTTCTATTTTAAATGCACAGGCTAAACCGTCTCCAATATCTACCAAACCAGCATTTTCTTCACCTGCTTTGACTAGCATATGAGGGCCATCTTTAGGTAAGGTTTTGAGCCAAGTAATGGAATTTTTGTAGGAGCAATGTTCCGACCACATGACCGAAAAGATACTCATCTCCGTAAAGTTAGGAGTTCTACCTAAAATGGATTTGATTTTATCAAATTCTTCAGGACGTAAACCGAGCTCTTGAGCTTGTTCTATAGTGGCTAATGTAGTGGTTGCTTGTGCAGACATATTCTTGTTTTTGAAGTATGGACAAAAATAAGTATATCACTCATAAAAACGACTAAAAACAAATGGCTTTTTAAAAAGTTTTCAAGAATATCCGTCTAGCTTACAATATGACCGTCTTTCTCATACCAAGTGGTATAGTTATCCTTGTACAAACGCTCCACTTCATTTCGCTTTATCTTCATAGATGGCGTAAGCAGATTGTTTTCTATGGTCCATTCTTTGTCTAGCACAACAATTTTCTTCAAACGTTCGTGAGATTCAAACTTAGGATTAACAATCTTTAATGTAGTTTCTAAACTACCATAGACATCTTCAGCTGGTCTACTCTTACCATATTCAGAAAGCGTAATTAAGGCAATAGGCTGAGGCAATCCTATACCGACTACACAGACTTGTTCTATGTTTTTGTTGGCAGACAACTTCATCTCAATAGGTGCTGGAGCAACGTATTTAGCTTTTGAAGTTTTGAATAAATCTTTAACTCTACCTGTTATCTTTAAGTAACCTTCAGCATCGATATGACCTTCATCACCCGTGTGCAACCAACCGTCTTTAATGGTTTCTTGAGTTTGCTTATCCTCTTTGTAATATCCGTCCATCAAAGCAACGTGCTTGATAAGAATTTCATTTTCTTCACTTAACTTCACTTCACAATGTGGCAAGGCTTTACCAACAGAACCAAACTTAATACCATCGTTGAGTGTAACGTGAGAATAACAGCAATTTTCTGTCATCGCATAAGCCTCTTGGATTGGAATGCCTAAACGCTCGAACCATTTGAGCGTGGATACTGGTGTAGGTGCTGCTCCAGTAAAAATATTTCTTGCTTCCTGCAGTCCTAAACCAGACTTTATCTTTTTCTTAATGAGTGATGAAACCAAAGGAATAGACAGTAAAACGTTTAATTTTTTCTGTGGCAATTTGCCCAATATACCTTGTTGGAATTTGGTCCATATACGAGGCACTCCTAAAAATGCTGTTGGCTTGGTATCGGCTAAATTTTGTGCAAAAGTATCTAAGCTCTCGGCAAAAGACACCATACCACCAGAATACAAACTTCCCATTTCCACTAACAAACGCTCAGCAATATGACATAAGGGTAAGTATGAAAAGAAACGCTCTTCTGTTACCAATCCTAAAAGAGGCACGGCATTAGAAGTTGCAAAAGAAAAGTTATAAAACTTATGCATCACCCCTTTGGGTATACCTGTAGTTCCTGAAGTATAAATGATGGTTGCCAATTCATTAGGTTCACGTACCACATTCTCAGTCATAGGCTCGATATCTTTAATCAAATCGTCCCAAACAGGATAACCCTCTTCACTGTAAAAAGGAAAGGCTATACAAGGTAAATCTTTGGGAATACCGGGGCGCATACTTTCGAAATCGTCTAACTTACCAACGAACAATAATTTGGCCTCACTGTGCTTTAAAATTTGTGTGATACTCTCTGCTTTTAGATTAGGATACAAAGGCACCGAAACGTGTCCAGCCATCATAATAGCTAAATCGGAAATAATCCAATGGGCACAGTTTTTGGATAGAGTAGCTATTTTACTATTGGCAGGAATATCCAAAGATTTTAAATAAGCTGCCATCTTTCTGACTTGTGTAGCCGTTTCCAACCAAGTCCAATGGTGCCATTCGCCATTTATGGGTTGGCGCATATATAATTTATTGGGCGTTTCTTTCTCCCAGTGGTAAAACATCTCTAGTGGTGACTTGTAATCTTGCATAGGTACTTTTTTATTTAATGGTCCAAATATAAACTTTTTACAAAACCATTTCAGAGCCAACTATATTTTTGAAGTGGAAAAAGTTAATGTAGGAGCCTAAAAACTTGAAAGAGAAATAGAAGTGTTGAAAAGAGAAAATTAAATTATCTTCATAAAATTAGGGCTCAAGAATTTAGTCTTGAACCCTCATTAAATTGTAAGCTAGTATTACTACTGCGCTCTGTAGTCAAATTTTTCGCTAGCTAAATCTTGATTGGCTTTAACGATTTTTTGTTTCATATTCATCTTAAACTCTACCATTCTTGCGTGTAGAGCATCATCAGAAGTTGACAAAATCTGTCCTGCTAAAATACCAGCATTATAGGCCGCGTCTAGTCCTACCGTTGCAACAGGAATCCCTGGAGGCATTTGTAAAATAGATAATATACTATCCCAACCGTCAATAGAGATAGATGAACGACAAGGTACACCAATAACTGGCACTGTAGCAAAGGCAGCTACTACACCTGGTAAATGAGCTGCACCACCTGCGCCGGCAATAATAACTTTAATACCACGTGCGTGGGCATTGGTGGCAAACTCCTCAACCTTTTCTGGCACACGGTGTGCTGACAAGGCATTAATCTCAAAAGGAATTTGCATACTATTTAAAAAATCTGCGGCTTTGCGCATTACGGGCATATCCGATGTACTACCCATTATTATACTTACTACTGCTTTCATTACAATCTATTAGTGGTTATTAATTCTGCTACAAATTTAAAAAAAAGAGAGAATAAAATGGTGAAAAAAAACAGCACAAGATTAAGCCTAATAACTTATGCCGATTTGAATTGCTTTATATCGTGCTAATTGTTGTAAATTCGCAAATATTTAGAATGGTACAACTACACGACAAAACCTTTGAACCTTACCTTTCGGAATTAGAAATTCAAGAAATCGTAAAGGAAATGGCTCATAAAATGGGTGTTTTGAAAGATGAAAAACCCCTATTTATTATCATTTTGAAAGGTTCTTTTATTTTCGCTTCTGACCTAGTGAAAGCCCTCGATTATGATGTTGAGCTATGTTTTATGCAGATCAAGTCCTATGAAGGAACACAGAGCAGTGGTAAAATCAAAGACATTATGGGAATTCCCCAGCAAATTAAAGGACGAACACTAGTAGTTGTAGAGGATATAATAGACTCAGGAAATACATTAGAATACCTCAACAAAAACTTATTGGCAGAACAACCAAAAAAGATTTACTATGCTAGTTTATTACTGAAACCCAGCGTCTATAAAAAAACATTACCTATTGACTTTGTAGGAAAGGAAATACCCAACGAATTTGTAGTGGGTTATGGCTTGGATTATGAAGAATTAGGAAGAACCTTAACACAAATTTATAAACTCAAGATCTCATAATATGCTCAATATCGTATTATTTGGACCCCCAGGTGCAGGAAAAGGCACACAATCGCAATTACTAATAGACCAATATCATTTGATTCATCTCTCTACTGGCGACATATTGAGAGGCGAAATTATTCAAGGCACTGAACTAGGAATGAAAGCCAAAAGCATTATGGATAGAGGTGATTTAGTTTCTGATGATATTGTTATTGGAATGATAAAATCAATCTTAGAAAAAAATCCGAATGCCAAAGGCTTTATCTTCGATGGCTTTCCCAGAACTACTGCTCAAGCCGAATCCTTAGATCAAATGTTAGACGAGCTAAATACCTCGATTTCTACTATGCTATCCTTAGACGTGGAAGACGATGAGCTGACAAAAAGACTCCTAGAACGTGGCAAAAGTAGTGGACGAGCAGACGATGCTAATGAGTCTATTATTAGAAATCGTATTCAAGAATACAACAATAAAACAGCACCGCTAAAAGAGTTTTACACGAAACAAAATAAATTGCAATCCATTAAAGGTGTAGGTAGCATAGATGCTGTTAATGCTAAACTTTGTGAAGCTATAGATCAACTCTAATGAAAGTTAAAAATTCCAACTTTGTCGATTATGTCAAAATCTTTTGCCGCTCAGGCAAAGGTGGAGCGGGTTCTGCCCACTTTTTAAGAGACAGAAATACTGCCAAGGGTGGTCCTGATGGTGGTGACGGTGGTCGTGGAGGTCACATTATCATTCAAGGTAATGACCAAATGTGGACATTACTTCACCTCAAATACCAAAAACATCTTTTTGCTGAACACGGCGTCTCTGGTAGTGGCAACAAAAAAATTGGTAAAGACGGACAAAGCAAAACTATAGAAGTACCCCTAGGTACTGTGGCTAAAAATGCCGAAACAGGAGAAATCCTATTCGAAATTACAGAACATCAGGAGGAACAAATATTGCTAGAAGGTGGTAAAGGTGGAAGGGGAAATGTACACTTTAAATCTCCTACCAACCAAACACCTCGTTATGCTCAACCCGGAATGGATAGCCTTGAAGGTTGGTTCATACTCGAATTAAAAATACTTGCCGATGTAGGTTTAGTCGGTTTTCCTAATGCTGGAAAATCAACGCTTCTTTCCGTAGTATCTGCCGCTAAACCAGAAATTGCCAACTACCCCTTTACAACACTTGTGCCAAATTTGGGTATTGTTTCCTATCGTGATGAACGTTCTTTTATTATGGCAGATATACCTGGTATCATAGAAGGTGCTGCTGAAGGCAAAGGCCTAGGATTACGTTTTTTAAGACACATAGAAAGAAACTCCACTTTATTATTTCTTGTTCCTGCTGATAGTGATGATATTCTAAAAGAATATCATATTCTTCTAGCTGAATTAAAGAAGTATAATCCCCAACTTTTAGATAAAAAAAGAATATTGGCTATCAGTAAATCGGATATGCTAGACCAAGAACTAAAAGATGAAATAGCTAAAGATTTACCTCAAGATATGACATGCCTATTTATCTCGTCTGTTGCTCAGCAAGGGCTAATTGAATTGAAAGATGCGATTTGGAAAAAATTGAATGAATAATGGAGTGGCTCATTGAATTAGATAAAATTTGTTTTCATCTGATAAATCAGTCAGGCTCAACATCTTGGGATAGTCTCATGCTTTTTGCTAGTCATAAATTGTCATGGATACCTTTGTACATTCTTTTAGTTTATCTCATCATAAAGCAAAAGGGTAAAGAAAGTATTTGGATTTTAGCAAGTATAGGTTTAGTTATTGCTTGTTGCGATATGGGAAGTGTACATCTTTTTAAAAACACTTTTCAGCGTTTGCGACCTTGTTATTTCTTCGATGAAGTACGACTAGTCTCAGAAAGATGTGGTGGACAATTTGGCTTCATTTCCTCTCACGCATCTAATGTTTTTGGTCTAGCTGTAGTGGTAGGTAAACTGATGAATAAGAAGTTTTTATTTGTGGCCTTATTTATTTGGGCTGCAGGAATTGCATACTCTAGAGTGTATATTGGCGTTCACTATCCATTGGATATTCTGGGTGGTATGTTATGGGGAACTTTTGTCGCTTTAATAATCGTTTCTCTTTATAAGAAATATAGAACATGAAACAGTTTAATTGGATATGGTTCGTTTGGCTACTTCTAGTCATCTTATGGAACTACATATGGGTAGATGTATCACCTCTGGCCGATGTGCTTGTTGCTATTTTTCTTTCTATTTTAGCTTATCAATTTAATTTAAAACTCAAAAAGTGAAAAAAATCATATTAGTGTTGTGTGTTATGCTTTGGGGTATTTCTCAAGCTCAAGAAAAACCTAAACTTGTAGTAGGTATAGTAGTCGATCAAATGCGCTTCGATTATGTTAACCGTTTTTGGAATCAATTTGGAGATAATGGATTTAAAAAATTGGTAAATGAAGGCTATTTCTTAAGAAATACTCACTACAATTATACCCCAACCTACACAGGCCCAGGACACGCTAGTATATTTACAGGTGCTACTCCTTCTGTACATGGAATTATTGGAAATAATTGGTACAATAAAGCTGACGGTTTATCAGTATATTGTGCTGGTGATGGCAATTCAACTACTGTCTGTGATTGTGATAACCACATAGACGTAGAATCTACAGCTGGTAAAATGTCACCTCATCGTATGCTTACTACCACTTTTTCAGACGAACTAAAATTGTTTAGCCCACAATCCAAAGTATTCGGTATTTCTATAAAAGATAGAGGGGCAATACTACCTGCAGGACATACTGCTAATGGCGCTTTTTGGATGGGTAAAAGTGGAGAATGGATATCTAGCTCGTACTATTACGAACAACTACCCGAATGGTTAATAGAATTTCAACAAAAGAAACCCGCTACTAGCTATTTTAAAGGGGCTTGGAAAGGCCGAGGGTTTGGCTACCCTATGGATAGCCTACTAGCAAGTAAAGGTCCAGCATCTGTAAAAAGTACTCCTCAAGGAAATACCTACCTTAAAGACTTAGCTATTGAGTTAATTAAATCAGAAGAATTAGGAAAGGACAACATTACAGATGTATTGACACTAAGCTTTTCATCAACTGATTACATTGGTCATCAATTTGGACCACATGCTCAAGAATTAGTCGACACATACATTAAACTAGACAAGGATATTGCCGAAATAGTGAAACACATAAACTCTACAGTAGGACAAGAAAATGTTTTGATATTTCTAACTGCAGACCATGGCGTGGTTAGTGTACCAAATGAACTGAAAGCTCGAAAAATACCCGCTGGTTATTTTGATGCTTCAAACTTAACAACTGAACTGAATAATCATTTGTCAAAAAGATATGGAAACAATACGTGGGTTTTAAAATATTCTAATCAACAGTTTTTTCTAAATCGTAAGCTAATTGAAGAACAAAAACTTAGTCATCAAGAAGTACAACAACTAGCGGCTGATTACTTAATTGGTGTAGAGGGCGTACAGAACACCTTCACCGCTCATCAACTGCATCACAACGAATATCAAAACAGCTTTTACTCTCTTATTCAAAAAGGCTTTAACCAAAAGCGTTCTGGCGATGTCGTTATTACTTTAAATTCAGGATGGATAGAATGGAACTCGCCTACAGGAACAACACACGGCTCATGCTTTAGCTACGATACGCATGTTCCTTTGTTATTTTGGGGTAAAGGCATTCAACAGGGTGTTTCTGACGAATACATTTCTATCTGTGATATAGCACCTACAATCAGTACTTTATTAGGTATTTCTTTTCCTAACGGCTGTACAGGTCAACCCATTAGAAGTATTACCGAATGAAAGTAGTTCATAGCTCTACATATGATATCACAATTGGCAAAGGTAGTCTACAAACTATCCAACATTCAAGGTATTCGGCAATTGCCATTTTGGTAGATGAACATACTAAAGCGAATTGCTTAGATATCTTTCTTAAAGAAAGTCAAATCAAGCCTAAGCTAATAATTGAAATTCATTCAGGCGAAGAACACAAAAACATTTCTAGCTGCGAACAAATTTGGCAACAACTGACCAACGCTCAATTTGACAGAAAATCACTTCTCGTGAACTTAGGCGGTGGCGTCATAGGAGATATGGGTGGATTTGCTGCCTCCTGCTACAAAAGAGGTATAGATTTCATTCAGGTACCCACCACCCTACTAGCCATGGTAGATGCTTCAGTAGGTGGAAAACTAGGTATAGATTTAGAAAATTTTAAAAATCAAATCGGCTTGTTTAAATCCCCAAAAGGAGTATATATTTTACCAGAGTTTTTACAAACACTAAACCAAAGGCAAGTTGTATCAGGATATGCTGAAATCATTAAACATGCTCTTATTGCTGACAAAGACTATTGGCAATTGTTAATGGAAACATCAATAGAAAAGATAAATTGGGAAGAAACTATATATCATTCTGTCACTCTAAAAAATGATATCGTTGAATCCGACCATTTTGAAGAAAACAAACGTAAAATATTGAATTTTGGACATACCTTAGGACACGCTATAGAAAGTTTTTACCTCAAGAAAGAAAAGGATATTCTGCATGGTGAGGCTATTGCTTTAGGCATGTATTTAGAAGCTGAGCTATCACCACTAAATATCGAAAAGAAAAAAGAAATTCAAGACTATTTGAAATCCAACTTCAATTTAGTGGATTGTCCATCTTTAGAGCAACTCCTACCCTTTCTCAAAAACGATAAAAAAAATGAACACGATAACATTAATTTCTCGCTTCTCGATGATATAGGTTCTTGTAGCTACAATAATGATTTAAGTATAGAGAAAATAAAGGCTATTTTTTAATGTTATATTTGACATTCAATTGACACTATGCAATCTGCAAAAGAATATCTTATACAAGAA
>Ga0115013_10001542_pt1 | contig 13262 bp, 7 predicted proteins | sample SouAtlMetagenome_2_FD_88686 | JGI IMG/M metagenome (GOLD analysis project Ga0115013, IMG submission 88686) | Marine eukaryotic phytoplankton communities from Atlantic Ocean - South Atlantic ANT15 Metagenome | ecosystem: Environmental > Aquatic > Marine > Oceanic | place: South Atlantic Ocean...
AGTGATGCAAGATTCCACTGTACCCCTAATAGACGGAATACGCAGTGGGTGTAAAGCTTAATCTTATACCATCTAACATCCTGATAAGCACGGCGACCATCGTGTATTGTTTCATTACTCTTACATTTTTCCTTTCTTTTATCCTAAAGTTTAAACAAGTTAACGAAGGACGATATCGGGCGGGTAATGAAAAGGTGAGCGATCAAATGAACCCTTTACGTGTTCTGGTATTAAAAAAAAGTAAGGAGTAAAGCGGTAATGATTAATCTTATTTCAGTACATTTTTTACGTGAAGTCTGTCATCGTCCGTTTTCATACCAGTATTTTTCGCGCAGTGATCAACCGCACAAAGACGCTCTACATCGACGCCAATAGCAACAGTTTCGTACTTCCCACTTCCTTTTCTTTTCTTATCTATAGGACAAACAAACTTAATGTGAGTTGTGATGGTGCTCTCTCAGCAATAATGATTGAGTCGCTGCCTTCTGAACTTAAACGATAAGGAACCGTGATGCTCACTTTGTTTTTGTTGTTTTTCAATTTTTAGCACCATGGGTCGTATGCATGCTCCCGGAAAGGGTATCTCCAAGAGTGCCCGCCCTTACAAACGCACTCCTCCTTCGTGGTTGAAAATCTCCGCCGCGGATGTTGAAGAACACATTTGCAAGCTTGCAAAGAAGGGTCTCACTCCTTCCCAAATTGGTGTTATCTTGCGTGATTCCAACGGTATCGCCCAAGTTAAGTCGGTCACCGGACAAAAGATTGTTCGTCTTTTGAAGGCTAATGGTCTTGCTCCTGAGATTCCCGAGGATCTTTATATGCTTATCAAGAAAGCTGTGCAAGTCAGAAAGCACTTGGAAAGAAACAGAAAGGACAAGGACTCCAAGTTCCGTCTGATTTTGATCGAATCCCGAATCCACCGATTGGCACGATACTACCGAACTACACGAAAGCTTCCTGCTAACTGGAGATACGAATCCGCAACGGCCAGTACTATGGTAGCATAAACCTGTTACAGTAACGGAAAACTTTCTTTCTCTTTTTTGATCTTTGAAAGTGCATTTGCTCAAACCGTTAGGGCCAAATGATGCTTTGGCGATAATGTTTTGTATGGAATGCTACGAGCTTTTGGTTGTTATGACATTAGTTTGTTTTGTTTGTTCGGTTGCGACAGTGACAACCGGGATGTTGAAGTTCATTGTGATGTCGCCATGTTTGTAGCTGCACACTTGGAGTTTGTTCCATCAACACACCCAGGGCAAACCGCACACATCATGAAGTGGCAACTGCCAATGGCTTCATGGTCATTGATGGCAGCCAAAGAGCTGGTTGGCCCTTGCCAAGCTCTCATGATGGATCTGAGTCTAGTTTTGTGCGCAGCCCACAGGGGATGTGGCCAGGCTTGGCCCCTTATGAGGGGGCTGGCAATGGGCGCTGCCCCCACAGCCCCCGAAGGGTGTGTTTGCCTCCTTTGTGCCTGCGGATGCTGCAGCAACAGCATTGCCACTGACAAGCACTGGTGGTGACTGGAGGAGCAGTCTCCTTGGGATCCTGGCGAAGAGCCGCGGCGAGCCGTCCCCCACCCTGGGCCCAGGAAGCGTGGCCCACCTGGTGCCCGATCACTGCACATCACCGGCCCAAAACAGTGCCGAGTTGCATCACAAGCTACAGTCCGCCCTTCGTCCGTTTTGTTCCTGCTCCTGTTTGGACAATCGTGACTCATCCAAAAACTGTCACATTTCACTGACGCAAACAAGATGACAAATCATCATCGTATCAAAACAGATGCTGTTATCTTGTCAAGCCAACTAATAATTTAAGAAGACGAAATAGGAACGGAAGAATAACTGCTGCATTATCAAATTCGATTTGGGAACCAATTCGACTTTGCCATAATATTTCCGAAGCATTCGAGAATAGAAAAGAATCTTCTATCCAATTGTTCACTTTTGTTTCGTGAATCGGAGCAAATATTCTGTTGCCATGTTGATGACAAAATTCTCATCCCAATCAGCTCTGCTGTTGCTGATCTTCGCTTTGTGCTCCTTTGAAAGCGAATCCTTCTCACAGCAAGGAAACATCCGCAACTCTTTTGATGTGGCAACTCAGTTTGGGCGACAACATCAAGTGTGGCAGCATGATCGTGCCATTGCTTCCACAACAGCCATTTCTATGGGACTCGTCGAAGATTTTGTCGCTGGGACAGACGAAAAGACTAGAAAGTCAAGAAACGAAAAGTATCTGGAGAAATTACAAGAACGTGTTGACCGAATTAACGGATTAGAAGAAAGCATTGAAGACCTTGGTGACGACGAGCTGCAAGCAAAAACGATATCTTTTCGCCAACGTCTGGAAAACGGTGAAGACATTAATGGACCAATTCTCGAAGAAGCCTTTGCCGTCGTTCGTGAGGCTGCATGGTAAGAATCTCCTCGCAAAAGGAATATATATCATTATGTTATCGTAATTGCTCACTTTTCTTTTGGTTATCTGCCGGAATAGGCGTGTACTAGAACTGCGTCACTACGACGTCCAATTATTGGGTGGATTGGTTTTGCACGATGGGCGTCTCGCCGAGATGGCAACAGGGGAAGGAAAGACTCTGGTATCCACACTTCCTGTTTACCTCAACGCCTTGACTGGTAAGACTTCTTTCGTGGTAACGGTCAATGACTATCTCGCAAAGCGAGATATGGAAATTATGGGACAAGTCCATCGGTTTCTTGGTTTGACAGTTGGTTTGATACAATCCGAAATGAAAGAGGAAGAACGCCGTTCGGCTTATAATAGTAATGTCGTTTATGTTACAAACTCTGAGCTTGGCTTTGATTATTTGAGGGATCACTTGGCTTTGACGCCGGAGCAAACCGTCCTTCCCGGAGGAGCAGGCGAATTCGAAGGATTTTGCGTCGTAGATGAAGCCGATTCAGTATTGATCGATGAAGCTCGTACTCCACTCATTATCAGTAAGCAAGTAGCATCACCTGCTACGAAGTATGAAACCGCATTCAAGCTAGCAGAGGCGCTGAAGAAAGACGTTCATTATACAGTAGACTTGAAAAACAAGGCCTGTACTCTGACTGAAGTCGGTTATAGAGATTCAGAAAATGCACTTGGTATTGATAGTTTGTATGATATTCAAGCGGATGGACAAGCATGGGTACCATTTGTTGAAAAGGCGGTGAATGCAAAAGAATTGTTTGAAAAAGATGTTGATTACTCCATGATCTTAGATGACTCCGGAAAAGCGATTGGAGTTGGTATCATCGACGGATTCACAGGTAGAGTTCTAGACGGCAGACGCTGGTCAGATGGACTGCATCAAAGTATCGAAACGAAAGAAGGTATAGCTGTCAGCGAGCAGTCTCAGGTGATTGCCAAAGTTACTTATCAGGTACGTGCCGTTTCTTCTGTCGTTTTTATACCACCCAATTTCTATGACCTCGTTCCTCGTTCTAATGGTCTTTAATTTTTTGCAGTCTCTATTTCGTCAATTTACTCGTCTCTCTGGAATGACTGGAACTGCAATGACCGATGCTGATGAACTAGAGTTGACGTACGGCCTGAAGGTAGTACCCATTCCGACGGCACTGCCAATCGCTCGACGTGACTACCCAGACGTGGCCTTTAAGACGCGCGCTGCTGCCGATGAAGCTCTTGTAAAGGAGATCAAAAATGTTGGAGGAGGGCAGGAAGGGGGCAGACCATGCCTTGTCGGAACAACTTCAGTTGCCCAAAGTGAACTCATTGTGTCGAAACTTGCAGAAGCTGGCATCGAAGCAGAACTACTGAACGCGTCACCGAAAAATGCCCCCCGTGAATCAGAAATTGTTGCGCAAGCAGGAAGGACTGGAATCGTGACGGTAGCAACAAACATTGCAGGAAGAGGCACAGATATTCTTTTGGGCGGCTGTCCTAAAACTATGGCAAGGATAAAACTTCGATCTGTTCTGATTGACAACGGAGTACTTTCAAAAGACGAATCAGATCAGCTCCCACCTTCTCCTCCGGAAACCTATTTCCCTTGCACGTTAGACGATGATGTTCAATACTTTTTAAAAGATGCCGCAAGTTCCCTACGAAAAGCTTTTGGGAGTGAATTGACCGCACTCAAGCTAAACGAGATATTGACCATCGCAATTGATACCACCGAGGCGGAAGACGATCCAGAATATGTCGTCAAGTTACGCAATGCAGCAGCTGTCATTAGAAACATTTTCTCGGAAGCGACAGATAGTGACCGAGAAATTGTTCAACAAGCTGGTGGACTCTATGTGATGGGAACCAATCGACACGAAAGCAGCCGTATTGACAATCAATTAAGAGGTCGGGCTGGTCGTCAAGGTGATCCCGGGACATCTAGATTCTTCTTATCATTCGAAGACGATATGTTTGTAATCTTCGGCGGTGACGGTCTACAAAACGTTTTGAAGACATTTCGTGTTAGTGATGATATACCGGTCGAAGCTCCGCAAGTGTCAGAGGCCTTGGATAAGGTACAGCAAGCTGTAGAAATAAAGTACCAGGAGATTCGTGGGGAGATATTTAAGTTCGACGATGTTCTGAATAAACAACGTTCGGTGATTTATGCACGTCGTCGCAAGATTTTGAACTCGTCGGATGAGGAATCAACCATGATGATGAAAGAATACAATAGGGACGTGATCGCCGCGATTGTAAAGGCACAGACGCAAGAAAATCGACTCGATGCAGGAAAAACCGTTGAAAAGATAGGTCAATTTTTCCCTCTTTTAGTACCAATTATTCAAGCTAGTGATATTGAGGGCATGTCGGAATCAGAAGCTGTAAAATTTTTATCCATAGCGGTGGATGAAATTTTTGATAAGAAAGCAGCAGTCCTTGATGAACAAGCAGTCGCAGCAGGCAAAGCGCCCAATTCCATTGGGAGGTCATCTCGGTATATCACGTTGGTAACTATGGACAATGCATGGAGTGAGCATCTTCAGTACCTGGAAAATTTAAAAGAAGCTGTTGTTGTCCGAAAATTTGAAGGAAAAGATCCATTGAGTGAATACATTAAAGAAGCATTCGACCTTTTTCAGGGACTGGAAGAGAGTATGCAAAATAGTGCTGTCTTTTCATTGTGGCAGAGTTTATGAGCTTAGGTAAAATATTCATTATGCTATAATAAAATACTGTATTTGAGATATCTAAATCAAAAAAAATTGCTACTTTTTCACCTCATCAAAAGGTGGTCTAGTTATTTTCAGGCCTCTAAAAATTTGTATCGGTGGACATTCTTCTCTTCTTCTTCTTTGAGTTCGGACAGGTACTCAATCCCATTCTTGGTATCCCATCTCGATATAATCTTGATTGTTCTGGCCAACTCTATAGTCGCGTTCAACCATGCCCTTTCGTAGGCTAGCATGTAACCAGTCTCGTGCAGCCCTGCCACAAGCCGTCGCTGGCGAATGACAAATTCTTTCCGACGCTTCATCCCCTCCTCAATTGTCTTCACAGCGTCGGTGTATTTGTCGTCCTTTTCGAATGCACTTGCTTTTTTGGTGCCTTGGATTACAGCGTTGTAGACATGCTTCAAGTTTTCGTCGTTGTACATTTTGTTCTTGAATGTGTAATCTTTAGCCCGCAAAGCGTTTAACACCTTATACTCAGTGTGGTATTCTTGGGGGGTATTCAGACCAGTAGTCAATTTCACCAGGCGAACAGCGGGGTAGGCGTCGGGCCATTTGAACTCCTCGTCTAGCTCAAACTCGACCTCACCTTCGAACTCGTCATCGTATTTGTATTCCAACTCCATGTTGTCATCAAGCTCATCGTCACTATCGACCTCAACCTCACATTTGGACTCGTCATCACTAGGCATTGTGGCAGATGTTACTTTCCTGTGGTCTCTTGTTCAGTTCCGTTGGGATACTCGTACACAATATCGAAATGACACATTTCTTGGGAATTGATTCTCATCACAAAATCGAAATCGCAACTCCAGAAAACTTCGTTCTCACGGCGAGGCCGAAATCATATCTGTGCAGAAAAACTTGAAGTACGGAAGGCTACGGGAGATCTACGCAAGAATGCGGTGCACTATTCTTGTCGCGCATTAATTCCCAAGAAACGTGAAAACTTCATTTCATGAAAGTATTATTTGTGCTTGCTGCTGAACTTCCAAAATCTTGCTCCTTTGAATCTATCAAGGATACTTTGGTCCGTGTGTTGTGAGGTTGGGCTTAATCGACTGCATGGGTTTACCTCAAACCCACTTTCTTTGTTCGAAGCGCAGGTGAGATGAGGTCCGATGATGGAGACTTCAGAGACCAACTTCTCAAAGTCTCCGACTTTTTAAATAAATTCCAGTCGCATTTCCTACCTTCTCGTACAAAGAATAATTCTTGTGACGTAGCCAATAGTGAGAGTAGTGATGAAACTACTCGGGTTCCTGTCAGGGACATCACGGCACAGGATCTCCGGAATACCTTAGCATTCCGGTCACTGTTAGGACGACTAAGACGCATAGAAGAAGACAAAGTTGTTGCCGCTGAGTATGGAAGAAATGAGGAAAAATCCGAAATACTGAGTAGACAACTTGTAGCGTATAAAGCTGAGGAGATCGGGAAAGTCCGGAAAGAAATAGAAGCCACTTCAGATCGAACAAAGTTAGTATTTTTCATGCTTCAACGGTGCGAAGTCTGGACATGTAAGCTCGTTGCACAAGACCAATTGTTGACATCGAATCGGCTCTTACCAGAGGCAGCAAGAATCAAGACAGATCAATGCTGTTTCTCTACCTTATTGAACATTCCATCATCGAAGTACTTCCAGAAAATCCTAAATCCGATTGTTTCTGAGAACAAAGAACAAGAAGCTACTGGATCAACCACAGCGGAGGAAATGAATTCTACAACCTCCAAAATATTGATTCCAGCATTTCATAGACACAGTAAATATGCCCAGTGCTGTTCTCTGGCCCTTCCTCCCAATAGGTATACCTGGGAAGCATATGCTAGACTTGCAATTATGGCTTCACTTATCGGTGATGACGAATTATCTGAATGTGACCCCGTCAATAAAAGGGATGGAAAGGGGACCAGAAAGAATCATAAGGAAATGTGTATAATTCAGTGTTTGAAGAGCCCGTGTTGTCTGAACGATCTTAATAGACACAAAGGAGGGAAAAATCCTTCACAAAATCGAGACTACTCATTCTCGCCGTCATCAGATCTTGTCCCACTATGGATTCGTGCTCAACGAAATACACAAGCACTACGCCACCTGATTCTACTATTCGAAGTAATTCAAGAAAAAAGAGAGAATAATGATGGGTTGTCAAAACCATTTACTAGTGCAACTAGTAGCACAGAGGATAAATTTACATCATCAGAAGAGAATTTCCAGGATGTAAACGGGCCGACTTTAGGTGCGGGTGGAAAACGTATGATGTTAAATCACACAGAAAACGAATCAGCACAAGAGTCCATCTCTATCGAAAAAAGCTCTGTACATTACAGGGCTATATTTAGGGGAAATCCTATGAATGTTCGAACAAGAGTTACAGAATTATGTGAACATGTTGACCACCTGATTGAGTGGGCAGTTGTCAACCAATCTATATTCACGTACAACCATATTAAGCAGGAAATTTTGACTGATATACCACGTGGGCAGCAAAAGATTGTAAGAAAGAGGCATCGGGAAGGCGATGATCTCTTTTTCCGGACATTTTTTTCCAAAAGAAACTCCCACAACGTTGTTGATAAGCAAAGTCTATTCGAAATTCGTCAGGCATGCCACTCTTACCTACTTCGATGGTTCGCTCGGAGAAATAGAAACGCATTAACAATATTATTTTCGAAGCAGGCTAAAGATCTCGCCCTTGATATTGGGTGTTCCGTGAATATGAAAGTTCTGAGTCAATCACAGACGTTGCGAGATTTAAACATTTCCTATGAGGTCCAAGAATATATGCAACACCTACAAAATGAAAAATGTCACCCTGAAGACCGGACTTTTTCTCGTATTGATCGACGACTCTTTATTCCAGATAGATACAATGGTAGTAGTCCAGTAAGTTGCCGGTCACAGTTATTAAGCTTGTTAAAGACTTTTTCTGAGGTATGTCCGGAAAATCGGAAGAGACTTAAAAAGGAAATCGATGCAGCAATCGACGACTGTGAACACATGTTTCAGACCTTTTCTCCGGAGACAAAAGACGAAGTTAATCAAGATGATGTTTTCCGCAATGCCTTAAGATTAGTCAAGCCTTTGCATGGATGTACAGAATCGTCCTTTGTTGACCTCCTCAAGAGCGCACCTGCACCATGGGTAGAAAAATGTTGCAAGTGTAAGAAGTCTGGACCTCTACGTACTTGTTTCAATTGTGAAAGAGCTTTTCATAAAAATTGTTCCGGTTCTACGTCAGGTACTAGTTGTACCTCCATTCATTTGAAGGATTTCATCGGCTCATTTAAACCACTGCAAGATCTTTTGAAATTAAAGCGACCGGAAAATATAGAGTATCCCGATTTTTCAACATCAGAAAGCCAATGGATGAAGAAAACGATTGGGATCGAACGAACTATGAAAACCGATGGAAAAATTAGAAAGCTAGGTATATCATTCGATCATACAGAAGATTGTGCTAAGGTTCTTGATGCAATAGAATCTGACACTTGTTTACTCGTGGAATTGATGAAATCAGATGATGGTGATAGTAGGGAGGAAAACATGCTGACACCAGCAAGAATGGCTACAAAAGGATGTCTCATACGAGAAGTGCATAAAGAGTTATGTGGAGGAAGAGCGGGACTTCAAGTTGGAGATATAATAATTGGTGTAGAACTAATAAAGTTTGCACATCCTGAGGATGCCGAAAAATATGGAGGGCCGTGTAAATTTGATTTATCGGAGTTATCAAGCAAAGATCGCTTGGCATTACTGAAGGTCGAATCTTTAAAATTGAATTTGATTATATTGAGACCTCCGATCAATGTAGTTGAAATCGCTACTACCTGGTACAATGGTACAAAGCGATTAAATAAGAAGATTCTAACAGTCCTTCGGGGGATGAGTACGTTGAAGCTTTGGTATTGTGGAAATTGTGTTCGATCAATAAATCCAAAGGAATCTCGTTCTGTATTCTTGGAAGCAGCTTACTGTAGATCTGTGATTCGGAGAATCGGTATGGAGTCTTATGCCCGTCCTTTCCTGGAAGGAAGTCAGACTCCTGAATCAAATCATTTTTGCTTGCGAAGGCTTGACTTGATGATGACTCATATCATGCGGTTGGAATCCAAGGAAACATCATATGATTACGCACCCGAGTCGTTTTTGGCACCATCTTCAGATAACTCCACGCCACGTCGACTCTCGTGGGCAAGTGAAGGAGTTGAGGGTCGGCCAATGGAGTTGCTCTGTGAATCAATGAAGGCATTAGTCAACGCATCATTCCCAGGTAAATGTGACCTAAACACCCACCGGAGCGCACTCCTTCGTCATTTTCTCATGACATTTAGCTCCTGGTGTGTGGGAAGCATTGCAATTTCGAATTCTCACCGCCAGCTATTAGGTCCACCGGAAATTTTTCAATTTTGCAGAGCTCCGTGGTTTGAAATCAAACCTACCACCTTGAATGAAACATGCAATAATCAACTTTGTAATAACCAAGCTGCTCGAAGCAAATCACATACTGGAGATATCGATAGAGTGGAAGCTGAAAAAATTGGGACTTGTATGAAAGAATATTCGGCGCATGCCTCTTTGGTTGGAAAATCGTTTTTAGTACTCCCGAGTGACCCCTTGGTGGAGTACGTATCGAAAATTGTTCACATCGAACACGGAAATAGACCTGTTGAGTTCATTGTTGCATCATTCTTGCCATCTCATTACCACGATGCGGTGGTGAATGGCCGACCAAAAAATCAGTACGACCACTTTGATGCAAGTAATGGTATTTATCACTTACTACCAGTTGTAAGTTCACGACAACAAATATTTCTACTTGAGCGTTGTAAAATGAGAAATCGAAATATGGAAAGGGATTCTGGTTCTTCCTGGACTTCACTTGGAGTCTTAAATCTGGATGGAGTCGCAAGGTATTCGCCCGCGGCCCTGCGAAGTAAATTGAAAAAGAGTTCTGAAATTCGCAATGCTATTGATTCTGCAATCATTCAAAAAGTTTGCGAATTTTCATCGATTCCACCAAATTCATTGAAAAAGGTATCCAAATTTTATACAAATGCAATAACGAAATTCTCATCAACGACGGCCGATAATGATCTTATGATGCAAGAGAAACTTCTCGAGACTCTCCTCAAAGGTAAAGCATCACTTGAAGCAGTCCGGCATCTTTCGAGTCCGAATATAAATGATAGTTCAAACGGGACGATTATCGAAGATGAAAATTGGACAAAATGGAAAATTGCTCAACAGGGAGAAATACATGACCCCCTTGAGTTTGGAGTGTCGCGATTACAACCAGGTCTTCTTCCTATAAATTCGATCAACACATCATGGAAAATTTTGACGCCGCAAAATATTTCAGAAAAAGAGTACTCGCTCTACTATTCAGATCTTGTGTTTGAGAACGAAGTAGACAGACAAAAACTGGAAAACATGATACATCCTCTTACAATTTTACCAAATTTGGAATCTCCTCTTTGGATGAAAGGACCAATCAGATTGTTTACTTTTACCCAACAAAATCAAAGTGTCACTAGTAACGATATGTTTGGGTGGGGTTTTGAAATTCTTAAATGGGCAAAGGAAAGTCTTTTGAGAGTTGGTAGAATACGACAGGGGTCTCCTGCCTTCAGGGTAGGACTAAAGACAAACGATATCATTCAATCAATAAACGGTGTACGTTTCACGAATTTCAAGGATATATCTGGTTTGGTTTCTTCAATCCTGGGAGCGTTCAATGTTAAGGTCCGAATACCTGACAATTTAAAACGAAATGACGCGATTTTGATCCTACTCGAGACAATCAAGAGCGCTCAACTTAAGCTTTCTCCTGTCACTATTATTGTCGTGCGACCGCTAGCTAGCTCGAAAATTCGGTCTACGGAAGCTTCTGGACCAGAAATTTCTACGCAACATTCATCTCCATCTGGAGTAATTCCTGGCCAAGAAACCACTACGCAGCACTACCATCAATCAAAAGTAGTTCCTGGCCGGGAAATCACAACACAACACCCTCATCAATCTCGTATTCCTCCCCAGAGAAACAACGGTTTGCTTAGTGACAATCGTCAGCATAAACCACCAACTCCACGTACAGAACCAAATGCTCAGAGAGGCCATTCTATGTACCGATTTATCCAAATATTAGAAAATGCCAGTCGTCCTCAGCTTCAAAAATGGGATTTCTACCGTCCAGCAAAAAATGGAATCATATTTACAATGTTGGAGGTTTCTGTTTTCTTTGAATCATGTTTAAATAGAACTTGGAAGCTCGGAGTACGCTTACTGTTGCCAAGATACGATTATAAGATTGTTGCTGCGCAGATAAGAATCATATTGTCTTGGACTCCGGAGGTTTTTTCCCAAATACCACTTTTGAGTGCTAAATTTTATCAAGAGATCCTGAATTTGGATTGTAAACGAATGCATTGTGAAAGCTTCCCTGAAGTAGGACCGATTGTTTTGGAGGAGGAAAAAGATGGCATAACATTCAGGTATCGGACCCCAGTAAGACCACTTCCGATAGATCGGAGCATTGAGATGATGTTTGACGCTCATCAGCAGCGCACTCAAAATCAGCAGGCGGTGCCAAACCACCCAGTGTGGCACTCTCATCACAACGAACGCCAAGCATACAACAACCATTATCAAACGCACCAAAATATTTCTTATCCAAGTCAATTCCACAATCATTATTCGGATGATCCTGAAAGACAGCATAGAAGCTTTGTTGCACCTAGCTACCAACTTGTTCAAAACAATAGGGTTACACCACCCCAGCACTTGCAAGACTTCCGAAATGATCAGGGGATCATAAATCTTGTGGACGAAGATGATGATGTACATCATCTTTCTCTACAATCTAATGAACCTAGCCTATCAATATACAATAACGACACGAACACCAATTTTGTCAATTCACAGTCATCTTTTTCGGGGCAACAAGCAGAGCGCATACGTGGTGGAGGGAATAGTGACATTGACGAACGAGATAATTCTTCCATAGACCAACAAAGTGATGACTTGTATCTTTGTGATGTCCCTAAAAACGATTGGACTGGAAAAGCAGTTTGTACCTTTGTGCAGACTGAATCTAAAGGATCGGTTTGTCGTGATGCACTGCTTGTTGGGTTTGCACGTGGGTTTATTGAAGGTAATGCCCATGACGAAGAAATTCTAGATGAGGTCGAAATCATTGCCTATTATTTGTCTAGTACGGGTTATCTCGAAACTGCAAAATTGCATCAGTCGTATTCCGATGAGGTTTGGGTTGTGAATATTGATCAGGATTGTGAAGAATCGAGGGTGATTGCTAAACTACATAGTCAAGACAGATTACCTCCTGACTATCAGGAAGAATCTCAACGATCTGTATTGAGGAACATATCTTCAGACAATTTTCGAGCCGAAGATGATCGTAGCCGAAACGAGGCCACGTTACATAAGCAGCAAGCTTGCGCTACCGATTCTTTACGTCTCGACTTTAATCGAACACCATACATTTATGACTGTGAAAATGAAGATGTTGGTGTAACAACTCCCATCGAACATCAAAGTGACTATCGTGAATGCTCTTTGTGCTCTCTACCTTTCGAAAGGTATTTGCTGCCTGATATGTCAGCAGTGAAGGAGAAGAATAATTCGATTTCTGCGTCGTCTCTGAGTTTAGGATGTAGCTTAATGAGTGATATGACGCTCTCCACAGAGTCCTCAGACTTAGATGCAAAGAAATCAGGATGGCTTAGTAAAGGAAAGATGATGTTACTGAAGATATCAAGGATAGTTCCTACGTCATTGAAGCTTGCGAGTGAAGATTTACGCCAAGGGATTGATCCCCTTCGTTCATTTCGAATTTTCGATAGTGATGAGAATTATACCACATGGAAGACTTTTGTTGTGGAATGTACCTGCACGGAGATGCTTGCACAGGCTTTAGTGGTACTACTGGCGTCGATCCGACGAACAAAATTACCAAATTGGTGGAGTCGTAAGAATGCTGGTTGGTCTACGCCGTATGTCATCATGTTAGAGTCGAATCTCTCTGCATTGTACCTGCACCTCTATGTCCTCGACGCAGCGTTGTCAGACATCATATCTAGATCATTGAA